>Ga0164241_10001471_pt1 | contig 28910 bp, 23 predicted proteins | sample OricomyardsoilBY_FD_108780 | JGI IMG/M metagenome (GOLD analysis project Ga0164241, IMG submission 108780) | Backyard soil microbial communities from Emeryville, California, USA - Original compost - Back yard soil (BY) | ecosystem: Environmental > Terrestrial > Soil > Unclassified | place: USA... | reverse complement strand
TTGCTTCAAACCCTCCGAAAAAGAATGGCGACCGCGAGACGTTGCGGCCCGCACAAGCGGGGCTCCCTCCAAGCGCGGCAACGAAACCTAGCAAGGCGACCGCTCCAGCTCGGCCATCTCACCCGGCTCCGTCCCTGCGAACTGGCGCCTGCGGACCCGGCCGTGCGCCGTGGCGGCCGCCCATCGCTTCGCGATGGGGCCCGTCTTCGCGCCGTCAGAAGCTGACGACGGGGCTCAGGCTCGGGGCGATGACGAACCCGACGGTCGGGAACATCACCATGAACTTCAGATCGAGCGAGACGCCGAAGTTGTCGATGAACATGTACGTCGCGCCACCGCCGAAGGACGCGAACGAGAGGCCCGTCAGCTGATATGCGCTGACCTTCGTCTCGCCGTAGCACTTCGCGTTGTCGCCAGCCTCTGCGGCCGTGCTGTTGCACACGGTGACGGGCACCGAGGCGTTGACCTGCGCGATGCCGCCGCCAACGAACACGTGCGGGGCGAAGTCGCCGCCTTGCATCGTGGGATGCAAGAAGCGCCAGGAGGCGCGCGCCTCTGCGTGAACGGGGAGAAACGAGCTGCCCGTAGGATAGCCTTGCTTTTGCTCTTCCTTGTGCGTCGAGATCGAGTCGTCGAGCGAAGGTCCGCCGAGCGCGAAACCGACGCGCGCGCCGAGGCCGAGACCGAAGTCGAAGAAGTAGTCGTAGCCGGCGAGGAAGCGGATGCCGCCCAGGCCAAGGCCGCCAGAGATGCCGTTCGTGCCCTTCACCAAGCGCGGGTCACCACGGAATTGCTCGTTCGAGTCTGCGTACGTGCAGACGTAGTTCGCTGGCGATGTCCAGGCAGCATCGCTGTCAGGCATTTTCCCGCCGCTGCACACGTTCGCGCCGTCGCCGATGTACGCGAGGTCGAACTGCACGCCGGCAGAGATGACGCTGTGTTTGCCAGGACCCGACGGCGTCTCTTCATCCGTGGGCGTGCACTCGCCGTTCAAGCACGCGAGGCCGGACGCGCACTCTGCGTTCTCGTCGCAGATGCCGCCCTCTGGCTTGCCGCCGCTCGCGCCCTCACACCCGGGGAGCCCCGGCGGACAGTCTTCCTTCACGATGCAGCGCTTCGGCGCAGGCTTTCCGGGGAGGCTCGCCTTGTCGCCCTCCACCTTCGAGCGGATCGGCACCTTGAACGGTGCCTTGAGCGAGCCTGCCGTCGCGACGGGCGTCCCGCTCTCGTCGCTTCCGATGATGTAGTACTTCAGGTCGCCCGAAGACGAAGACGCGTCGCACGGAAATTCCCCGCCGAAGCCGCCATCCATCTTCTCGAGGGCGAGCGTCTCCCACTTCGTGCCGCCGTACGCCTTGTAGCGAACGACGACCTTCGTGACGCCAATCTCTTCCGGAATCGCAGCGAAGACGGGGACCGGGTAGTGAACCTCTTGCTCCGGAACGGGCTCGTGCGTGAAGTCGCCCTGCGGCGCGGGCGTGCCGCTTCCCGACGAGCCGCCGGTGCTCGCGCCGCCCTCGCTGGAGCCGCCCTCGCCGGTGCTGCCGCCCGTCTCGGCCTGTGCTTCCTTGAGCTTCGCTTCGAGCTCGGGCGTGGACAGCCCGTCGATGAGCTTGACGTTGGGGTCCGCCTTCAGAGCGTTCACGAGGTCGCTCTTCGCGACGTCGAGCTTCTGTTCGCCGACGCCGTGCACGGTCGCGAGCGCGACGTGAATCTTCGCGAGGACCTCGGGCGAGCAGTTGCTGGCACCGCAGGTATCGAGCGCCTTCTTCAGCTTCGCTTCGGCCTTGTCGAACTCGACGTTGAGGTAGTCATCGTCCATCGCCTGCGAGATGAGCTTCTGCGCATCCTTGTCCTTCTTCCCCGCAGCGTCTGCGAGATTCGAGAAGAGGCCGAAGGAGAGCAGGACGGTGAGAGCCGGCAGGAGCTTTTGCGGACGCAGGGCCACGACGCGTGTCCTTTGGTAGGGAAGGTGCCGCCGAGCCATATTGGACTTTTCTTCGAGGCGCAATCTCGTGACGTTCTCGTCACGATGCTTTTTGCGCCGCGAAGTGGCGATGAATCAGAAGCGCAAAACCCCGATCCAGATGGACCGGGGTTTTGGTGAACCCAGAGACGGTTTTGGTGAACCCAGAGACGGTTTTGGCGAACCCAGACCCGCCCTCTGGGGCGACCCGGTCAGACCCTGCGGAAGACGCCGACGAGCACGCCGAGCAGCATGGTCGGCTTGAAGTCGGTCGCGCGAACCAGGATGGGCGCCATCGCGGCGTTCGCCGGTTGGAACCGGACGTAGTCCTTCTCCGGGTAGTAGTGCTTGATGGTCGCCTCGTCGCCGATCATCGCGCAGACGATCTCACCGCGGTTCGCGGTGTTCTGCTTGCGGATGAAGACCGTGTCCCCCGACAGGATGCCCGCCTCGATCATCGAGTCGCCCTGGACGCGGAGCGCGAACGTGTCGCGGCCCCCGCGGACGAGATCGCGATCGATGCGGATCGTGTCCTCGATGTTCTCTTGCGCGAGGATGGGCGCGCCCGCGGCGACGCGACCGAGCAGCGGGATCTCGGCGAGGTCCGCCGCATCGTTCGCCGGACGTGCATCGCTCGCGACGACGTCGTCCTCGGGCACGTTGATCGGGCGGAGGGCCCGGCTCTTCATGTCCTCGCGCCTCAGGTAGCCCTTGCGCTCGAGAGCGCGAAGGTGATCGTTGACGCCGTTCGTGGACCGGATGCCCATGTGCGCCCCGATCTCGCGAAGCGTTGGCGGATAGCCTCGGTCGACGATGGAGTCGCGGATGTACTTGAGGACCTGCTGTTGGCGATCGGTGAGCCCCTGCATGATGAGGCTAATCCTACTGAACGCGCGACAGCCGGTCAAATTCGGTGCAGTTACGCGAGAATTCCCCTTTTGTTTCGATCCTTTACGTGAGGCGCATCCGTGCGGGCGACGGGCGTCCAGCGAGCCGTTCGAAGCGCTGCTCAGGTGACGCGAGCCCTCTCGGACCGCGCGCTCAGCGCCGGTGGCTTTGCAGAATTTGCCGCAGCTCGTCGGTGTCGCTCGACGCGAGCATCGCTTCTTCGATCGTGATCGCTTGCCGCAAGAGCAGCCCTGAAAGGCACTGATTCATCGTCTGCATGCCGCTCCCCGCCTGCCCGACCTGCATCTGCGAATAGACCTGGTGGAGCTTGTCTTCGCGGACGAGGTTTCGAATCGCGGCGTTGGGGACCATGATTTCCATCGCGAGGACGCGGCCGCTGCCGGTCGCGCGCGGCAGGAGTTGCTGCGACATGACGCCGATGAGCGACATCGAGAGCTGCACGCGGATTTGCTGCTGCTGGTGCGGCGGAAAGACGTCGATGATGCGCGTGATCGAGCTTATCGCAGAGTTCGTGTGCAACGTTCCGAACACGAGGTGGCCCGTCTCTGCGATCGTCAGCGCCGCCGAGATCGTCTCCTGATCTCTCATCTCGCCGATGAGCACGACGTCGGGATCTTGGCGCAGCGCGTACTTCAGCGACTCCTTGTAGCCGGCCGTGTCCGAGCCGACTTCGCGCTGGTTCACGATGGCGAGCTTGTGCTCGTGGACGAACTCGATCGGGTCCTCGATCGTCAGAATGTGAACGCGCTGCTCGCTGTTGATCTTGTCGATGAGCGACGCGAGCGTCGTCGACTTGCCCGAGCCGGTCGCGCCGGTGACCAGGCAGAGCCCGCGAGGCTTCTTCGAGATGTCTGCGATGACCGGTGGCAGGCCGAGATCGTCGAAGCTCATCACCTTGTGCGGGATGCGCCGGAAGACGGCGGCGAGACTGCCGCGCTGCACGAAGCAGTTGCCTCGGAAGCGGGAGAGGTTCGGCACACCGAAAGAGAAATCGAGCTCGTTCGCCTTCTCGAAGCGGATCTTCTGCTCTTCGCTCAAGATCGAATAGACGAGCTGCTTGACCTCGACGTTCTTCAGCGGGGGCAGCTTGAGCGGGAAGACGTTGCCATCGATTCTGAGCAGAGGCGGCGAGCCCGTGGTGAGGTGCAAATCGCTCGCACCCTTCTCCACGACCGCTTGGAGTAGCTGGAGTGCCGAGAACCGGAGCTGATCACCGGGAGCTGCTTGGGCCATCGACGAGTTTTCCTCTGAGTGTTGCGCGAGGGGTTGGGATTCGAAGCAAGCGTTCCGACAAGTAGGCGCCGAAGGCGACGGTTTCCCGAAAAGGCTAGTCGCCCATCGTGACGCGGCCGACCTCTTCCATCGTCGTGGTTCCGGCGAGGATCTTCTCGATGCCGGCCACGCGGAGCGTCTTCATGCCGTTCTTGATGGCCGCGGTCTTGAGCTCTGCCGTCGAGGCGCCCTGGAGGACCATCTCCTTCAGGCTCTCGGTGAACTTCATGACCTCGTAGAGCGCGACGCGACCGCGGTAGCCCGAGCCGTTGCAGTTCTTGCAGCCGGCTCCGCGCACGAGCTGTTGCACCGCCGCCTGATCCTCGCGGAAGCCGAATTCGCGCATCTGCTGCACGTCCGGCCGGAACGGGCTTCGGCAGTCCAGGCAAATCTTCCGCGCGAGTCGCTGGGCCAAGACGAGGTTCACGCTCGCCGTGATGAGAAACGGCTCGACGCCCATGTTGAGCATGCGGCTGATCGTGCTCGGAGCGTCGTTCGTGTGGAGCGTCGAGAGCACCAAGTGGCCCGTGAGCGCGGCCTTGACGGCGATCTCGGCGGTCTCGAAGTCACGAATCTCGCCGACCATGATGATGTCGGGATCTTGTCGAAGGAACGAGCGCAGCGACGCTGCGAAGTTCAGCCCGATCTCTTCGTGCATCTGGACCTGGTTGATGCCGGCGAGGTTGTACTCGACCGGATCTTCGGCCGTGGAGATGTTCACGTCCGACTTGTTCATCTCGGACAGGCCCGAGTAGAGCGTCGTCGTCTTGCCGGAGCCGGTCGGGCCGGTGACGAGCACCATTCCCCACGGCTGCGCGATGGCCCACTTGAAGTCGTTCAGCGGCCCGACGTCGAAGCCGAGCTTCGTCATGTCGAGCTGGAGGTTCGACTTGTCGAGAAGACGCATGACGATCTTCTCGCCCCAGATCGTCGGAAGGACCGAGACGCGGAAGTCCATCTCCTTGCCGCCGCCGAGCTTGAGCTTGATGCGGCCGTCTTGGGGGAGGCGGCGTTCGGCGATGTCGAGGGACGCCATGATCTTGAGGCGGCTCGCGATCGCGGCCTTCCACTTGATGGGCGGCTCCATCTCTTCGAGGAGCACGCCGTCGACGCGGTAACGGATGCGGAGCTTGCGCTCGTACGGCTCGACGTGAATGTCGCTCGCGCCCTTCTTGATCGCGGAGAGCAGGAGCGCGTTGACGAGCCGGACGACGGGCGCGTCCTCTGCGGCCTTCTCGAGCTCGTTGACGTTGATGTCGATCTCTTCGCTGCCGAAGTCGACCTCTTCGTCGCCGAACTCTTTGATGATGTCGTCGTACGCGCCGGACTGGACGTTGTAGCCGCGCTCGATGGCGCTCGCGATCGCCGTCTCGCTCGCGACGACGGGCTCGACGTTGAAGCCCGTCAGGAACTTGATGTCGTCGATCGCGTGGAGGTTCGTCGGGTCGCCCATCGCGACGATGAGCGCGTTGCCCGAGCGCGACAGCGGCACGCACTTGTGCTTGTCGCAGACCTCTTTCGAGACGAGCTTGAGCACGGCCGGATCGAGCTCGTACTCGTCGAGGTTGACCGCGGGGACGCGGTACTGCGCCGAAAGAAAGTTCGTGATCTCGCCGTCGGAGATGTACCCGAGCTTCGCGAGGGTATAGCCCAGGTTCGAGCCGGATTTGCGTTGTTCGTCTTGGGCCTGACGAAGCTGCTGGAGGCTGATCAGTTTCTCTCTGACGAGGAGCTCACCGAGACGGGTTCCACTAGCCATCGTCCGCCATGGTCGTTTGCCGCGAGCCTCGGCGTCAACGACGTCCTACGTGGGGCAGATGTCCGCCCGCAGGCGTGAGGTCGATCTACAATCCGCCTCGGTGACCCTCTGGGATCGGATCCGCGGCGTCGGCCGTGACGGCGCGCGCGCCCGAGAGGCGGCCGAGCTCGAAGAGAGCGGCGATCTCCGAGGTGCGGCGGACGCCTACCTCGCCGCCGAGCTCGGAGACGAAGCGGCGCGCGTCCTGATGATGCGTGCCGACGTCGAGCGTTCGCTCGACAAGCGCGTCGCGCTGCTCGAGCACGCGGGGCGCGTGGCCGTCGAGGAGAAGGTGCGCGCGAAGGCGCGGGGGCGACGCGCGAAGCTCGCGTTCGAGATCGTGAAGGCGAGCGGCGCGGCGGCGCGCAGCGAGATCTTGGCAGCAGCGGCAGAGCTCGAAGAGGCAGGCGAGAGCCTCACGGCGGCGGAGGCCTACCATCTGGTCGGGGATCGCGAAGGCGAGGTCCGCGCGCTTACGGCGGCTGGCGCGATCGACGAGCTCGAAGAGCGCCTCGGCGAGGACGCGGCGTCGACCCATCGAGAGAACCGCATCTCGCTGTCGCGCAGTCGCGTGACGGACCTCGACTCGGGGGGCGAGCGCCTCCGCGCCCTCGCAGAGGCGCGAGCTGCGCTCGCCCTGACGTCCGACGATCGACTCGACGCGCTCGCACGCACCATCCGCCTCCGACTCGCGAGGGGACCGACCGTCCCGCTCACGTGGGCATCCGCGACGAAGACCGTCGCGTTCGGTGAAGCCGTCACGGTGGGGCGCGGAGAAGCCACGATCGTCGTCGCAACGCGCGCGGTCAGTCGCGTGCATCTTCGCGTTCGCCGTCTCGGTGACGCGATCGTGGTCGAAGACGCTGGGACTCGGAACGGCACGCTGCTTCATGGCGCGCGACTCGGCGCCGCGATCCCGATCGGAGAAGGCGTGTCGCTCGAGCTCGGCGGCTCGGTGCCGTGTGAGGTGCGTCCGAGCGGGGAGGGGGTCGAGATCGTGATCGCTGGCGGGTGCTGGTTCGCGCCGCTCGGTCCGCTCGTCGTGGGCCGGTGGCGTGTCGGCCTCGTCGCTTCGGCGGCGGCCACCCCCGGCGCCCTCACCGACCCAGCGACGCTCGTGCTCTCGAGCACGAACGAGGCGCCCGCGTACCTGGGAGAGCTCGAGGCCGCGCGGACCATCGACCTCTGCTACGGCGACCTCGTGTCCGAGACGCGAGGCGGCCCCGCAGTGCTCGGCGTCGGCGCGCCGGAGACCCCGTGAGCCTCTGGGGACGCGTTCGCGATCGTTTCTCGCGAACGAAGCGCGGTCGCGAGTCGAACGTGGAGGGGACGGACGCCGCGATGCTCCCGACGAGCGCTCGCGACGCGAATGCCGGCGCCGCGCCCACGTCTGGCGTGGCCGATCCGCTCGAGGGACTCGATCCGGAGGCCCCCGCGGGCACGCAGGCCGAGGCGCGGGCGCTCGAGATCCTCGCGAGCGCTCGAGGGACGCCGCAAGAGGCGCAGGCGCTGACGAGGCTGCTCGATGCGGCGCCGTCCCTCTCGGACGCGCTCCGTGTCGAGACGGCGTCTCTTCTCGCGACACGCGGCGATGAGAAGCGCGCGCTCGAGATCGCCTTGAGCGGCAAGAGCACGCCGCTCCTCATGTTGGTGGCGGATCTCGCCGCGCAGCTCGGCGATCTTCCGCGCGCGCTGAGCGCCATCGAGCGCGTGCTCGCGCGCGATATCGATGCGCCCGGTGCCTTGGAGAGGCACGAGGCCTGGTCGCAATCGCTCGGGGCGGGCCCGCGCACCGTGCAGCGGAACGACGAGGCGACGCTCATCACGACCGCGCCTGTCGGCGTTCCGTACCGCATCGAAGCCGAGGTCGCGCGCGGCGGCGCGGGGACGGTGTACCGAGCGGTCGACGAGGTCCTCGGTCGCCCGCTGGCGTTCAAGGTTTATCACGGCGGCGCGGCCGACAAAGTCGCCATCGAGCGCGAGCTTTCGCTCGCGACCTCGCTCGCAGGCCCGGGGATCGTCCGCGTGCTCGACGGCGATCCGTCAGCCGGATGGATCGCGCTCGAGTGGGCGCCGCTCGGGAGCATTCGCGATCTCTTGCAACGGGGCGCCTTCGAGCAGCTCGAGCGGCTCGAGTGGGTCCTACCGCTCGCGCGCGGCCTGGCTCGCGTGCATGCCCGCGGCTGGGTGCACTCCGACGTGAAACCCGCGAACGTTCTCCTGCGCGGAGCGGCGCTCCCGTCGCTCACGGACTTCGGCATCGCGCGCGTGGTCGGCGCGTCGTCGGCCGGTGGAAGCGCCGGCTACGTCTCGCCCGAGCGCATCGGTGCGGCCTACGCGACGCCGCGAGATGACGTCTACGGGTTCGGTCGCATCCTCGAGGACGTCTTCGAGAAGACCGGCGCGCGTCAGCCCGCGCTCACCGCGCTCTATCTTCGTTGCGTCGGGCCGGCAGAGGGGCGGCCCGTCGACGGCGCCGCTCTCGTCCGGGCTCTGTGCGAAGCGCTCGACGCGGATCCGTGACGCCCACGTCAGGCGCGAACTGCGATTCCTAGCGAGATTCCGACGAATTGAGCCGATTCGAGGTCTGGCGCGCTAGTTGCGATGGTAGGCACGAGTCACGAAAACTTCTCGATTGGGGCGCCATGCTTCTATGCTTCGCGCGTCGAGGCTCGCACAGGCGGGTTTCCCAGGGAGGAAAGTTCATCTGAAGACGTAGGAGCCTGCGCCGGACCGACCACGAGATGAAGTGCGTCGGTTCCTTGCTCAGCGTGAGCCAACTTCGGCTCCTCCTGCGTCAAGTGACGGCTGGTAGCGCGCAAAGCTGCGACGCTCCGCCCGCGAGGCAAAAAGTACTGGACAGGCTTCCGCTGCCGAAAGTATTACGCCACGCGGCATAACCGGATTTCGTCGGATTCGCTTTCGGTCGTCGAGCGCGAGCCGGCATGAAAACTCTGGGGAGCGCCCCGCTCCTCGGTAGGACCTTAAAACACGGCACAATCAGGAGAGGGTTGAACCAATGAACTTCAAGACTGGATTCTTTGCGGTGGCGGTAATGGGTCTCCTCGTTGGCGCGTCGGGCTGCGGCAACGCATGCGACGACTACACCGACGCGGTCGTCGCCAAGTACAGCGACTGCGGCGTTGACACGTCGGACGGCTCGAGCAGCGACGGTTCGACGGCGGAGTGCACGGACGAGGCTGCAGCGCTGGCCGAGTGTCTGACGCCCTGCCTCGATGCCCTCACCTGTGATGGGCTTTCGGGCAAGGACCTCGACAACGCCACCGCGTACGGTGAGTGCTCGACCAAGTGCGTTTCGGGCGGCTGAGACTCAGGTCGGGTTCTGGAAGCCGCGACCTCGGTCGCGACTTCTAGACACCACACTCCATGGCCAGGCACCGAGAGGGGTCTGGCCATTCGGGTTTGGCCGTTCGGGTTCTTGCGAGAGGATTTCGCTCGGTGATCGAAGATGCGCGGGTGCTCATAGCGGCGCTCTACGCGTGTGGGGCGGTCGTCCTCTTCGGTTGCGGAGGGGATGGATGCGCCGAGCTTGCGGACGCGTTCTCGAGCTGCGCGGGCCCGTCCGAGGCGGCGTCGCAGTCGGACCCCAGCGAAAGCCAGTGCACTGACGCAGAAGACGCTGCCGCCCAGTGCTACATCGACTTCGTCGTGGATGTGTGCGCGCCGACCGACGAAGAGCTCGCGAAGGTCGCCGATTGCGTGGCAAACGGCTGACGAAGCCGCCGATGTAGCCGCGGTCGCATGGGGGTCGCCCTGCCGCGGTCGCTTTGGGGGTCGGCCTGCCGCGTCGCCCTTCCGCGTTCGGTAGCGTCGCGCTGAATTTCTTCCGCGTCTCGCCGCGCCCTGTTATCCGTACGGGTCGCAAGGAGAGCTCGAGATGCGTGGGCTAATCGTCGCCGCAATGATTGTTTGCGGCTCGCTCGGAGCAGGGTGCTCGACGGTATGCGACGAGGTCGCAGACGAAGCCGAAGCGAGCGGGTGCGCGGTCGGCGGACAACAAGACTCCGAGGAGTCCGATCCTCCCGAATGCACAGGCGATCTGGAGAAGCGCGCCCAGTGCCTCGAGGACGAGACGGAAAACGTCTGCTCCATCACCGAGGCCGAGGCCGCGAAGGTCGCCGAGTGCGTCGCGAAGTAGCCTCCCGTCGACTTCAAACCCAAGGCCTAACCCAGACGCCAGCGACGAACGCGAGAGGAACGACATGGTGAACGTGAAGACGGTGCTCTTGGCTTTCGGTCTGGTCGGGGTGCTCTCGATCGCGGTGACGGGCTGCGGCGAGAGCGCGTGTGATCAGGTCACGCAAAAATTCGCAGAGTGCAGCGGGAGCGGGGACGTGACCGACGGCGAATCGGCTGACTGCAGCGACGCCGAAGAGGCCTGCGCCCAGTGCTACCTCGACAGCAAGAAGGACATTTGCTCCGAGATTCTCGCGATCAACGCAGAGTGTTCCGACAAGTGCAGCGTCGGGATCTGAGCCCCGGTCCGCGCTCGGATGCGGCTCGCTCGGATGGGGCTCGCTCGGCCGTCGCGGTGGACCAGTAGCCAGCGCAAACGATCATGGACCGAGTCGCGTTCGTCGTAGCCACCGGCAAAGGGACCGGTTTCGAAGGTGGGCAGGGGACGCTCGACCGCGACGCCATGTCGGAGCGCTTCGCCTTGGGCGACGCCGGATTCGAGGTCGAGGTCCTGAGCCTCGAGGACGATCTCGCGTCCCAGCTCGACGACCTGCGCACCACGAAGTCCGCCGAACGGCCGAGCTCGGTCGCGTTCTACGCCTCGTCCCGCGCAGTCCTCGCCGATGGGACGCCGCTGCTCCTGTTGGACGCCGACGATCCAGGACAGGGCGACGCCCTGGGAGACGTCCTCGACGCCCTCGCAGATTTCGAACCGGCGAACCTCCTCGTCTTGCTCGATCTTCGGTGTGATGTGGGCGCGGACACGCTCGGGATCCTCGATGCGGTGCGTTTGCTCGTGAAGGGCCTCGACGTAAACGCGGAGCTCATCGCCGCCGTTCGACCGCTCGCGATCGCCGACGAGATCGGAGCAGAGAGCCCGTCGCCATTGACACGAGCGGTGCTCGAGGCGCTCGATGGCGCCGATCCGGCCGAGGGCCTCTTCGCGGTCGAGCTCTACGAGCGAATACGTGAATCCGAGCACATCGTCGGAAAGGTGCCTGCGATCGCCTACGCGGGTCGCGACGATTCGCTCGCGTTGCTCTTGGTGACCGAAGACTCCGAGCCCGCCGTCGAGGTCGCCGGCGATCCCTCGGACCCGCCAGGCGAGGTCGAAGTCGACGTCGAGGACGAGGCGCCTCCTCCTCGGGTCGTTGCGCCTGCCATCGCGCCGCCTGCGCCGAGCGAAGAAGCCGCAGAAGATCGAGCCCTGCCATCGGCGTCTCCCGAGCAGGCAAGCGCGACTTCAGTGCCCGAGGCGAAGCCGGCCGTGCCGCCGCCCTCGGTGCCGACGCCCAGCCGCCCTTCAACGCCGCCCAACTCGCGCGAGGTCGCGGAAGAGGCCGCGCGACTGATGTCCGAGGGCGACGACGAAGAGGCCCTCGCTCGATATCGCAAGGCGCTCGCGCTGGTGGGCGCAGGTTCGTTGAGGCCTCCGGCCGCGGGAGAGGTGCCTCGCGTCTCGCCGCTCGACGCGGAGCGCGCTGGCATCTACGTCAAGATCGCCGAGATCAAGACGCGCCAAGAAAAGGCGAGAGAGGCGATCGCTGGCTTCGAGAAGGCGATCTCCCTGGATCCGGCGCTCGAGAAGACTCTCCTCTCGCCGCTTCACGCGCTCTACCGCGACACGGGCGATCTGCGCGCTCTCCGTACCCTAGAGGAGCGCATGCTCGCGACCGCGAAAGACGACGCGGAGCGGGCACGATTCCTGGTCGGTTTCGGGCGCTCTTGGCTCGACGATCGCGGCGATCTGCTGCGTGCTCGCGAGACGCTCGAGGCTGCGGTCGCGCTCGCGCCAGGCGATCGCGATGCGCTCGAGCTGCTCCATCGCGTCGCTGCGACGGACGGACGGGCCGACGACGCGCTGCTGCTGCGTCGCCGCCTCGCGGAGACCGAGCCGGACCAGTCCCGCTCGGCGGAGATGCTCTTCGAGATCGCCGAGGAGTACGCGAAGCAGAAGCGTGAGGACGAGGCGCTCGATCTCTACGAGGCCGCGCTCGACGCCGCGCCGTCGCGTGTCGCGCCGCTAGCTCGGATGAGCGCGCTCTTGGCCGAGCGCCAAGAGTGGAGCGAGCTCGAGGGCGTCTATCAGCGCATGATCGAGCGCGTCCCGCAGGTGACGGACTCGGGCCTGCGCTCGGAGCTCGAGCTCGAGCTACAGCGACGACTCGGCTTGCTCCTGCGGGACCACCTCGAGGATCACGAGGGCGCGCTGCGTTGCTTCGAGCGCGGCTTGGTGCTCTCTCCTGGTGACGTCGGGCTGCGCAAACAAGCGATCGAGCTGTCGAAGACGCTCGGGCTCGTCGACGCGTACGAGGATCACCTGGTGCGGCTCTCGGCGCTCGAGCCTCACGAGCCGGCGGTGTTTCACGCCCTCTTCGAGCTGTCGATGAAGGGCGAAGACGTCGAGCGAGCCTGCGACATCGCAGCCGTGCTCGTGCGGCTCGGCGTCCAGAACGATCGCGAGCGCGCCGTGTTCGAAGCGAACAAGCCCGGCGGCCCGCTCAAGCCCGCGACGGCGCTCGAGTCCTCACTCTGGGCGATGCTCCGCCGCGGCACGCACCCGGGCGACTCGGACGTCGAGTCGGTCGCAGAGGTGTTCCGCGCCGTGTCGTCGGCCTCCGTCGGCGCGCTCACGGATCTCGCGAAGCTCGCGAAGCGCCTCCCGGCGCTCGAGGAGCAGTACCGCGTCGATCCGAAGACGAGCACGGTCAGCGCTGCGCGGAGCCTTCACTGGGGCGTCGGTGCGCTCGGCCTCGAGCTGCCGGCCGTGTACCTCGAAGAGGCTAGCCGTGAAGACATGACTCCGGTGCTCGCCCTCGTCCCGACGACGGTCATCGGAACCTCTGCGCTTCGCGGGCGTTCGGTCGCCGAGCTGGCGTTCTTCACCGGGTACAACCTCGCCGCCCACGTTCCGGAGCATCGCCTCGCGCGACTCTCGACCTCGGTGGATGATCTCGCGGCGTGTTTCTTGGCGGCTGTGCGCGTCGTGCGACCCGAGCTCAGCGTCCCCGAGCGACTGCGCGCGCTCGTCGATCTCTTGCTGGGGACGCTGAAGCGTCGACTCGATGGAGAGTCGCGGGCGGCGCTCGAGGCGGCCGTCGGGTGCTTCGAAGACGCAGGCGGACGCGCGGATCTCATCGCCTATGCGCGCGCCGTCGAGCGCGCTTCGCTTCGCGCGGGCCTCTTGCTCGCGAACGACTACGCCCTCGCGTGCCGTCTCGCAGAAGAGCAAGCGTCGTCGCCCTTGAAGCCAGCCGATCGCGTGGCCGAGCTGTCGATCTTTGCGGCGAATGGCTCCTACGCGCAGGTCCGCGGCTTCATCCAGGGCGAGTGACCCTGGCGACGTATTGGCGAAGACCGCCTCGCACGCGCCAGCCCCGTGCTCTCGAAAAAGGAAGCCTCTCGAAAAAGGAAAACGGCGAGCCTTGGGGGCTCGCCGTTCTCGATTGCGACGCCTCGGGGAGCTGGGCTCCCGGGCGAAGGCTGGGCTCAGTTCGCCGGGGCGAAGTGGAAGCCGCAGCGGTAGTACGAGCTCGTGACGTTCGGGTCCTGGCTGGCCTTCGTGAGCTTCACGAGGACCTTCGTCTCTGCGCTCGTGTCGATGTCCTGGAGCAGCAGCTCGGTCGTCGCGGTCTCGGTGGCGGTGCCGAGCACGGTCGTGCCGTCCGTCTTGGTGACCGCCGCGGTGAGGCCGCGGAGGCCCGAGCCGCCGCGCTGGCCGCCGCAGACGACCGACAGGACACCCGGCTCGACGTTGAGTGAGAAGTAATCGGCGACATCGGCCGTCGGCAGATCGCCCTCGATGAAGTAGCTCGTCGTGCCCGTTGCCTCGGTGAGGACCTCGGCGGTGGCGGCGAGATCGTTCGCGGGCTCGGCCGTCTCGACGGGGTTACCGCTGCCGTTTCCGTGCAGCACGAAGTAGAACGGATCGGCTGACGGGGCGTTCGAGGGGCCGCCGGCGCCGATCTTGAGGAGGTAGTCCGAGCCCGCGGTCAGCGGAACCGAGAGGTTCGCGCGCGAGGTGTCGTTCTTCTCCGCGCTCATGTCGAACTCGGCGATGACGACGCCCGCGGTGTCGGTGATCTGGATGAGTCCGGGGTTGATGCCCGAGCCGTTGCCGTCCTTGCCGGGCGGGGGGAACTCGAAGCTCGAGCTGAGGCGGCTGGTCGGGTCGACCGTCACGTCCGCGGGGACCGTGAACTTGATGGCGTCGATGTCCGTCCCAGACGAGAGATCGCCGAAGCCGACGGACAGGTAATACGAGCCGGCCATGCCGTCGACGGGCTCGTATTCCATCGGAGTCGCCGTCGCGAGCGTGTCGTTCGGCTCTCCGCCCTCTGCGACGTTGCCGTTGTCGGCACCGTCGACCGGGATCATGAAGACCGCATAGGCCGTCTCTGTGAGGTTGTCGAAGTAGTCGCTCGGGCAATCCGACGAGAGGTGGCAGAACTCCTCGACCTTGACGAAGTACTTCCCGTCGGCCGGGAGCACCGTGTAGAGCGACGAGTCCTGCGAGCTGCGCGGGAACGGATCGTCGTTTTGTGCGATCTGGTTGCCCGCCGAGTCGAAGATCGTGATGACGAGATCGGGGTAGCCGTCCGCGAACTCGTCCGAGTCCGGCTTCGCGTCGCTGCCGAAGTATGCGGCACCCTTCACGCCATCGAAGGCCCAAAAGTCGACGTCCGTGGCTGCCGGATCGAGGTCTCCCTGACCGAACTGCGTGCCGGTGTCGGGGTCGACCTCTGCCGGCGTCGCGGTCGCGATCGTGTCGTTGCCGTCGCCACTCTGGCCCCCCGTGCCGCCGCCGCCCGTGCTGGTGACGGTGACGCCCGTCGTGCCGCCGCCGGTGCCGGCGCCGCCCGATCCGGTCGACGTGGTGCCGCTGTCGCCGCAACCCGCCGCAAAGCCCAACGTCGAAAGCCCGAGTACCGACAGCCCCGCAAGAATCTTCGAGTTCATGATGCCTCCAAATGACCCGCGGAGCGGCCTGCCGCTCGAGAGCCTGTGTCAACCGCCAAGGAAGCCGTGGACATAGCCGCGAGGCATCGTGGCAACAAGGGTGTTCGACCTACTGCGAGGGGCAGGTGGGCGCTTCGGAGCTAGCGTTCGTTCATCGAGGGGTAGCCCACGATCGTGGACGGAACGAAGGTCTCCTTCACCGAGCGGGGGCTCGTCCACCGATGGAGATTCAGGGGGCTCCCTGCCTTGTCGTTCGTTCCCGACGCGCGCCCGCCGCCGAAGGGTTGCTGCCCGACGACAGCGCCGGTGGGTTTGTCATTCACGTAGAAGTTGCCGGCTGCATCCCGAAGGCGCGCGGCGGCATGCGAAAGGAACGTGCGGTCTTGCGAGAACACCGCGCCGGTGAGGGCGTAGGGGCTGGTCTGGTTGCACGCGTCGAGCGCGTCTTCGACTCGGGCGTCGTCGTAGACCCACGCGGTGAGGATCGGACCGAAGAACTCGTCCTTCATGAGGCGCGCGTCGGGGCGCTTCGCTTCGATGAACGTCGGATGCACGAACCATCCACGCTCGTCGCTCGCGGCGCCACCCGCGACGACGCGGTAGTCCGCGCTCGCCTTCGCTTCGGCGATGACCGCCGTCAGCCTTGTGTAGGCGCGACCATCGATGACGGCGCCCATGAGGTTTTGGAAGTCTCGGACGTCGCCCACGCGGATCGCTGCGATGTGCGCGGCGACGCGCTCTTCGACGGCAGGCCAGATCGAACGCGGGAGGTACGCGCGCGAGGCGGCGGAGCACTTCTGGCCTTGAAACTCGAACGCGCCGCGCACGAGCGCGACGGCGAGTGCGTCGACGTCGGCGCTCGCGTGCGCGAAGACGAAGTCTTTCCCCCCGGTTTCGCCGACGAGGCGGGGATACGTCTTGTACGCGTCGATCCCTTCGCCGACCTTGCGCCAGATCGAGCGGAAGACCGCCGTCGAGCCGGTGAAGTGCACCCCCGCCAGGTCTGGGCTCGAGATGCACGCGCCGACGATCTCTTCGGCGCCGCCGTGGACCAAGTTGATGACGCCGTCCGGCAGCCCGGCTGCGCGGAACAACGCCATGACCTCGTGTGCGCTTCGCATCGCGAGCGGTGACGGCTTCCACACCGCGACGTTGCCGAGCATGGCCGGCGCCGACGGCAGATTCGCTGCGATCGCGGTGAAGTTGAACGGTGTGATCGCGGCGACGAAGCCCTCGAGGGGACGCACGTCGGTCGAGTTCCAGAGGCCCGGCGCCTGCTCGAGCGGCTCGCCGAGGCGGCCGGCCCAGTACGCGTTGAAGCGAAGAAAATCGACGAGCTCGCACGCCGCGTCGATCTCTGCTTGGTACGCCGTCTTGCTTTGTCCCAGCATCGTCGACGCGTTCAGGCGATCGCGATGCGTCGTCGCCGCGAGCTCGGCGGCCTTCAGGAAGATCGCGGAGCGCTCGGCTTGCGACGTCGCCGACCAGGCGGGCCGCGCGTCGAGCGCCGCGCGGATCGCGCGTGAGACGTGCTCCGTCCCGCCCTCGTGCGCGCGCCCGAGGAGGAGCGACTTGTCGTGCGGCGAGCGAACGTCGCTCGTCTTGCCGGTGCGTTCTTCGCGTCCGCCAATCCACATCGGGATGTCGGCGACCTCTGCGGCCATGCGATCGAGCTCGGTCTTCAGCGAGGCGCGTTCGGCGCTGCCGGGCGCGTAGGACTTGATCGGCTCGTTCTTCGGCGTCGGGATGGGGGCGTTCGGCAGAGTCATCGCGCGGAGCATACCGCCGTCTGCGGTTGGTGGTCCGGCCTCGCAAAGCGCCTAAGGGCTTTAGGGTAGGGCGCGCTCTGGTAGAGTCGCCGCGTGGCGCGCACCCTTCGCGATGCTCCGGCGGTGCTTCGAGAGAGCGGAGAGGTCCAGTTCGGCTCGTTCCGCGGCGGTCTGCCGAGGATGGACTTCGGCCCGATCCCCAGGGGACGCCTCTGGCAGGCGACCCACGCGAAGCGGTGGATCTACTGCGCCGTCGCGGACGACTCGGTGTTCGCGGCGTGCGCGGTCGTGTCGCTCGGCTACGCGGCGACGGCGATCGTGTTCGCGCTCGATCGAGCGACCGGGACGATGCTCGTCGACAAGAGCGCGCTCGGTCCGGGCCCGGTTGCGTCGTTCAGCGACGGTGGCGTCGGGGCGCGGCGTGGGCAGTTCAAACTCGGACGCACGCGCGCCGACCTCGGCGACAGCGGGATGGTCGTCGACATCGCCGGCGACGGAGACGGCTCGTTGCCGACGCATTTCTTCGTCGAAGCCGAGGCGGACGGGCCTCCGCCCATCTCCGCGGTGGTCCCCATCGAGGGCGGCTACGCGAACGCGACGGAAAAACGCGTACGTCGCGCCTCTGGCGAGATCGTCGCCGGTGGAAAGCGGTTCGTCCTCGACGGCGCGGTGTTGGCGCTCGATCACACGTCGGGCTTTCTCGCGCGACACACGGCTTGGCGTTGGGCGCTCGCGCTCGGCCAAACCGACAGGGGCACGCTCTTCGCGATGAACCTGGTCGAGGGCTTCGTCGGCGAGGCCGAGTGTGGCGTGTGGATCGGCGACGAGCTCCACGCCGTGGGCGAGGGGCGCTTCGAGTACCGCGCAGAAGATCCCTCTCAAGACTGGCACGTGACGACGACGTGCGGCGCGGTGGATCTCAGATTCCGTCCGGCCGCGGTGCACTCGGAAGACAAGGACATGCTTATCGTGCGCTCGAAGTTCGTTCAACCCGTCGGCGCGTGGGAGGGCACGGTCCGCGTGGCCGGAGAGACGCACGTCATCTCCGGCGTCCCCGGCGTGACCGAGCACCAGGACGTGCTCTGGTGAGGGCGCCCCTCTCGATATTGCCGCCGCGCCTGATAGGGCTCGGCAAAGAGGTGCTTCGACATCTCTTGAAGCGACCGGTGGTCGGCGTGGCCGTCGTGGGTCGCGATGAAACCGGCAAACTGCTTTTGATCCGACGGGGCGACACCGGGACCTGGGCGCTCCCGGGCGGGACGGTCGAGTGGGGCGAGACGCTCCGGAGCACGATGGCGCGCGAGCTCGCCGAAGAGGCGGGGGTCGACGAGGTCACGTTCGAGCGTGTCGTCGGCGTGTTTTCTCGTCCCGATCGCGATCCGAGGTTCCACGCGATCACGGTCGTCGTCGCGGCGCGCGTGGGCGCGATCGTTCGACCTCCGAAGAACACGCTCGAGATCCGAGAGGCGCGCGTGTTCGAGGCGTCGGAAGTTCCGACCGAGCTGGCCATGACGATGACCGACTTCCTCCATGCCGCAGAGGCGGCCGATTCGGTCAGTTTCGAGTAACGTTCGGGGCATGAGGTCGACGTCGTCGAAGGTGCTCTCGGGGATGGCGGTGGCTGCGCTCTTGGCCTGGGGTTCGGCCTGCACCGGTGAACACGACGCGCCAAAAAAGTCCGACGACGTGAGCGGCAGCCCGGGCAGCACGACGTCGTCGCATGGGGCGAGCACGACGGGCAGCGCAGGCGGAGCCGGTGGTGCTGGCGGAGTCGGAGGGAGCGGGGGACACGGTGGTGCTGGCGGAGGGGGAGGCGCGCCTCCGTTCACGCCCGACTGCACCTGTCTCGCGACACGCGCCGCCGACGCGCCGAGCTGCACGACGTGCTGCCGTGCCTGTTACGACGAGGCCGTGCTCGGGAGCTGCCTTCTACAATCGGACGCGTGCAGCGGCGACACGAACGGCTGCCAAATCTTCATCTCGCAGGCCGAGTCGTGCCCGTTCGATGCAAACTTCGCATCTTGCATCGAGACGGCGTTCGCCTTCTCCGATCCAGGGACGCAGGCGCTCGCCAAATCGCTGCTCGATTGCACGTGCGGCGCGTGCGTGCGCGAGTGCGGTCCCGCCGAGGACGAGTGCCCGATGCCCTGAGGCTCGCAGTGTTGCCCAGGCTGCGGCCCGCTCAGTAGGATGGGGTCATGTCTGGTCCTTCGTGGTTCATGCTCGTCGGTGCGGTGTCGCTCTCTGGGTGCATTTTTCAACACGATGCACCCGTCGCTTCGGACGACGTCAACTCAGGCGGCACACAGGTCGCGACGACGGACGGGGCGGGCGGCGGCACCGGAGGGACGTCGAGCGCGGGCGGGGGCGGGGCAGGCACCGGCGGCACCGGCACCGGCGGCGCGACCACCTCGAGCACGGGGGGTGCGGGGACCGGCGGCATGGGCGGCGCCGGTGGCATGGGCGGCGCCGGTGGCATGGGCGGCGCCGGCGGCAACCCTCCCTGATGCGGAGACGCTTGCCCGGCGACACGACCGGGCTCCGTCGACTCAGCGGTACTGGTCGACGTCGATGCCGTACCGCTTCATCCAGCGGTGGACTTGCATGCGCTCCTTGCCGAATTCGCGCCCCACCGCAGCGACGTTTCCGCGGTGTTGGGCGAGGAGAAGGCGCAGCTCTTCTGCGGAAGGGACGCCCGTGCGGACGGGACGGACAGGCTCGACGACGATTCGCTCTGGAGCCCCGACGGCGGCTCCGCCGAGCGCTTTGGCCCCCTGAGCCGGGCTCGCGTAGGGAAGCTCGGGCGGCGCCGTGGCGCGCGCGGACATGACGGGACCCTCGAGGTGGGGGGACCCGTCGGCGTTGCGCGACGCGTACTCGCGCATGGCTTCCTTCACCACGTCGGTGAGATGGTCGGCCGTGAGCACCGAGCCGTCGACGAGCGCGACCGCGCGCTTGATGGTCGCTTCGAGCTCTCGCACGTTGAACGGCCAGTCGTAGTGCAGGAGGCCGGTCATGAACGGGAAGCCGACGCCGAGATCCGGCTTGCCGTTCTTCTCGAGGAAGCTTCGAACCAGCGCGAACAGGTCCTCTTTGCGCTCGCGAAGCGGCGGTAGCGCGATGCTGTACTCGTTGAGGCGAGCGTAGAGATCGCCTCGAAAGCGGCCTTCTTGTTGGAGCGCCGACAGGTTTCGGTGCGTCGCGCAGACGATGCGGACGTCGACGCGCTCGGGCGCGGTCGCGCCGACCGGGATGATCTCGTGGGACTGAAGCACACGCAGGAGCTTCGCTTGCGCGTCGACCGGCATGTCGCCGATCTCGTCGAGGAAGAGCGTGCCGCCATCGGCCGACCGCACCAGGCCGACCTTGTCGCGATCGGCGCCGCTGAAGGCGCCGCGTTTGTAGCCGAAGAGCTCGCTCTCGAGGAGCGTCGCGGGGATCGCGGCGCAGTTGACGGCGGCGAACGCGCCGCGCCGGCCGCTGGCCGCGTGAAGCTCGCGTGCAAAGAGCTCTTTTCCCGTGCCGCTCTCGCCCAGCACGATGACGCTGATCTCGCTCTTCGCGACGCGCTGGAGCGCACGAAGCAGCATGCGGATCTGGTGGCCGCCGACGATCCCCGTCGCGCCGAACGGCTCGGAGGTGAGCTTGCCGTCGGCGCCGATCGTGACGCCGTCGATGCGGCACCCGGCGAAGCTCTCGGCCCCGCCGCTCACGAACTTGAAGATCGCGTCTCCGACGCGGATCTCGTGGAGGTCCTCGAGGACCAGCTCGCTGACGAACTGGCCGTCGACCAGGGTCCCATTGCGGCTCCCGAGATCGGTGAGCACCCACGCGCCGCCCTGGTAGCGGATGCGCGCGTGCTGACGACTCACGGCGCCCTCGGGGACGCAGATGCCGCACGACGGGTCGCGCCCGATGACCAGATCGCGCTCGCTGAGCAGCGATGCCGGCGCAAACGAGGCGTAGCCGGGCGCGTACAAGAGGACGAGCCCCGCACGGGTGCCCCGCGGGTGATCCGGCGACGCCGCAGCCCCGTATTCCTGCATCGCCGCCGTGGTGCGAGGCCGCCTTCCGGACATCCGAAGCTGGCATGTTAGTACACCGCGCGGTCGATGGACCCAGTGTCGGACCCGAGGCCCGCGGACTATGCTCGGACGACCGATCGGTCGCTCGTCCCCCCTCGAGGCGAGGCGTGCCTGCCATCCCCGATCGCGAGGAGACCTTTCGATGAAGTCACGTGCAGCGATCGCCCGCGAAGCCGGAAAGCCGCTCGAGGTCGTCGAGATCGACGTGGACGGTCCGCGCCGCGGCGAGGTGCTCGTCCGGATCACTCATACGGGCGTATGCCACACCGACGCGTTCACCCTCTCCGGCGCCGATCCAGAGGGGATTTTCCCGGCGGTGCTCGGTCACGAAGGCGCAGGTGTCGTCCTCGAGGTGGGAGAGGGCGTGACGTCGCTCCGCCCAGGGGATCACGTGATTCCGCTCTACACAGCGGAATGTCGGGAGTGCAAATTCTGCAAGTCCGGCAAGACGAACCTGTGTCAGGCGGTGCGCGCGACGCAGGGCAAGGGGCTGATGCCGGACGGGACCTCGCGCTTCTCGTTCGAGGGCAAGCCCCTCTTCCACTACATGGGCACGAGCACCTTCAGCGAGCACACCGTGGTCCCGGAGATCTCGCTCGCGAAGATCGATCCTGCCGCGCCCCACGAGAAGGTCTGCTTGCTCGGCTGCGGCGTGACCACAGGGATCGGCGCCGTCCACAAGACCGCGAAGGTGAAGCCGGGCGACACGGTCGCCGTCTTCGGTCTCGGTGGCATCGGCCTCGCCGTGATTCAGGGTGCGCGGCAGGCGAAGGCAGGGCGGATCCTCGGCGTCGATCTCAACGCGTCGAAGTTCGAGCTCGCCAGGCAGATGGGCGCGACCGACTGCGTCAACTCGAAGGACCATACGCGCCCGATCCAAGAGGTCATCGTCGAAATGACCGATGGCGGCGTCGACTTCAGCTTCGAGTGCATCGGCAGCGTCGACGTCATGCGCGCCGCGCTCGAGTGCTGTCACAAGGGCTGGGGCGAGAGCATCATCATCGGCGTCGCCGGCGCTGGCCAGGAGATCCGCACGCGTCCCTTCCAGCTCGTCACCGGCCGGGTTTGGCGTGGCAGCGCGTTCGGCGGAGTGCGGGGGCGAACCGAGCTTCCTGGGATGGTCGAGCAGGCGATGCGCGGCGAAATTCAGCTCGATCCGTTCGTCACGCACACGCTGCCGCTCGAGCGCATCAACGAGGCCTTCGATCTCATGCACGAGGGGAAATCGATCCGCACCGTGATCCACTTCTGAGTCGGCACCGCTCTTCGCGCAATCCCACGCGCGAGGGTTCGACGCCCCGCGCGGTGGGACTATGCTCTCGGCCGTGGAACCGGACACTCGCGAGCTCACGGTCGCGGCGCTGCAGCTCGAATCGCAAGACGACGTCGCCGCGAACCTCGCGGTGGTGCGCGACCTCGTCGGTCGCGCGACGAAGCGCGGAGCCTCGTTGATCCTGCTGCCCGAGAACTTCGCGTTCATGGGCAAAGAGGCGGACAAGCGCGCCATCGCAGAGGTCGTCTCGGTCGAAGGTTCGCCCGCGGACGGCCCGATCATGAGAGAGCTGCGCGCCCTCGCGATCGAGAACGCCGTCACCCTGATCGCGGGCGGAATGCCGGAGCGCAGCGACGACGAGCTTCGCCCCTTCAACGCGAGCGTCGTAGTCGGCCGCGACGGGCGGGTCGCGGCGCGCTACCGCAAGATTCATCTCTTCGACGTCGAGGTCGGCGACGGACACACCTATCGCGAGAGTGCTTCGACGTGCGCCGGATCGACGCCCGAGGTGACAGTCGTCGGCGGGGTCACCGTCGGCCTCTCCGTTTGCTACGACCTCCGCTTTCCGGAGCTCTACCGTGCTCTGGTCGATCGCGGCGCCGAGCTCTTGACGGTCCCGGCGGCGTTCACGCTCGCGACGGGCAAGGACCACTGGCACACGCTCCTTCGGGCGCGGGCGATCGAGTCGCAGTGCTGGGTCTTGGCCGCGGCACAAGGTGGCCTTCATCCCGGCGGTCGGCGCACCTACGGGAAGTCTTGTCTCATCGATCCGTGGGGAGATGTCCTGGCCCAGGCCACCGACGGGGTCGGGCTGGTCGTCGGAACGGTCGACCTCGGGCGTCTTGCCACAGTGCGTCGCACGCTGCCGTCGCTCGGTCACCGGCGCCTCTGACAAGCCCTTGCGTACGGGTGCGCTCGGGTGAGAGGCTCTAGCCCCTCCATGCCGAAGCCCGACCCGAAGGCGATCCTCCGACACGCGACGAGCTACCTGAAGGAGCACCCCGAAGAGATCATCCGCGCTGCGAAGGGCATGCTCGGCCTTCGCATCGGCGTCCCGCTCGACGCCCTTCGCTATCTCGCGAAGGAGCTCGGTGGCGGCAAGAAGATGCCGAAGGATATCGAGATCGAGAGCGCGCCGCCGGGCATCAAGATCGCGATGACCGTCGACGCGGTCGGGAGCACGCTCCGCGTCAGCCTCGTCCTCTACGTCGAAGAGATCGCGATTGGTCCGACCGAGATCCGCATCGGTACGCGCATCTCCGATCTGCATCTCAAGGTGCTCGATGGCTTCCAGACGCCCGTGGCTGCGCTCGTCCAGAGCGGCGCGCTCGACCTGTCGAAGCCCGGCAACCTCGTCGCCTTCATCCCGAAGCGGCCGCCGATGATCGTCGACGCGAAGGACGATCGCATCGTCATCGACGCGATGAAGATCCCGAAGCTCGCCGAGAACCCCAAAATCAAGCGCGTGCTCGGCGTCGCGACGCCTGTCCTCACCGTCAAGGCGATCAAGAGCCGAGACGACCACCTCGACGTCCACCTGGGCGCGTCGCTCGGCGGCATCCCGACCGCCGTCGCGGCCGTGCGAAGCTGAGTCGGGACAGTTGCGCGGGTGTCGCTGATTCGAGTGTCGACTGGTAGGCTCCCGGCTCCATGACGCGGTCTGAACCGCCCGGTACCATCCCGCACTCGGGGTCTTCTCCGCGCCCCGGCGAGACGCCACGGGGACCGGGCGCGCCCGTCATGTTCGAGCTCCTCGCCGAGATCGCCACGGGCCCGACCGCGCGCGTAGAGCTCTGCCGCGTGCGCGAGCCCTACGAGCTGGCGGGGCGCCTCGTCGCGGTGAAGCGACTGCACCCGCACATCGCCGAGGACCCGCAGTTCTATTCGATGTTCGCCGACGAGGTCTGGATGACCGCGTCGCTCGAGAACCCGAACGTCGTCCGCGTCGTCGCGTGGGGGAACGACGAAGAGGGAACCTACCTCGCGGTCGAGCTCGTCGAGGGCGTCTCGCTCGCGCGGCTCATGAAGACGGTGTTCGAGACCCGCGAGGTCTTCACCGAGCGCATGGTGGTCTTCCTCGGCTCCGAGATCCTCGCGGGTCTGGCCGCGGCGCACGCGCTCCGCGCTCCGAACGGCGAGCATCTGCGCCTCGTCCACCGTGATCTCACGCCTGGAAACGTGCTCCTCGGCTTCGACGGCTCGGTGAAGATCGCCGACTTCGGCCTCGCCAAGGCGAAGCAGCGCGTGACGAAGACTCTGACGGGCCTGCTCAAGGGGCACCCGCAATACATGGCGCCGGAGCAGGCGCGCGACGTCGAGCTCGATGGTCGCGCGGACCTCTTCTCCCTCGGCGTGTTGCTCTTCGAGCTCTTCACTGGACAGCACCCGTGGGCGGGCGCGACGGAGCTCGAGATCATCCGCAAGATCACCCAAGAGCCGCCGGCCGACATCCTCACGCTCCGACCGAAGCTCGACAAGGAGCTCGCGCTCGTCGTCTCACGCCTCCTCGAGCAAGATCCGGAGCGTCGCTTTCAGACCGCCGACGAGGTCCGCGATCGTCTCGAGATGTGGCTCTACTCGCACGGCTACAAATCGGACGGCCAGGACAGTCTCGCGCGGTTCGTGCGTCGAAACGCGATGCGCCAGATGCGATGGTTCGAGCGCGCCGTCGGTGGCGAGTTCGTCAAAGAGACGGAGCGCGCGAAGCAGCGGCTCGTCACCGCGCAGCGCGGGCGACCCGAGCGCGGCACGACGCCGATCGGCGGGCCGACGCAGCTCACCTCGCGCTCCGCTGCGACCGCTTCGCCTGGGCGGCGACGTTGGCGTCGAGAGAGGGACTCCGACAGCCAGCCCCCGGCTGCGAGCGGGCCGCCTCGGCTCGAAGAGGGCGATTGGGGGGACGAGCAAATCCCGACGGTCGTGAAGCCCCACGCGATGCGCGCGGTCCTCGGCCCCGCGTTCGCGGCTCAGCATCGGCCAGGTCCGTCCGAGCCGCCTCTGCCGAGCTTCGCGGACGATGGAGACAGCGACCCGGACCATCGCGCGACCAGCGTGAAGCCGAACGTCGCGGCGATCGGCATCGTGCCGCTGCCGCCGCCACGCATCGATTTCGGAGCGGCAGACACCGCGCGCGGCCCAGAGCCCGCGCTACCGCCGAACGACACGATGCTGGACATGCCCAGGGTGGATGGCACGGTCGACATGGAGGCCGAGCAGACCGAGCGGCGTCGCTCTGCCCCGCGAGCGCCCGAGACCCTGACCGAGCCACGACAGGTGCGCGAGAAGGGCGCGCCTCGCGGGCTCCGGCGCACTCTCGCCAGCGCGGCGGTGGACGCCGAGCGGCCGGCCCCGGCTCCATCGCTCCTCACGTCGTCGACGGATCTGCCGACCCGCCGAACGAACTTCGCCGCGCTCGAGGACGTCCTCGAGGAGGCGGAGCGACTCGCGCGCGAGTCGGCGACCATCGCCGACGAGGCCGAGACGGCGGCCAAGCTGGCTGCGCACAAGACGGTGCTCGCCGAGCTCGCCGCGGACGCGGCACACCTCGCCGGAGAGGCATATCGCTCCGCCCACGCGGGCGGCCTCGCCCAGGCGGTGCCGCTCCTCGCAGAGGCGCATCGCATCGAAGACACGATGCGTCGCGCGTCGAGAGAGCCGCCTGGGACGTATTCTCCGCGCGGCTCGGCGCCTCCGCCTCCGCCTCGGACGTCGGCGCCGCCTGCCGCTCCAGAGCCTGAAGCACCCCGTCGCGAGGCGCCTTCGTTTGGCGCGCCGCCCATGGCGACCGGGGGCCGAAGAGCGACGCCTCCGACCGACCGGTCCGGGCCGATGCCGCCCGACGGTCGCTCGGCGGCCATCCCGTCGGCCCCGATGGTTCCTTCGGCCAAGCCTTCGCGCCACGAGCCCGCGCGGTTCGTCGCGACCGAGACGCCAAGCTCGCTTCTTTCGCACGAAGTCATGGGGGTGCCCGTGTGGGCGCTCCTCTTGGTCACGTTCCTCCTCGCTGTCGCGATCGTGGTCCTCGTGGTCGTCGTGGTGCAGTGACCGGCCTCGCGGGCTGAGGCACCTCACGGGAGGACCCACCGCCGCCCGACGGCGCGGCCTCCACGCAGAGAAGGGCGAGAACGCCGCTTGATCTCGATCGGGCGGGACAGATACGGTCCTCCGCATGAGCGAAGAAGCCGAGTGGCTCCTCATCAACCTCGATGAGATCGTGGCGAAGCGTCAGGGCTTGCCCGTGTCGATCCCCGTTCCGAAGGACGAGTTCCAGAAGCTGCAAGTCGCGATCGCGGCCGGCGGCGCGAAGGACGAGGGCCTCTCGTCGAAGAAGGTCCGCGCGTGGTGCAGCGACTTCTTGAACAACTCCGACATCGGAAAGAACGGCGCGTGGCGGAAGAAGAACCGCACGATGGTCGTCGGGATGGAGGCGTTCGTCGACACGGGACCGCTCTGGGACAAGGCGCAGCGCGCCTTCCAAGAGAACGACTACGAGAAGGCGATCCAGGCGCTCAAGCGGATCACCATCCAGAACGACGCGGACGACTCTGCGAAGCTGAATTTGGCTTCTGCGCACGCGAACATGGGCCAATTCGAGCCCGCGGCGAAGCTCTTCAAGGCCATCAAGGACACGTACGCAGGGGACCCGGAGTTCCACGTCGCCGTGGCGCAGGTCCACATGCGCTTGAAGGACAAGGACGCGGCCATCGAGGAGTTCCTGAACGCGCTCGACGCGAAGCCGGACCACACCGGCGCGCTCGACTCGCTCGCGCAGCTCGGCATCCTCGCGAAGGTCTATGAGAACCCGAAGGACGCGACGAGCCTCATCTACGTCCGCGCAGACTCGGTCATCGACTACCTCACGGGCGAGTGGGACAAAGAAGAGCGACCGCTCGCATTCTATCTCGAGCAGATCGCCTACCACGAGCGCGAGCAGAGGCCGGGCGTGGTGCTCGCCGCGGCAGAGCGCGCGATCAAGGCGGCCGGCGCAGCAGGGAACGAGCGGGCGGAGCTTGCCATGATCGGCGCCCTTCGCACGGCGGGCCGAGCCGACGACGCGCTCGCCGCGGCGCAGGCCTACGCAGCGAAGGCCCCGAAGTCATCGGGCGCGCAGGTCGAAATCGCCCGCTCGCTCGGCGAGAAGGGCGACGAGGCCGGCGCGAAGGCCGCGCTCGATGCGGCCCTCGCGATCGATCCGGGCGACCTCATCGCGCTCATGCTCAAGTTCTGGCCGGACGATCCGAACGACATCGCGTCGATCGGCGCCATGCTCCCGGACCTCAAGGCGCACGTAGAGGCGCACGCCGAGAGCCCCGGCGCGTGGCGGACGCTCGCGCGCGGGTACCTCGCAGTGAACCGGATCGACGAGGCGCTCGATCTCTTCAAGAAGGCCGTCGATCTGGCGCCGACCGATGACGACATGCGCAGCGAGTGGTGGGCAGAGCTGGCCAAGCAGCAACGCTACGAGCCCATCATCAAGGACTCGCTGGCGATCGGCGACATGAAGGCACACGACTGGCGTCTGCGCTGGAACGAGGCCGAGGCGTATGCGGGGAGCGGCAAGAAGGTCGAGGCACGCGCTTGCTTCTCCGCCCTCAACTTCGACACGGATCTCCATGTCGACATTCGTCGACGCGCCAAGCGTGCCGTCGCGAGCCTCGACGAGACGCTCGCGGCCGACATGGGCATCACTCCGTAGGTAGTGCCTGTCCGACGTTCGGTCGGACAGCGGCACTTCGTCCCACGCGACCCCGCGCTGTGCTTGTTACGGCTTCGGGAGCATTCCGCTGACTTCGAGGAACTTCCGGATCTCGGCGCGGTGCTCCTTCGCCAGGGCCACGCCCTGGTCGAAGAGGGGCTTCATCGTGGCTGGCTCGAAGATCATGCTCGACGGGAGATCCTGCGTCTTGAAACGGAAGAACAGGATCTCGCGTAGGTCCGAGCGATCGTAGATCGTCTCGTCATTCGGATCGTGGTGGTCCGGATCGGGTGGGTCGCTCTGCGTCGGGAGCATCTCTCCGTAGGGCAACGCCTTATCGATCGTCGCCGCCGGGACGCCCGCGTCGCGCAGGCGATCGCGCGCGCGGTTGATGTACGCGACCGTGCGCGCCATGCGCTCGTCGTCGCGCGCGACCTCGTCGTTCATCACGCTGAGGCCGCGGTCGATCCGGTCGAGCGGGTTCGCGTCCCCGGTCTTCGTCATGGCCTTGTCCTCGTCGATCGAGACCTCGTTCAACGCGACGGCGCAAATGTGCGTGGCCTTCGAGCGCATCGTCTCTCGAAACGGAATGACCTCTCGTACGCCGCCGTCCGTCGCCCAAAGGTCCATCCCCTCGACGGTCACGTACGCGGGCGTCATCACGACGGGCTGCGCGCAAGACGCGTAGATCACCTGTCCGAGGATCGCCAAGTCGGCTTTGTTGCTCGAGCGAAAGCCGCGCGGCTTTCCCGCGACCATGTCCGTGATCGTCGCGACGTATTCGACCGGATCGGGACCCTCGGTCGCTGCCTGGATGAGCTCGGGGACGAGGTTGTCTCGGATGGTCTTCTCGAGCGGGGAGATGTCGGCGATACCCCCCTTCAGTGCGATGTTGAGGAGCTTGCACGCGGCCCAGTCAGGGACGATCGCGATCTGATCTTGATGAACCTCGGTGTAGAGCGAGAGCAGCTTGTCGAGCGCCTTGGT
>Ga0164241_10001470_pt1 | contig 28918 bp, 24 predicted proteins | sample OricomyardsoilBY_FD_108780 | JGI IMG/M metagenome (GOLD analysis project Ga0164241, IMG submission 108780) | Backyard soil microbial communities from Emeryville, California, USA - Original compost - Back yard soil (BY) | ecosystem: Environmental > Terrestrial > Soil > Unclassified | place: USA... | reverse complement strand
GGACCTTCAGGAAGGCGACGGACGATGCGTTCACCGCAGAGTCGATCTATCCCGGCGCGGCGTCCCTGTTCACCGCCGCGAGGCGTGCGCTCGGCCTCGAGACCAAGCCGCGTGTCTTCGTCGTCACGGATTCCGGCATGATCGATCTGCGCGCTGCGGCCCGAGTCGACGCGACGATCGTCACGGCCGGGCGTGGCGCGGCTCATCTTCAGTCGCAAGCGACGAGCCCGCCGCGCATGCTCCGCGTCCCCGGCGAGCACGCGCGCATCGAAGACGTCGTGGCCGCGCTTCGTCGTGAGACCTCTGGGGTTTTGCTGACCGAAGGCGGCCCGACATTCTTCGCCGAGCTGGTCAAAGCCGGCGCGGTCGACGAGCTCTTCGTGACGACATCGCCGTTCTTGTTCGGACGGAAGGACGGTGATGGCCGGCGCGGCCTCACCGACGGGCTCGATCTCGAGCGCACGGAGCTCTCCCTCTCGAGCGTGCGTCGACATGGCTCGCTGCTCTTCTCGCGATACGAAGTCTCGTCGCGCAAGCGATGATGCGCGCCGTGCTCTCGACCGGCTTCAATCGAACCTCGCTGATGGCGCTCCTCGCGTTCGCTGGATGCAGCGCCCCGGCTGCGCCGCTGCCCCCATCCCGCGCGGCGACCCTCGCGTCGAGCGAACCGACGGCCGCAGCCACGGTCGCGCCGATCGCCTCTGCCGCGCCCGTCCTGCCAGCACCGAGGATCACGTTCGAGCCGATCTTGGACAAGGCCCTGGCCGGCAACACCGAGCCCGACGCGATCTCGATGAGCTTCCTCGATCTGCCGGACGCGCTGCTCGTCGTCGTGAACATGCCATCCGCAGCGTTCCTCGTTCGTGGGACCGATCTCCAGCCGCTGCCCCACTTCTTCGACGGCATTCGCTCGCCCGATCCGGCGAGCCCTGCGGATTACTTCGCCGTCGATGGTTTGAAGGGCACCCTCCTGGATCTCACTTTCGACGTCTACGCACCCGCGACCGAATACCGCGACGTCGTTCACGGCAAGCCCGGACACTGGCAGAACCTCAGCGGTCGTCGGTCCGGCGCAAAGGCGAAGCAACCGAGCTGGGTTGAACCGACGACGATCTCGGAGCCCTTCGCGACGAAGAATGGCGCCCGCATCTACGAGACGTCACGGGACGAGAACGCGACCGCGCGCGACGGCTTCGTCTTTCGCTTCGACGGCCCTTCGAAAGGCGAGAAGCTCCCGCTCCCGCTTCCCGGGAAGAACGGGTGTCGGTACGCGATGCTCGGCCACCCGATGTTCACCCAAACCGCCGACGGTGCGCTCTTCGGTCTCGGGACACTGTGCGTGTCGGGCGATCAAGAGCTCTCGACGGCCAGGCTCGACGGCCTCGCTCCTCCACTTCAGACGATCGGTCCGCGCCTCACCGAAGGACCCTTCGCCGTGGAACGCTGGGTCGGATCGACGAGCGTCGTCTTGCCGCTGCCTGGCGCCGAGCACGGAGCGCAGTTTGCCTATTTCAATTTTGCGCATGCGAACGTCGGTGACCGAGAGACGCTCTACGTCGTGACCCAGGTGGCCGGCGCGCGCGGGAGCGAGGGCTACGCCGCAGAGCTCGTCGGCACGGCGTTTGAAAACATCACACCGCCGAACCCGCCAGAGATGCTGCTACCGTTCGTCTCGAAGGCGGGACAGCTCTACCTCCTGCATCAGACGCGACGTTTTTGCCGCGACGGTTCGACCTGGACCGAGATCGCTCTCGAGCACTCGAAAGAATGCGCCCTCGAATCGATGGCCGAAGCCATCGAGGCGCACAATGGCGATCTGTTCTTGAGCGGCCCCGGCGGATGCCTCTGGTTTCTGCGCGCCGGAGCGAGCAGAGCTACGCGGGTCGATCTCGGAGACGGCGCGTTTCTTCAGTCGATGTTCGTGCACCAAGACGACCTGTATGCGGTGCTCTTCGCGGCCGATGGTCCGCGCCTGACGCGCGTTCGTTACTGAGCGGGCGCGGACGCTCGACCTCTCTCTCATTGTCCGTATCCTCGGGCGCATGCAGCTCCACCGCCCGCCGCCCGCGATGATCCCGTTTGGCCTTCGAGCGATGAAGATGATCGCGACCGCCGACGGCATCTTCTCCGAGCCCGAGCGGAACCTCCTCGCGACCGCGCAGCGCGTGTTCGGCTCGTCGCTCGACGTCGACGCGCTCGAGCCCATCGAGCCTGAAGAGCTCGCCGAGGCGCTCACCGATCCTTCACTGCGCCGTCAGTTCGTTCGAGGCATGGTCATCGTGTCGATCATCGACGGCGATGCGAGCCCGGCCGAAGCGGCCGTCGTCGGACGGTTCGCCTCCGCGCTCGACGTGAAGAGCGTCGACCTCGAGGCGCTCCGTGAGATCGCCGACAAGCATCTTCTTCGTGCGCGATTCGACATCGCACGGCGTTTCTTCGCCCGCGAAAAGTCGGTCGAGTTTGCGAAAGAGAAGGGCCTCGGCTGGGTCGTCCGGACCCTCGCGGCCATGGCGGGTCTGCGCGAAGACGCGGGGATCGCCGCACGCTACCGAGCGCTCCAGAATGCACCTGCGGGCTCGCTCGGGCGAGCGTACTTCGACTTCATCCGAGGCAACGGCTACTCACTACCCGGCGAGAAGGGCAGCCCGCCAGAGGTCATCGCATTCCACGATCTGACGCACGTCCTGTCGGGCTACGGAACCGACCCCGAGGGCGAGCTTCAGGTCTTGTCGTTCCACGCTGGTTGCAGGCGCGAAGAGAAGGATCCGTTCTCGTTCTTGATGTTCGGCATCGCCGAGTTTCACCTCGGGCTCGCGATGTCGCCGGTCGCCAGTGGGTCGCGCAACAAACTGAACCCGGAGCTGATGTTCCGCGCGGTCGAGCGAGGTGCAGCGTGCACGATCGATCCGACGGACGGCTGGGACCCCTGGCCTGTGATGAACGAGCCGCTCGAAGAGCTGCGTACGCGGTATTCGATCCCGCCGCTCTCATGAAGAAAGGCCGCGTCCCTTTCGGGTGCGCGGCCTTCCTGCCCTCCGTCAAAGACGGCGGCAAACCGACTTGAGCGACGTCAGTTCGCCGTGCCGACGAAGCAGCCGAGATCGATCTCGCAGTACGCGCAGTCTTGGCCGCTGCAGATGTCGTCGCCGGTCGTGTCGCCGACGCAGCGGACGGCTTTGACCGCAGGCTGGGTCCCGGTGTTTCCGGTGACCGTGCCCTCTGCGATGGCATCGTCCTGGCTCTTGTCGTGATCGGTGTAGTGGACGTGCACCGGGCCGGTGCGCACGGTCGAGAGCGTCGGGATGACGAACGTGCCCTTGCCCGTCGCGGTGCTGTAGTTCGAGACGGTCTCCTTCATCTTCACGGCTGCGGTGACGACCACGCCATCGACGCCTGGAGCCGCCGTGACGTCCACGTCCACGTTCGGCCCGTTGCCGTCGAACTCTCGATCGCCCTCGACGAGATCGAGGTTGTCGACGCGGATCGTCTGGTTGACGCACGCCGTGACCGCGTCCGCGCACATGCCCGTGCCGTCGCAGAGCTGGTCGGGATCGCAGTCGCCGTCGTCTTGGCAGCTGACGAAGTTGCAGCTCGCCTCTGCGAAGTCCGTCGTCACGGCGAACTGCGTGACTGCGTTGTCGAGGTACGCGAGCTTGTACGCGACGGGCGCGCCCGGCGAGTCTTGCGAGTAGTCGCCACCTTGCGTGATGTACGTCACGAGACCATCGAAGCCAGAGACGGCACCGACGGCGTCTGCGCCCGACCCGCCCAGGACGAACGCGCTGATGGTCGAGTCGTCGATCGACTTCTTCTGGTCGACGCTGACGCTGCCCGTGACGCCGATCCCCGGGCTCTTGTAGGCGGCCTTCAGCGCGGCCTCGATCTGCTCGGCCGACTCGCTCGACTCGATCGAGAAGACGACGCGGCGACCGTAGGTGATCGACTGCACGTAGACCGGAGGGTTCTGCTGCATCACGAAGTCGTCGATCTCACCGACGGTCACGTTCGGTCCGAAGAAGTCGGCCGGAGTCGTCGGGGTGTCGACGTCGATCGTGTAGTAGGCCTGCGTGAAGTCGACGAGGATCTTGGTTCGCTTCGTCGAGTCGGTAAAGTCGAAGCTCGCGTTGATCTTGCTGCCGCCGGGCCAGTTCACGCCGGCGCCGATCGCGAGGCCGATTTCAGCGGCGCTGTGGACCTGGGTGATTTTGAAGTCGACGCTCGCGGGGGTCGCGCCTGTCGTGCCCTCGGCGAGGATCTGATTGCGGACTTCGCGGAACGCCGAGAGGCTGGGCTCGGGCATCGAGCCGACGGGGCTCGAGTTGATGTTCTCGAGCGAGATGCTGAACGTCACCGGCGCGAGCTCGACGCCGACTGGCGTCAACAGGCCGTTCTCTGCGTCGGCTCCACGCACGACGGCGCCCGGCCAGAGCGTCGCCGAGTTGGGCGCGAACGCGACGAACCGGTCGAACCGCTGCGTCTCCGTGAAGCGCTTGAAGGTGCAGACCTCGTTACCGATCGTGTACGGATCCGAGCACTGATCTTCGCAGTCGATCTCGGTCTTCGGCACGTTCTCGGCGATGTCGAGCTGCCCCAGCCCTTGGACGTAAGAGTTGATCGCCTCTTCCCGCTCGCTCGGACCTTCTGCGTCGCATGACGCGAGGCCAAACACACCGAGGACCGAGAGCGCACTCGCGAGCGAGCCGTAGCGGAGGAATCGTTGAGCCATGAAGCGGCCGATTGCAGATCCCGTACCGTCGTCATTCGCTCTCGTGTGCGCGGAAGATTCTCGCGATCGTCTACCGACGAACGTCACGACGGATCGTGGGTGCCTGGTTTTCTCGACGCATTCGCTCGACGGAGACGACGTGGAGACACGCGATCGAGACACGCCACACCATGGATCTTCGTATGACCATGGATCGCGTTCTAACGCTAGATTTCGCACCTTTTCTCGCTGAAACCGGCGGGTGCGTTGGCGAGTCGGGTCAGAGGAGCGCCGCCATCTTCGCGACCCAACTGCCCGGGTGACTGACCAGCTGACGCATCCACTCGGGGTTCTCTCGACATGCCTTCTGCGCCTCTGCTTGCGGGAGTGCGCGACGGACGAACTCTTGCGCGAGCGCGCGGCGCTGCCGCCAGACGTGGGACGGTTCGCGGTCGAGCTTCGGGTGCGCGACCTTCTGACCGAGCAGGATGCAGTCGAGACCGTGCAGGCCGTAGAAGAAGACGCCAGCCTCTTCGTTCAAGCTCGTCCGCATCGCGCGGGGAAGAAGAGACAGCGGTCCGCACGTCCGGAAGAGGTCGAGCGCGGTGGATAGGCCCGAGACGTCGGCGTTCTCACGCATGTCCTGCCAGAACGGCGTGTCGAGTCGGCGGTTGAACTTGAAGTGCGCGGCCAGGAACCAGCGCAGGCGATCCCAGTCGCGACCGACCGACGTGTTCACGAAGCGCTTCATCACCGCAGCGTCGCCGTGAATCGGGAACGCGCGCACGAGCGACGTGATGGCGCGCGTGATCATGAGCAGGCCCGTCGACTCGAGCGGCTCGACAAACGCGTAGGAGTTTCCGATCGCGAAGACGTTGCCGACCCACATGCGCTCGTGACGACCGGACTTGAAGCGGACCACCCGAGGGTTCTCGAGATCCGGCCAGTGGCTCTTCGCTTCGGCGAGCGCATCGTCCTCCGAGCAGTGCGAAGACGCGTGCACGTAGCCCATGTGGTCGTTCTCATCGATCGGGATGTTCCACGCCCAGCCGTGGTTCATCGTGCGCGCCGTCGTGTACGGCTTGAGCTTGCCCCCATGGGGCACGTTGAACGCGAGCGCGCGGTCTGTGAACAGACTCGACGCGTAGCTCTCGTACTTCTCTTCCAGCTTCTGTTCGAGGAGGACCGACCGAAAGCCCGAGCAGTCGACGTAGAGATCGAACTCGAGATCTCTTCCGTCCTCCGTGCGCAGGCTGGCGATGTGCGGCTCGCCGTCGGGGCCCGGCTCTTTTGCGAGCGTCGCGTCGACGATATTGCAGTCGAGGTGGTTCACGCCGCGCTGCACGGCGATCTTCGCGAGGTAGGTGACGAAGCGCGCGTTATCGAGGTGGTACGCGAATGCCAAGAGATGAAGGAACGGCTGAAGCGTTCCGCCGCTCTTCAAGATCGGCGTGACGTCCTTCGCCATCAGGTTCGCCTGCAGCGTGAAAGAGCTGACGTTTGCGGTTTCGCCCATCGCTCCGAGCATGCCGACTCCGTTCACCTCCCAGTCGAACGGCGCCTGGAAGACGTAGTCGCCAGGGAGACCCCATTCGAACCGGATGCCTTGCTTCCACGTCGGCTTCACCTCGCGCACGAAGTCCGTGACGTCGAGCTTCAGGTAGTGGTGCAGGAAGGCGACCAGGGATGGGACGCTCGCCTCGCCGACGCCCACGATGGGGATGGTCGGCGACTCGATGACCGTGATTTCGAGCGAGGGCAGCTGCGCGCGAAGCGCGAGAGCGGTGAACCAACCCGCAGTACCGCCACCCAGGATGCCGACACGACGAACGCCGACCGACTCTTCGAGCTTCGGACGATGCGCCTCTCGCATGAGGAGCTCGTGGTTCGTAAAGAGCTCGGCCAAGACGGGCTGTGTGAACTGGATGCGATCGAGCGGCTGCTTCACGCCGGTGAGGGTACTTCAAAAGCGCGACCAGCCCGGGCGCGGCCGCACGCCACGGTGTGGCGTGTGTGCCCCGTCTCTGGAGAGCGCAGGCGCGTCTCCCGCGCGTATCGCCGTTCTCTACGGGGGATCACCGATGGGTGCGTGGCTTGCAAAGGCACGGGCAACGCCCAAGTCGCGGCGCTCGCCCACGTGCGCATGCGCACGTCACTCGAGAAGGAGTTTCATCATGCAGATCCACATCGGTATCGACTCGAAGTCCCGTGATCACATCGCCGCGGCGCTCTCGAAGTTTCAGGCGGACACGTACACGCTCTATTTGAAGACCCACTACTTTCACTGGAACGTGACGGGGCCCATGTTCCGCTCGCTCCACCTGATGTTCGAGGAGCAGTACAACGAGCTCTGGCTCGCCGTCGACGAGGTCGCCGAGCGCATTCGCGCGCTGGGTCTCCCGGCCCCGGGCACTCCGGCTCAGCTGACCGCGCTCACATCGATCAAGGACGACGAAGACATCCCGAAGGCCGAGACGATGATCCGCAAGCTCGTCGAGGGTCACGAGGCGGCGTCGCGAACCGCGCGCGAGGCGTTCAAGGTCGCGAACGAGGTCAGCGATCAGCCGACGTGCGATCTCCTCACGCGACGTATGCACGTGCACGAGAAGACCGCATGGATGTTGCGCAGTCTCCTCGAGTGAGCGCGCCGTCCGTCTCGAGAGCTGTCAGTCGAGCGCTCCGACGATCGGCGTCGCGAGCGCTGGCAGCTGCGCGGGGCGTTGGTGCGCGCCCAGCCAGTCGAACGCCTCGGCGAAGACGTGTTCTCCGTCGGCGATGTTTCCGTGGGTGCAGCCCGGCATCTCGAAGTAGGTCGCCGGGACGCCGCTTCGATCGATCTTGTTCGCCCCTTCGCGCATACGCGGCGGGACGTCGAGGCTGCAGGACATCGTGACCACCGCGCGCGTCTTCGCCAGGAAAGACGGCGACGGATCGACGGGCGAGCCGATGAGGACGACGCGCGTGTATCGCTCGGGCCAACGCAGCGCGAGCTTCTCTGCGATCGTCGCGCCCCGCGAGTAGCCCACGAGCGTGATGCCCTGGGACGGGATCTCGTTCAGCCCCGCAGCAGCGAGCGCGGCCTCGATTCGGTGGTGCTGGAGATCCGGGTTCGACGTGAACGTGCGAAACGCTGGGTCGTCTCCGCACGGCGCATCGCCATCGAGCGCGACCACGCCGCCGTGGGACGCCGCGGCGTTGGGGAAGCCCAAGAGGTAGGCGAAGGCGTTCGAGCACACGCCCGGGAGAAAGACCGTCGTAGGCGCCGCGCCGCCTGGGCTTCGAACGATCGACGCAGGAAGATCGCCTGGGACGCGAAGCCGCGTCGGCTCGACCGGGGTCCGTGCCGCGGCGGTCGTGGCGCTCGGTGTCGAGGCGACGGCGCTCGCTGTCGAGGCGGCGCCCACGACCGCCGCGTTCGCGGTGCCCGCCGTCGAGGACACCGGAACGCCCACGACGGCGGCGCCTGCGCTTGGGACAGGAGGCGGCGCGGCGCCATCGCGACACCCGATCAGAGCGAACGAGAGCGCGACCGCGGCGTAAGCGAGCTTCACATCTCGCTCATCGGCGACGGACGTCCGATCGTGACTTTTCAAATTTCGCGCGAGAGAAATGTTTCGATCCGGTGGGCCATTCGGCTTCGGAAGGCGTCCGTCTGCGGCGGACAATGCTTCGAGCCCTCGAGGAGCTCGACCTCGGCCTTTGGGAAGACGACCTTCGCGCGCTCGAGGAGCGGTCGACCCGGAAAGCTGGTGTCTCGGTCGGCACCGAAGACGAGGACTGGGCCCTTGAAGCTCGCGACGGCTTCCTTCTTGAGAATGGGTGGCACGCGCATGTCGAACTTGTAGGAGAGGAGTGCCTCGCCGAAGTAGGCGCTCCAGTCGGCGTCGTCGGTCGTGAACAGCGCGCGAAACACACGGCGGAGGCGCGGGCCGTTGGGAAACAGCCGATACATGAGCATGGGCCAGCCCACCTCTCGCATACCGGCCCACCCGCTGCCGGAGACGAGCCCCGCCGGCACCATCAGGACGAGCCGCTGCACGCGCGCGGGGAACGCCGCCGCAGCGCGGAGCGCGACGAAGCCGCCCCAGCTGATCCCGTAGAGATCGAACGCGCCTAGGCCGAGAGCGTCGCAGGTCTCGATGAGCCAGCGACCATACGAGTCGTCGTCGAGACCGATGCGGCGGTCTTCGCTCCACGCGGATTGGCCGATGACGTCGATCGCGTAGACGCGGCGGGTCTCGAGGAGCGATCCGAGCTCTGGCAACACATGCGCCGAGGACGCGAGCGCGCCATGGAGAACGACGAGCGGCGGCGCGTCGGTCGGGCCTGCGATGAGCGCGCGCGTCTCTCCGAACGACGTGGCGACGGCGCGTTCCTCGACGCCGACCTTCGCCTTCGCCTTGAAGGTCTCGCGCCACTTGCGGATGCCCGCCTTCTTTTCCTCGCTCGCGAACATGATCGACGATGTCATCGTTTCCTCCTGGTCTTGGGAGTCGCCCCTGCCGGTCGAAGTCCGGAGAGGTGACCCGTGAGTAGGGTTCGAAAGAGTCGCGCCGGATCGGGATGGCCCCCCTGGAGCCACGCGAGGAGCGCGAAGTAGTAGAAGGAGAAAAACGTCGCGCCGAAGACGTCAGCGCCGACGTCCGCGCGAACCTCTCCCCGCGTCTTCGCGCCTTCGAGGAGCGTCGCGAGGTGTTGGTGCAAGCCCCCGACCTGCGCCGCGAAGCGCCCGGACCAGGGCGGCGACGCGAAGAGCGACTCCCGAAGCAGGGCGCGCGACAGCGCGGGGCGCGCCGCGTAGTACGCGAAGAACGTCTTCGCGACGGCGACGAGGTCTTCTTCGAGTGAGCGGTGTTTTGCGCGCTTCACGGCGTTGGCGGCGGTGGCCTCGAGATCGTCGAACAAGGCCGCGTGGAGCAGGTCGGCCTTGTCCTTGAAGTGCAAGAGCACCGTGCCGGGCGCGACGCCGGCGACGCGCGCGACCTCGCGGATGTTCGTCGCCTCGAATCCGACGCGCTCGAGCTCGGTGCGCGCTACTTCGAGAACGCGCGCCCGCGTCTCCACCTTCTGGGCGGCTCGCTTGATCTTCGGAGCACGATCCTTTTTGATGAACACGTTCAGTGAACTTGTTTATCATCCGACAGCGAGCTGCGCCAGCCTGACGAGCGGGGGTCGGAGTAGCATCCGCGTCGCATGGCTCGATCTCAGGAAGGCATCCTCGCCCCGCTGCCGAAGTTTGCTCGTTTCACGACGTTTCAGCTGGTCTCAGGCGCAGACCCGGCCGCGGCGCTCATCGCGTTGAAGAAGGAGCCGCTCGGAGCCCGCGTCGTCGTCGGCATCGGACACGCTTGCGCTGCGCGACTCGGGCGGGGCGTCCCGGGCCTGCACGAGCTCGAGGCCCTCTCCGGCCCAAGCGTGACCGTGCCGTCGACCCCGGCCGCGCTGTGGTGCTTTCTCCGCGGCGACGTCGATCCCGGCGAGTTGCTGCTGCGCGAACGAGAGCTCGCCGCGCGCGTGTCGCCCGCGTTCGAAATCGAGAGCGCCACGACCGCGTTCAAGTTCGGAGAGGGGCGCGATCTATCGGGCTACATGGACGGCACCGAGAACCCGAAGGGCGACGATGCGCTCGAAGCCGCGTTCGTCCGCGACGCTGGACCTCATCTCGACGGTGGCAGCTTCGTCGCGGCACAGCGCTGGCGGCACGACCTCGGGGCGCTCGCGAGGCGCCCGGCCAGAGAGCGTGATCTCGTCGTCGGTCGACGCATCGCCGACAACACGGAGATCGCTGACGCCCCCGAGTCGGCGCACGTCAAGCGCACGGCGCAGGAGAGCTTCGCGCCCGAGGCATTCGTCCTGCGGCGCTCGATGCCGTGGGCCGAGGGCGAGAGGGCGGGCCTCGTCTTCGTAGCGTTCGGATGCTCGTTGCGCGCGTTCGAGGTTCAACTTCGACGCATGGCTGGCCTCGAAGATGGCATCACCGATGCGCTCTTCTCGTTCACACGTCCAGAGACCGGCGCGGCGTTCTTCTGTCCGCCGATCGACGACGACGGTCGACTCGATCTCGGGGCGTTGGGCATCTGATCGATCTCGAGGCGTCTGGCGGTCTGATCGTCCTCGGCAAAGGGAGGCTCTGGTGAGTGTGCGCGGCGCGTCGTTCGGTTGGGTGATTGGCTGTCTCGCCATGGGTGCGTGTGGCGGTCCGCACGCGGAAACTGCGTTAGCCCAGGGGCCGAGCTCGAGCGCGGTCGTGTACTACCGGCCCGCATCAGGCGCGCCGTACTTCGCGCGATTCGATGGGAAGGCTTGGGCCCAATCCGCGCTGCCCGAGCTCCCCGATGGCCCTGTGCGAGAGACGGCGTTTCTCTCGATGGGCGCCGACGGCGCGGTCGTCCTCGCGCGACAAGGCGTGGTCGACAGACAGACCGCCGACGGCGCTTGGACACGCATGCCGCTACCCGACGCCGGGAATGACCGCCTCGTCGAGATCACAGGTCTGCACGTGAAGGACACCGCCCACGTCTGGGTCACGGCGACCCTCACGGATCTCCGAAGGGCAGAGGAGCCGTCAAAATTCGTGGCCGTGTTCTCGACGGTCCCGGGCGATCCTTTCGTCCCGCTGAGCCCCACCGCGTCCGCGAAGTAAGTATCGCCGTCCGACGCTCGGTCGACTGGTCGCTGTCCGGCCTTCGTCGGATGGGTGGGGAACGAAGGGGGCATTCCTGGCGCACGCCTTGTGGCATTTCAGTGGAACGCCCCGCGTTCGCGCGTCTTTCGCGGGAGTTTGCGGGTCGGCACGGCACTTGAAGAGGATGGTGAGGCATCTCCCACCCATCGAGGCAGCCATGATTTTCGAACCCCAGAGCTTCAAGTCGGACACCGTGCCTCCGAACGACTCCATGAAGCCGTCTTCCGCGCCCCCATCGGTCGGCAGCTACGAGCAGCTGCTCATCACGACGCACGGCGCCACGGACGTCGGGCGCATCCGCGAGCGAAACGAAGATCAGTTCGTCATCGCGACGCTCACCGGTCTCCTTTGGATCGACCAATCGAGCTTTCAGCAACCGCGTTTCCAGTGCGGCGGCCCGCGTGGGCACCTCATGGTGGTCGCCGACGGAATGGGCGGCCACGTCGGCGGAGACGAGGCGTCGGCGCTCGCGGTGGGCACGATCGAGAACTTCGTGCTCGGCGCGCTCGGGTGGCTCCTCGATCTGACCTCGCCGGGTGACACGCTCCTCGACGAGCTGAAGAACGCGCTCCGCCGTGCCGACGCGACCGTCACCGCCGCCGCCCAATCGCAGCCGCGCTCTCGAGCCATGGGGACGACCCTGACGCTGGCCTACGCCTACGAGGACGTCCTTTACCTCGCGCACGTCGGCGACAGCCGTTGCTACCTCTCACGGGGTGGACGCCTCACGCAGCTCACGCGAGACCACACGATCGTCGGAGAGCTCGTCGCCGCGGGCGTCCTCAAAGCAGAAGAGGCCAAGGACAGTCGCATGCGTCACGTCGTGACGAACGTCGTCGGCGGCGGCACGCCGAAGGTGACCGTGGAGCTCCACCGCCTGCCGCTCACGGCCGGGGACGTCGTCCTCCTCTGCACCGACGGGCTCAACGACATGGTGTCCGACGAGCAGATCCAGAGGACGATCGCCGAGCGCGTAGAGCCGGAGGCGATCGTGAACCAACTCGTCTCGGACGCGGTCATGCTGGGCGGCGTCGACAACGTCACGGTCGTCGCATCTCGCTTCACCCCGGCGACGGCGCGAAACAGCGTCCATTGATGCCCGCGGGCGCGCGGCCATCACGTGGGTCGAGCTACGATCCGTGTGATGGCCGCGAGCAAGACCGCCGAATACGCGGTCGCTGCGGTAGGGAGGTCTCGTTCCTCCGGGGTCGGATCCACCCACGGGAAGCTCCGCGGCATCCGTGCGCGCTCCGCCGAGCGCGATAGGATGCGCCCGCGCGACGGGAGCATCGACCACGCTGCCCGACCCGAAGCTGCGGAGCCTACGTGACGACCTCGCCCATCTCGAACTCCCCCGTTCCGATCTCTCCCGGCTCGAAGCTCGTCACCCGTGAGGGACTGATTCACAGGCTCTACGAAGCTGCCGAGCTCGAGCACACGTTGATGTGCACCTACCTCTACGCGGCCTTCAGCCTGCGCCAGGGCGAAGCCGAGGGCCTGACCGCCGAAGAGGCGGTCGTCGTCGATGGGTGGCGATCGTCGATCATGAAGATCGCGGTCGAGGAGATGGGCCACCTCACCGCGGTGTGGAACATCACGTCGGCCCTCGGGGGAACTCCGCGGTTCGGCCGCGGAAACTTCCCGCTCGATCCGGGCGTCTTGCCCGCAGGCGTCGTCGTGAAGCTCGCGGCCTTCGAAGAGGCCGTGCTGCAACACTTCGTCTATCTCGAGCGACCGATCTGCTCGAACGAGCCCGAGGGAGAGGGGTTTGCGCCCGAGCACACGTTCCAACGCGCGGCACCAACGACCCGCCTCACACCGATGGCGCTCGACTACGACACGGTCGGCGCGTTCTACGCGACGCTGAGCGACGACCTGGCCGCGTTCGTCGGCCGCGTCGGCGAAGACGTCGCGTTCGCCGGCGATCCCAGCCTCCAGCTCTCGACCGCCGACATCGGGCTCGCGGGCGCAAAGACCGTCCGCTGCGCGAAGACCGCGCTCGCCGCGTTCGCTGCGATCGTCGAGCAGGGCGAGGGCGCGGCAGCGCACTCGGACGACTCCCACTTCCGACGCTTCGTCGTGATCCGCGACGAGCTCGCGGCGATGCGCGCGAAGAGCGCCGACTTCCGCCCGTCGTTCCCCGCCGCGACGAACCCGGTGTATCGGCCGCCGCTGCACCGCGAAGGACGCGTGCACATCGAGAACGAAGAGGCCGCTGCGACGGTCGATCTCGCGAACACGGCCTATGGGCTCATGCTCCGGCTGCTCGCCCACGCGTACGCGGTGCCGCGGAGCTCGCCCGAGAAGGCCCTCGCGGTCGATCTCGCGCTCGGGCTCATGCGCGCGTTCACGTTCTTGGCCGAGCGCGCGGCGCGCCTCCCGGCTGGACCGTCGAACCCGCACTGCAACGCCGGCGTCTCGTTCGTCGCGCTGCGCGACGCAGCGCCGCTGCCGTCGGGTGCCTCGGCGCGGCGGTTCTTCACCGAGCGCCTGGACGAAATGGTCGGCGTCGCGAAGACGCTCGCGGAAGGCGGCGACGCGCGCGTCGTCCGCGCCTCGCGCATCTTGAGCGGGCTCCTCGAGCGCGCGACGCGCGACTTCGCCGCCGCAGCCGAAGCTTCCGCTACGGCGCTTTCGGCTCCCGCGACGACTGACGCAAAAGCCCCGAGCGCCTCGCCGACCCAGGTTTCGAGGGTCGCGTCCGACGCCCCGACGTCGCCGCCGGGTGCCCCACCGATTCCCATCGTCCGCGAGGGCGAGCCTGGGATCGAGCGCATCGAGGCGAAGAAGCTCACGCTGATCTACGAGGGCAAGCGCTGCATCCACGCGCGCTTCTGCGTCACCTGGGGGCCGAAGGTCTTCCTCGCGAACGTCCAGGGCCCGTGGATTCACCCCGACGCGATGGACGTCGAAGCGCTCGCGGAGATCGCCCACGTGTGTCCGTCGGGCGCGATTCGCTACGAGCGCAAGGACGGCGTGCCTGACGAGCAACCGCCGCCTGTGAACATGCTCACGGTTCGAGAGGGCGGACCGTACGCCGTGCGCGCAGAGCTTCGCCTCTCGGGCAAGACCGGCTCGTACCGCGCGACGCTCTGTCGCTGCGGCGCGTCCAAGAACAAGCCGTTTTGCGACGGCTCGCACCACGAGATCGGGTTCGACGCGACCGGCGAGCCCGCGACGGGTCACATCGACATGCTCCCGGTCCGCAACGGACCGCTCGTCATCGAGCCGCTCACCGACGGACCGCTCCAGGTCCGAGGCAACCTCGAGATCATGAGCGGCACCGGACGCTGCGTCGAAAGACTCGACCAGACGAAGCTGTGTCGATGCGGCGGCAGCCAGCGCAAGCCGTACTGCGACGGGACCCACGCGAAGATCGGCTTCAAGTCCGAGTAGGGCGCCCACCGTGGCGACGCCGGCAACACGTCGCAACCGTCAGCAATTTCACCAGGTACCGAAGGTGGGACTCGAACCCACAAGCCCGTAAGGACAGCGGATTTTGAATCCGCCGCGTCTGCCATTCCGCCACTTCGGCTGAGTCGGGCGAAACCCATATCGCTTTGTCGTTCCGAGCGCCAGGTCGGCGCGCGCCCGTCGAGGTTCGATGCGTCAAGCCGAACTGTCGGGGAGGTCGACGGTTCGAAAGAGCGCGACCGCGACGAGGGCAACGGGTCCGGGTTCGCGATCGTCGAAAGGCGGATGCGCGATGGCGATGACACGTCCTGGAAAGCGGGGCGCGTGCGGCAGACGTGATGCGGCTTCGCTCGGGAGGTAGAGCGCGACCCGGGGGCTGGTCGTGGCTTCGTCCGCGCTGACGTGCAGCGTGACGTGCGAGGCGCCCGCGACGTCGACGCGGGCGAGCTTGCGATCGCGCGCGAGCTTGCGGTGCACGGTGTCGTGGACGGAGCGAAACGCCTCTTGGCTGAGGACCGAGGCGAGAGCGTCGAGCAGCGACGCCGTGCACGGTGCCGCCAAGAGCCAGGCAGCGTCGCTCGCGAGCGCGGCGGCCCCAGCCTCGAGCGATGCGGCGACCCGCTCGTGCGACGCCGCGATCGGGCGCGCGGCCGAGAGGAGCGCGCGAAGTCGGTCTTCGGGATCGAAGATCATCTCGAAGCGTCCGGTCACCACGAGCGCGGGCGGATCGAGGACCCCGCCGCCGACGGCGCGCCCGAGCGCGACGCCCAGGCCCGCGACCGGAACGGATGGCGCTGCGCGCACCGCGAGCGCGAGCTCGTGCGCCACGCGGTCGGCTTCGATGGGGTGCGTCGCGTCGAGAAAGAGGCCGAGCTCGGCGTGACGGCGCACCCGCGCGCGCGCATCGGACGCGACCCACAGAGGCTCGATCGCGGTGTCACCGCGGCTCGTCTCTTCTTGAGCGCTGCGAAAGAGCATCCTGTCAGGCCGCGTCGGCGGCGCGGGCGGCGCACGCAGGGCGGGCGGCGGCGGGCCAAAACCTGGCGCCGACGGAATCGCGGTTGGAACCGCGGACGCCCGTGGCGACGGAGTCGCGGGCGGGATCGCCGACCGCGGCGACGGGGGTGCGGGCGGCGCGCTGGGCGGCGCGCTGGGCGGCGAGCTCGACGGCGAGAGCGGCGGCGAGAGCGGCTGGCGCGTGAGGAGCGCGTTCGCCGTGGGATTCGGCCTGGCAGACGCAGGTGGCACGAGCTCGCCCTTGCGCGTGGGCGCGGCGGGTGGGCTCGCCCGAAACGGCAACGCGGTGTTCACCGGAGCCGAGCTCATCGCCATCGTCGCGCCCTCGGTCGGACCAAAAGGCAGCGCGGTCGACGCGACGGCCTCGTCCAGCTCTCCGGTGTCGAGTGACTGCGTGTCTTCGATGACGGACTTCGACTCGCGCGCCTCCGGGATCTTCTCGGGTCGTGGCGAAGGCTGACGCACGTCGAGGTGCACGCGATGGACGACGCCGTCTTCTGCCTCTGCAAGACCGACGATTTCCTTCCAATCGACGGGGTCGTCGCCCTTCGCCATTCCGAGGAGCGCACGGCCTTCCGCTTCGGCGGTCGGGATCGACACGGTGGCTCGCCACACGACGCCGACTGCGCGAGCCGCGGTGTCGAGCGCGACCTCGCCGAGCGCCAGAGCCACGGCGCGTGCGCCCTCGCCCTGGTCGACGAAGAGGACCGGCGTGAGAGCGGGCAGCCGAAGCGGAACCTGATCAGCGGCAGCGTCCGGAAAGATGATCTGCTTTTCTTTTCCGAGAGACTCGGCGGTCAAACGCACGCCACGCCTGGGCACCGGCGCGACCCCAGCGCGTTCGACGAGATAGAGGCAGTCGTCGGCGTCGGGGGCGAGCTGCTTCGCCGCGAGCTCGAGCACACCATCACGAACCTCGAGCGTGGCGCGGACGACGACTCGAAATTCGACCTCGTCGTCGGCTGCGACGAGCGTCCCTGCGATGCGGAGCGGACAGACAGAGACGAGGTCCATGGGTTCTCGGTCAGGCTTCGTCGAGGTGGATCGGCGCGCCGCCGATGTCTCGTCGGAGCTGCATGCCGGCGAAGCGTATCAAGGCGGCGGCGCGATAGGCGGCGCGACGCGCGTCCTCGAGCGATCGGCCGCGCGCCGTCACGGCGAGGACGCGCCCTCCGGAGGTCACGAGCTGTCCTTCGTTCTGCCGCGTGCCGGCGTGATGCACCGAGACGCCGTCGATCGCTTCGGCCGCCTCGATGCCCACGATCGGCGTGCCCGTCCTCGGCTTCTCCGGGTATCCGGGGGCCGCGAGGATGACCACCGCAGCCGCGCGCTCGACAGCGACTCTCGCGAGGGTCGGCTCGAGCGAACCGCTCGCGGCCGACGCCAAGAGCTCCGCGACGTCACCGTCGAGCATCTCCATCAACGCTTCGCACTCCGGATCGCCGAAACGCACGTTGTGCTCGAGGAGATAGGGCGTGCCGTCGTCGGTCACCATGACGCCCGCGAAGAGGACGCCTCGGAACGGAGCGCCCCGTTCGCGCATCGCGCGGAGCGTCGGCTCGATCATCTCGCGGCCGATACGCTCGACGAGCGCAGCGTCGACCCCGGGCGCCGGACACACGACGCCCATCCCGCCCGTGTTCGGTCCGCGATCGCCTTCGCCGATTCGCTTGTGATCGCGCGCTGCAGGCAACAGCACGAAACGCTCGCCGTCGCTGACGGCGTGGATACTCACCTCTCGCCCCGGGATGCGCGCCTCGATCACGACGGTCGCGCCCGCGCCGCCGAAGATTCGATCGACGAGCATCACACGCGCCGCCTCGATCGCCTCTTCGCGCGAGGCGGCGACGACGACGCCCTTTCCTGCGCAAAGGCCGTCCGCTTTGATCACCGGCGCGCCGCCGAGCTCGTCGATCGCGCGCGTCGCCTCTTCCATGGTCCGCACGACACGAAACGCCGCGGTGGGGACGCCCGCGGTTGCGACGACCTCTTTCATGAACGCCTTCGACGCCTCGAGTCGCGCAGCTTCGCGCCGCGGACCGAACACGATGAACCCCGCGTCCTCGAGCGCGTCGACGACGCCGATCACGAGCGGCGCCTCGGGGCCGACGACGACGAGGTCCGGCGCGACCTCGCGCGCGAGCGTGACCACCGCGGCGACGTCGTTCAGATCGACTGCGCGCGTCGAGAGCGACGGCGCGGTCGTGCCGCCATTGCCAGGCGCGACGACGACCTCGCGGCCGGGAGCACGCAACATCGCCCGCGCGAGCGCGTGCTCCCGAGCACCCGAGCCGAGAACGAGGACGCGCGCGATTCGAAGCTTCACGCCGCCGAGGTAGCTCCCATGCCACGCTGCGGCAACGGGTAGGCTTCCCGCGCGGACACGTCGCCGCTAAGTCACGCGCCATGCGCGGACGAGACAGCTGGGACGAGTACTTCATGCGGATCGCGACCGACGTCGCCACGCGCGCGACGTGTGATCGCAAGCACGTCGGCGCCGTCATCGTCCGGGACCGTTCGATCTTGGCGACGGGCTACAACGGCTCGATCCGCGGCCTGCCGCACTGCGACGAAGAAGGCCATTTGATGGAGGACGGCCACTGCGTCCGCACGATCCACGCCGAGGCGAACGCGATCATCCAAGCGGCACGCAACGGTGTGCGCATCGACGCGGCGGACATCTACGTCAGCGCGTCCCCGTGCTTCAACTGCTTCAAGATGATCGCGAACGTCGGTCTTAAGCGGATCGTGTTCGGTGAGTTCTACCGCGATCAGCGCATCTTCGAGTTCGCCGAGCGACTCGGCATCGAGCTCTTGCAGGTCACGTCGCCCGGCGCCGCGACGCCGCCCGCGCCGAAACCGCTCTGACACGCGGCGCCATTCATCGAGGCGAGCGCGCCGCGCACGCCGCGACCCGGACCGCGGGGTTCACTCAGGCGAACGTGACGCCTTCGCCCGCGACGAGCTCGCCGAGGACCCACGCGCGCTCGCCGGCTGCCTCCAACGCGGCGATCGCCGCGCCCTCGCTTCCGCGCGCCACCGCGACGGTCAGTCCAACGCCGACGTTGAAGGTTCGACAGAGCTCGGCCTCTTCGATCGGACCACGCTCCTTCAAGAACGCGAACACGTTGGGTCGCTTGAACGACGCGAGATCGAGCCGCGCGCCGACGCCGTCGGGCAGGACGCGCGGAAGGTTCTCGGGCAGGCCGCCGCCGGTGATGTGGCAAAACGACCGCAGATCGTCCCCGAGCGACGCGATGACGGCGTGCGCGGCCTTCACGTAGATGCGCGTCGGCGTGAGCAAGACCTGGCCGACCGTTCGACCTGCCTCGTCGCCGGGAAACGCATCGGCGAAGCCGAGCTTCGTCGACTCGATCACGCGGCGCGCGAGCGAGTAGCCGTTCGAGTGAAGCCCACTCGACGCGACGCCGATGACGACGTCCCCAGCCTTGGCGCGCGTGCCGTCGATGATGCGACTCTTCTCGACCACGCCGACTGCGAACCCGGCGAGATCGTATTCGCCATCCGCGTACATGCCGGGGAGCTCGGCCGTCTCGCCGCCGAGGAGCGCGCAGCCCGCTAGCTTGCAGCCTTCTGCGATGCCGCGGACCACGGCCTCGCCCACGTCGACGTCGAGCTTGCCCGTGCCGAAATAGTCCAAGAAAAAGAGCGGACGCGCGCCGCACGTCACGACGTCGTTCACGCACATCGCCACGAGATCGATCCCGATCGAGTCGTGCACGCCAGTCGCGAACGCGACCTTGAGCTTCGTGCCGACGCCGTCCGTGCCGCTGACCAAGATCGGCTCGCTGAGACCCGACGGAACGGCGCAGAGCCCCGCGAAGCCGCCGATGCCGCCGAGGACCTCCGGGATGCGGGTCGACTTTGCGAGCTTCGCGATCCGCCCGACCAGCGCATCGCCTGCGTCGATGTCGACTCCGGCGTCCCGGTATGTGATGGCCATGGCCTCCCAATGTCACACGAACACACCGGGGGGAAGGCTCCCGTCGTCGTCGTCGCCGCCGTCTGCATCGAAGAAGGCCGCGTACTTCTGTCGCAGCGCAAGACGGGGACGCACCTCGCCGGAGCGTGGGAGTTTCCCGGTGGCAAGGTCGAGCCTGGCGAAGATCCGCGCGACGCGCTCCGACGCGAGCTGACGGAAGAGCTCGGCATCGTGGTGTGGGTCGGCGCGCCCGTCGAGGTGACGTTTCACGCGTACGAGACGAAGGACGTGCTCCTCCTTTTCTTCGAGGTCACGCGCGTCGCTGGCTCTCCCGAGCCGCGACCTCTCGACGTCGCCGACGTGAAGTGGGCCGCGAGCGCGGACCTTCGCGACGCAGATTTTCCTGCGGCCGACGTCGCCGTGCTCGCATCCGTTCGCACGAGGCTCGGGTCGAAGTCCTGAGCGCGCGAACGACGGAGCCACGACGCCCGGCGATTCTTAGGGCGAAGACGCGCCCATCTCGAAGGGTGTCGGATCGAATGGTGGCGTCTCGCCGGCGATGCGCGCGGCGACGATCTCGGCGGTGATCGGCGCCAAGAGGATGCCGTTTCGAAAGTGCCCAGTCGCGAGCCAGAGATGCGGCGTCGAGCTCGCCCCGATGATCGGCAGGCCGTTCTTCGTGTACGGCCGGAAGCTCGACCAGGTGCGCAGGAGGTCGGCGTTCGCGAGCGCCGGGACCAGGTCGATCGCGCCGCTCAGAAGATCGCGGACGCCGCCAGCCGTCACACCGCGGCGATACCCGACGAACTCGAGCGTCGAGCCGACGAGGACGCGTCCGTCGTCGCGCGGGCTCAGGTAGGCGCGCTTGCCGAAGACGACGCCGCGCGTGATCGGAGACGGCGTCGCGAGCTCGACGATCTGACCGCGCGCGGGCTGAACTTGTCCAGCAGCGAGCGGCGTACCGCCGACGAGCGTCGACCAGCTCCCCGCCGCGACGACGACGTCGGGCGCTTCGATGCGATCGCCGGACTCGAGATCGACGCCGACGGCGCGCCCGCCCTCGACCGCGATGCGCTTGACGAGCGCGCCGCTGCGAAACTCGGCGCCGGCGCGCTCCGCGGCGATTCGCAGCGCGGACAAGAGACGCGGCGGATCGACGCGGCCGTCCTCGGGAAAGTACGCGCCCAGCTTCACGCCATCGGCGAGGCTCGGCTCGATCTCTTTCGCGCGCACGGCCGAGACGATCTCGACCGCGAGCCCGGCGTCGCGCTGCCACGCGGCGTGCGTCTCGACGGAGTGTGCGTCGTCGCCGTCGAACGCCGCGCGCAGGATCCCCGAGACGCGATGCTCGACGTCGATGCCCGTGGCCCTCGAGAGCGCCGTCGCCCATTCGCCGAAACGTGCGCGGCTCGCGATGCAGAGGGACGTGAACGCGCCCGGCGCATGCGACTCGACCTGCGCGCCGAGCATGCCCGCCGCTGCGCTCGACGCTTCTGCGCCCGGGACGCTGCGCTCGAGCACGACCACGCGCGCGCCGCGACGCGCCAGGACGAAGGCCAGCGCAGTGCCCATGATCCCGGCGCCGACGCAGACCACCTCCGGGCTCGTGATCTTGCGCGGCCCCGCCGGAGCAGCAGCGACCTCGCTCACGTCTCGTCCAGCAGCTCGTCGTGCTCGGACCCGCAGAGAAAGAACGTGCAGCCGTGCTCGGAGCGGATGCGCTCGTGCGTCGTCTCGGACTCGGCGCGCGAATAGTCGCCGGCGCGCATCTCGTGCTCGCCGACCATCGCCGTCCCGGCCACGAGGTACAGCTCTTCAGGCGCGGCATGCCGGCGCCGCGGGATCTCCGCTCCGGGCGCAAGCCGAACGAGCGCCGTCAGTACCCCGGAGCGCGGATCGCGAAAGAGCACCTTCATCGTGACGCCGGGAGCGACGGGGTGCGGCGACCAGTCGGCACCCTCCGGACGGACGATGGTCACGCCGGGGCCAATCAGAGTGCGGATCGTGCCGGGCGGCGTCGATTTCGCGCCCGCAGGTCGAGCCGACGCGCGGACTTCTCGCACCGCGTCGGCGATTTCGACGGCGAAAAGCGCTTGCGTCGCGGGCCGAGCGCTCTTCGAAGTGCCGCCTGTGCCAGGGCCGAGCGTCGGGATCTTCGGTGGGTTCGAAGGCGATCCTGGCCTCGAGCTTCGCGACACGGGCACGTTAGGCGCCGAGAGCGACTTCGAGAAGCCCTCGACGTTTCCGACGCCATGGATGCCGACCGCTCGTACGGGTGATGGGCTCGGCGTGGACGCGGAGAGAGCGCCCTGGCTCGGAGCGCTCCTCGCTGGCTTCAAGGTCGAACGCGGCTCCGCGCCACGGGGGACGGCAGGATCGTCGGTGGCCGGATCGATGCGCGGCATGCGCGGGACCTTCGCGTCGGCGAGCGCTTCGAGCGCATCGCTCACGCCCTGCGAGCCTTGCATCAACGTGCGACCACGACCCTCGCCAAATCCACCGAGCCGCGGGGAGACCGGCGCCGCCGACCCCCCGGTTTGCTGATTTTTCGGAGACGAAGCCGGTCGCATGTCGAGCGAAGCCGCAATCGCCGGCGGCGGCGCCGTCGGGAAATTCGACTGACTCGATCGACGGCGCTGCGGTTCGTCGGGCGGCGAGGACGCGGCGATCCCCGCGAGCGTCTCTCCTGGGCGACCCGGCGGCGTCTCGAATCCGGCCTCGTAGGCGACACGCGCGCCGCTCTGCGGTCCCGGCGACGAGTGGCGGTGCTCTGGAGGATCGCTGCGGTAGGCGGCGCTCTTTGCCGTCTTGACCGTGCGCGCATCCACGGCGGGCGGGAGGGGCGAAGGCACCGCGCTCATCGCGGGCTCGGTCAACGCGAGCGACGCTGGGCTTCGCCGCGACGGCGGCCCTGAAGGCGGCGGGCTCAGCACGGGCGAGCGGCGTGGATACGACGGCGGGTTGGGTGGCGACGACGAGCGCGGGTCGGGCTGCGCGCTCGGTCGCGGATTCGACTTCGGCCGAGGATTCGAGAGCGCGCCACCACTCGGAGTCTTGACGGTGTCCGAGATCGGCGCGCCGAGCGCAGCGACGAGCTCCATCACGCGCGTCAACATCTCGCGGCGCGCGTCGGGCGGCGGAGGGATCGCGCCCCACCGCATGGTCACGTTCTTCAGACGGCGCGCTTCGATGAGGACGGCGCGCGTCTCCTTCGTGCTCTCCTTCTCGCTCAGGCGATGGATGAGATCGTCGAGGACGCGCTCGACCTGGAGATCTGCGGGCTGCACGGTCATGTCTCGCCCGCCTGTGCTTCGTCGTCCTGCGCGGGCCGCGTCGTGTCGCGTACGCGCGCGACGAGCCGAGCCATGCTGACGAGGTTCCAAGTGGCGAAGCCCAGGAGGATCGCGACCATCGCGAGCGCCCACCTGGACGCGCGAGGCGACGACCCGTCGACCAGGATCCATGCGTCCTCGGGGACGGTCGTCGGCGTCTTGTCGGCGACGGCCGTACGCAGGCTCTGGTGTCGGAGCCCCGCTTCTCTCAGCGGAACGAGGCGCCCTGCGAACGTCGACGGCGGGATGAAGCGCGGTCCTTCGAAGCCCTCTGGCACTCGAATCTCGACCCACACCCTGTCTTGTCCGAGCACCGGCGCGAGACGAAACGAGTCGCCTTCTGCGGCGCGACCGTAGCGAATCGCGCCCTGCGTTCCGAGCAGCCCGGAGCCGCGGACGTAACGATTCTCGACGCTCGAATCGAGGGTGACCTTCGACAGATCTCCGACCTCGATCGGCGCGCCGTCCGTGGTGGCATATCGAGCTTCGCCGCGAAGCGACCACGCGAGAAGGGCGCTCGCGATGGCGGTGACGCTCATCACGCCGATGGTCAGCGCCCTTCCCTGCTTCGGAGGCGCAGGCAGGGCGATGAGCTCCGGATCGGGCTCTAGCGGGAGCGCTTCCAGCGCATGGCTCTGGTTTTGGGCCACTAGACGCCCTGACTATACCGCACTGGCCAGGCGAAAAACTCTCGTCGCGCCAATCTCAGCTCCATCCCGACCGAAGGCCTCGCGCCCCTGCACTACCTCCTCACACCTGTGCAGGAGGTCGGCGGTCGCGGGTGAGAGCTTGCCCAGCCCGGTGTGGCTCACTACCCTCCGGTCGACATGACGGCGAAAGCTCCCGTCGGCAACAAGCCGACCGTCTGCCCCACGTGCGGATTCAAGAATGGCCCCGGCGCTACGCGCTGCGGATCCTGTGGCGCCACCATCGACGCAGGTGGCCCACGCTCGAAGACCGATCCGCTCAAAGCGCGCGCGATGCAGCAGACGGGCTTCAGCGTCTTCTGGTTCGCGATCGCGCTGGTAGTGTTCGCGGTCCTGACGGCCGCCCTCGTGATCGGGCTGCCCATGGTCGTCACCGCCCTCGACTTCGAGGGCTCGAACGGCATGCTCATCTCGATCCCCGTGTGGTTCGTCGCTGGGCTGCTGATCGGGATGATCTCGCCAGGCCGCACGTTCGTCGAGCCCGTCGTCGCCGCGCTGCTGGTCGCGTTTCCGACGGTCACTTACCTGTCGTGGACGCAGACCGTACGCACGCTGCCTGTCTTCATGTACGTGATCATGGCGTGCATCGGCGTGATGTTCGCGCTCATCGGCTCGTACGTCGGCGAACGGATCCAAATGGGTCCGCCGCCGAAGACGGTGGATTGATCAACCCCGGAATTCGAGCGGGTCGCTCCTCGCGGCACGCTCGTGCGCCTAGCGCATTCTTCGGGGCGGTCCTCGCTCTGTTCGCCGCAGCTTGCGGCCCTTCGCGTGAAAAGACCGAGGGCGACGCAGTCCTGTCTGGCGTCGAACGCCTTCGCGCCGTGCCCTCTGCCGACACGTCCGCGCGCCTGCGAGCGAGCGATGAGCTGATGGCCGTCGAGGCCAAGACGCCGACCGCAAAGAAGGCTCGCGACGCCTGCGCGAGCGGCTACCGCGCCCTGGCAGAGTCGAACGCCCTCACCGAGGGCGCCTTGGCCGAGATGAAGGACACGTCGGTGAAGAGCGACCCGAAGAGCCTCGTCGAGCGCATGCACCGGGCCGAGGACCTGAACGAACAGGCGGAGACCGACCTCCGGACGTGCACGGACGCGGTCGCCACCCTGGCCTCGAAGCCCGAGCGCTGATCCACGCCGCCCGGCGCCGTGGTAAGCCGGACCGCCATGTTCGAGACGATCGCCCGCGGTTTCCGCCAGGCCAAAAACCGACTCGCCGGTCTCACCGAGCTCACCGAGCAAAACATCGACGCGGCGCTGCGCGAAGTCAGGCTCAGCCTGCTCGAAGCAGACGTCGAGATCGGCGTCGCAAAGGCGTTCCTCGCCCGCGTCAAAGAGAAGGCGATCGGCCAGACGCGCGAAGTGAAGGTGAAGCACGCCGGCGAGTCGATGCAGGTCTCGGCGAGCGACGTCTTCGTCAAGATCTGCCACGACGAGCTCATCGAGCTCATGCGCTACGACGGCGAACCGGTCGTCTGGGCGACGTCGGGTCCGACAGGCATCATGATGGTCGGCCTCCAGGGCTCTGGCAAGACGACCAGCTCTGCGAAGCTCGCGCGATGGCTCGACAAAGAGGGCAAGAAGCCGCTCCTCGTCGCCGCCGACATGCAGCGTCCCGCCGCGGTCGAGCAACTCAAGGTGCTCGGCGCGCAGATCGGCATTCCGGTCTTCAACCTCCCCGACAAGTCGCCGCTCGAGATCTGCGTCGCCGCGAAGGAAGAAGCGAAGAAGCTCGGCCGCGACGTCATCGTCTACGACACCGCGGGCCGCCTCGCGGTCGACGAAGAGCTGATGCAAGAGCTCGGCGACATCAAGACGAAGACTGCGCCGAACAACATCTACCTCGTCATCGACGCGATGATCGGCCAGGACTCGGTCAAGACGGCGCGTGCCTTCAACGACAAGCTGTCGATCAGCGGCGTCGTCCTGACGAAGCTCGACGGCGACGCGCGCGGCGGCGCGGCGATCAGCGTCAAAGAAGCGACCGGCGCGCCCGTCATCTGGAGCGGCGTCGGAGAGACGACGGACAAGTTCGAAGAGTTCCGCCCCGAGGGCATGGCCAGTCGCATCCTGGGCATGGGCGACGTCGTCGGCCTCATGCAGGACTTCGAGCAGGTCGTCGATCAGAAAAAGGCAGAGAAGGACGCCGAGCGCATGCTCACTGGCGACTTCACGCTCGAGGACTTCCTCGATCACATCCGCATGATCCAGAAGATGGGGTCCCTCAAAGACCTCGTCGACAAGCTGCCGCTCGGCGGCATGTTCCCCGGCGGCCTCCCGACCGACGTCAACCTCGACGACAAGGAGCTCGTGCGAATCGAGGCGATCATCCAGTCGATGACGCGCTTCGAGAAACGCGATCCTTACGCGCTCATCCGCGAGCCCGGCCGCGCAGACCGCATCGCAAAGGGCTCGGGCACGAAGACCGAGCAGGTGAACGAGCTCGTTCAGAAGTTCGTCTTCATGCGCCAGATGATGGGCAGCCTCGGCCAGAACATGGGGATGATGGGGAAGATCCCAGGCATGAAGCAGATGGCCATGGCGCGAAACGCCAAGAAGATGATGGCCGGCGGCGGCATGCCCGGCATGCCCGGCGGCTTCCCCGGCATGCCTGGCGGCTTCCCCGGCATGCCCGGCGGCTTCCCCGGCATGATGCCGGGCATGGGAGGCTTTCCCGGAATGCCCGGCATGGGTGGCGGGCCCGCCGACTCGCTCACGAAGGTGAAGCAGCTCAGCCCGACCGAGCGCAACGCGAAGAAGGCGCAACGCAAACGAGAGCGCGACGCGCGCAAGAAGGGTCGCCGATAGTCTCGGCGGCGTGGTCTGCGGTGTCCTCTGCTGTGTCCTCTGCTGGGCGCGCAGGGCTCATTCGCGCGAGCGCGCTCTTGCTGCTCGCGCTCTCGGCACCCCTCGGGTGTGGTCAGTGTGAGAGCGCCCCAACTCCGACCGCCAGCGCGAGCGCGAAGCCTCTCGAGTCGGTGCCTTCCCTCGTCGCCCGTCCTCTGCTCGAGGGCGAGACCATTCAGATCGACGGCGCCCTCGACGAGCCCGCGTGGAGCCGCGCCGCGAACGCCGGACCGTTCGTGAACGTGTCGACGGGCCAACACGATCCGAACCTCGACGCGGGCGGCCTGGCGAAGATCACGTGGGATGGGCGCTTCCTCTACGTCGGCTTCGTCGTCGCCGAGCGCGACATCCAGGGGGGCTTTCCCGACGGCGCGATCGATCCGCACCTCTGGGAGCGCGACACGACCGAGGTCATGATCGATCCCGACGGCGACGGCGACAACAAGGACTACTACGAGATCCAGGTCTCGCCGCAGAACCTCGTCTTCGACTCTCGGTTCGACGACTACAACCTGCCTCACGGCGGCGACCACGGTCCTTTCGGCCACGAAGATTGGAGCGCGGGCCTCACGAGCGCCGTGAAGGTCGAGGGCACGCTCGACGACGTGTCGGATCGCGATCGCGGCTACTCCGTGGAAATGAAGATCCCGTGGCGCGCCTTCTCGAAAGCGAAGCAAACGCCTCCCACGCCCGGCGCCGAGTGGCGGATGAACTTCTACGCGATGAAGGAGAACGATGGTGCGAGCTGGTCGCCCATCCTCGGACAAGGGAACTTCCACAAAGCTTCGCGCTTCGGCCGGGTCGTTTTCGACACACAGTGAGCAAACGTCGAGGGCCACGATGGCGAAGCGCGCGTGTGGGGTCATCGGGGTGCGCCACTGCACGAGGGCCTGGTGACAGCCGATCCACGTAAGCTCCGACAAATCGTCGGTGGCGTGGACCTCATTGGGTAGCCGAAGAGCCCACCGCCAGTAGCATCGAAGGCGCGCGCTGCGTTTGGGTCAATTCGACCCAAGGGAGGTCCCATGGCCGAGCATTTCGAATTTACGTCGAGCGCACTTCCATCCAACGCGAAGGTCGCGGCGTTCCGCGGTAGCGAGGGGATCTCGCGGCCCTACGTGTTCGACATCTACGTCCAATTGGAAGGCGACGAAGTCGACGTCGACGACTCGCCCGGCGCGCGCGGAAAGCTGACGATCAACGACGCGGGTGCCGAGCCCATCACGGTGAATGGAATCATCGCCTCGATGGAGCTCTTGCAGAGCGTGGCGGTGAACGACGATTTCAGCCGTGTGACGTCGCTCTACCGCCTTCAGCTCGTGCCGAACGTCTGGCAGCTCTCCCTGACGAAGCACAGCCGCCTCTGGTCGGGCAAGTCGATCCCCGACGTCATCAAAGAGGTCCTCGACGACGAAGGTGTGGCGGACTTCGAGCTTCGACTCGAGGGCGCTTACGACGTCGAGGAGCATGTTTGCCAATACAAAGAGAGCTCGCTCAATTTCATCCAGCGCTGGATGGAGCGGCTCGGCATGTATTACTTCTTCGAGCAGGGCGACCAAGGCGAGAAGCTCGTCATCACGGACAACAAGGCAACGAGCGTCCCCTCCGTCGCGCGCCCCATTCCCTATCACCCGAACGGTGGAGACGGCTCGGCCCGCGCGCACCTCGAGATGTTCACGTGGCGTCACACGACGACGCCGATGGCCGTCCGCTACACGGATTACGACTACGCGAAGCCGACGCTCGAGATGATCGGTGACGCGGCGGTGAGCAAGTTCGGCGCGGGCGAGCAGGTGACCTACGGCGGGCGCTTCTTCACGCGTCAGCAGGGCGAGACGCTCGCGAACGTTCGCGCAGAGGACATCCGCGCACGCGCGAAGACGTTCCAGGGCAGCGGCGCCGTCTACGGCCTGTCGAGCGGCTACCGATTCACGGTCGATCGACATCCTCGCGCGCAGCTCAACATCGAATACCTCGCCGTCAGCGTCGAGCACTTCGGGACGGTCACCGAGACCGTCAGCGCCTGGGGCAAGGCGTTCGCGCCGCACGACCACATCGATCAGGTCTACCGGGTCGAGTTCACCGCCATCGACGCGAGCCAGCAGTACCGCCACCCAGAGGTCGCCGCGTGGCCGCGCCTCGACGGCTTCGAGAACGCCGTCGTCGATGGGCCCGCGAACAGCGAGTACGCCCAGATCGACGATCACGGACGCTACAAGGTGAAGTTCAAGTTCGACGAGGGCACCCTGAAGGGCGGCCAAGCGACGACCTG
>Ga0164241_10001469_pt1 | contig 28954 bp, 25 predicted proteins | sample OricomyardsoilBY_FD_108780 | JGI IMG/M metagenome (GOLD analysis project Ga0164241, IMG submission 108780) | Backyard soil microbial communities from Emeryville, California, USA - Original compost - Back yard soil (BY) | ecosystem: Environmental > Terrestrial > Soil > Unclassified | place: USA... | reverse complement strand
CGACGCGACCGACGCGACCGACGCGACCGACGCGACCGACGCGACCGACGCGACCGACGCGATGTCTCGCCGCTTGGAAGTGACGTTGCGACGTAACGATGAGAGACGTTGCGTGCAAGATCCGGTAATCTTCGCCGCATGCGTGGCAATCGCCGCCTGACCTTCCTCGGCCCCGGCAACCCCCTGTCGTTTCCGGATCCGAACGAGTCGGACGACGAAGGCCTGCTCGCGGTCGGCGGCGATCTTTCGCCCGCGCGGCTGCTCTACGCCTACGAAAAGGGGATATTTCCCTGGTATAGCGCGGGCGTGCCGCCGCTTTGGTGGAGCCCCAACCCGCGCGCGTTGATGACGCGCGAGCGGCTCCACATTTCGCGTAGCCTGCGGCGCACACTCCGCTCGGGGCGCTTCGAGGTGACGTTCGACCGCGCTTTCGCCGACGTGATCGACGCCTGCGCCTCCAACCGCGACGGCGGCACCTGGATCTTGCCGGAGATGCGGCAGGCTTACGTGCAGCTGCACCAGCTCGGCCACGCCCACAGCTTCGAGGTGTGGCGCGATGGTCAGCTCGCCGGCGGGCTGTACGGCGTGCGCCGCGGCGCGCTGTTCGCGGCCGAAAGCATGTTCCACGTCGTGACCGACGCGTCGAAGGTGGCGCTGGCGGTCACGATCGACACGTTGTTCGGCGCCGGAACCCGCGTGTTCGACGTACAGTTCGTGACCGAGCACCTCGCCTCGCTCGGGGCGTACGAGGTTTCGCGCAGCCAGTACCTCGCGCAGGTGCTGCTCGCCACGCCGCGCCCGATCGAGCCCCGAGCGATCGAGCGCGCGCTCGACGGCTGGGCGACGCGCTTCTGAGGCGCGGCGCTATGCTGGAGCACCTGCGCTCTTTACGGCTGCTCGCCCTCACGCTCGGCGCTGTCGGCTGCTCGGGGGGCAGCGGGGCTCCCCCCGCCCTTGCCGTCATCGATACCTCGGTGGCGGGCCCTCGCTGTACGAGTGAGCCGAGCGCTATCGGCCGCGTCGACGCTCCGGAGCTGGACGAGATTTCGGGAGTCGTGGAGAGCCGCGCCGACCCGCGCGTGCTGTTCGTTCACAACGACTCCGGAGACTCTCCTCGCTTCTTCGCGATCGATCGCCGCGGCCGGCTGCTGGCGGAGCTGAGCCTCGAGACGGTGCCGGTGTTGCTCGACGCCGAAGACATCGCGATCGGGCCCGGCGTGGGCGGCCGCCACTTCATTTATCTCGGTGACACCGGCAACAACTTTGCGTCGTTCGGCTTGGGCATCCCGCGCCGCACGGCGGTGCTCTACCGCGTCACCGAGCCGGCCATCCCGCTCACGGCCGGCGGCGCGAAGCTCGCGTTGCACGACGCGTTCCGCATCGTGCTCCGCTTTCCTGACGGCGCGCGCGACGTCGAGGCGCTTTTCATCGAGCCCACCAGCGGCGACCTGTACCTACTCACCAAGCAAGACGACGGCCGCTCCCAGGTGCTGACCGCGAGCGCGGCCGTGCTGGCGGCGAGCGGAGGTGAGCTGCGGCTGCTCGGTGAGATTCGGTTGGGCGAAGGCTCGGTGAGGCAAGCCTCGATGCCGACCGCCGCCAGCATCTCCGGAGACGGCCGCATGATCTTGATCCGCACCTATTCGACGGTGCTGCTGTTTCGCCGCGCGGCGGGGGAATCGATTCTGACCGCCCTGAGCCGCGCGCCGGAGCGCTTGCCGACGCCGCGCGAAGCCCAGGGCGAAGCCATCACGTGGGTGGACGCCGACACAGCCTTCATCACCCTCTCCGAAGGCGCCCGCCCGCTGGTGCACTGTGCCCAGGTCGACCTAAGAATTTTGACGCAATAGTGAATGAATTCCTAAGTTTAGGCAATTGTCCTTAATCCCGATTGAATTGGTGCTAGATGCCGGTGCCCCCCATGCAGGCCGCCCCTACCGTCACCACGCACCAGCCGGCCGAAGCCGTGGAGCTCCGGCTCAGTCACCTCCGGCAGCTCGAGGCCGAGAGTATCCACATCCTGCGCGAGGTCGCGTCCGAGTTCGACAACCCGGTCATGCTCTATTCGATCGGCAAAGACTCGGCGGTGATGACCCACCTGGCGCGCAAAGCCTTCTACCCGGGCAAGCTGCCGTTTCCGCTGCTCCACATCGACACGACGTGGAAGTTCAAGGAGATGATCGCGTTCCGCGACGAGTTCACGAAGGAGCACGGGCTCGATCTGATCGTGCACTCGAACCAGCAGGGGATCGCCGACAACATCAACCCGTTCGAGCACGGCAGCAACAAGTACACGCAGATCATGAAGACGCAGGCGCTCTTGCAGGCGCTGGCGGCGGGCGGCTACGACGCGGCGTTCGGTGGAGCGCGGCGCGACGAAGAGAAATCGCGCGCGAAAGAGCGCATCTACTCGTTCCGCGACCGCTACGGGCAGTGGGATCCGAAGAATCAACGCCCCGAGCTGTGGAGCCTCTACAACGGCAAGCTGACCAAGGGCGAGAGCATCCGCGCCTTCCCGCTGTCGAACTGGACCGAGCTCGACATCTGGCTGTACATCTACCTCGAGAAGATCCAGATCGTGCCGCTGTACTTCGCGGCGGAGCGCCCGGTGGTCGAGCGCAACGGCACGCTGCTGATGGTCGACGACGAGCGTCTGCCGCTCAATCCGGGGGAGAAGCCGCGGATGGAGACGGTGCGCTTCCGCACCCTCGGCTGCTACCCGCTGACGGGCGCGCTCAAATCGACGGCGGCCACGCTGCCCGACATCATCCGTGAGATGCTGCTCACCAAGTACTCCGAGCGGCAGGGCCGGCTGATCGACTTCGACGAAGAAGGCTCGATGGAAACGAAGAAGCGTGAAGGCTACTTCTGATGAGTGAACAAGAGTTAATCAGCAAAGACATCCTGGGATACCTCGACCAGCATCAGAAGAAGGAGCTGCTTCGCTTCGTGTCGGTGGGCTCGGTCGACGACGGTAAGTCGACGCTCATCGGGCGCCTCTTGCACGACACCCACGGAATCTACGAAGACCAGCTGTCGGCGGTGAAGCGCGCCTCCGGTCGCGCCGGCATGGAGATCGATTTTTCCCTCTTCACCGACGGTCTGAAGGCCGAGCGCGAGCAGGGCATCACGATCGACGTCGCTTACCGCTATTTTTCGACGGCCAAGCGCAAGTTCATCATCGCCGATACGCCGGGGCACGTGCAGTACACGCGCAACATGGCGACCGGCGCGTCGACGGCCAACGTCGCCATCATCTTGATCGACGCGCGGCTGGGCGTGCTGGCGCAGTCGCGCCGGCACGCTTACATCGCGTCGCTGCTCGGCATCCCCCACATCGCGGTGTGCATCAACAAGATGGACCTCGTCGACTACGCGCAGGCGCCGTTCGAGGCGATCAAGAAGGAGTTCGGCGACTTCTGCGAGAAGCTCGGCTTCAAAGGCATCAAGTTCATCCCGATCAGCGCCAAGCTCGGCGACAACGTCGTGCACGCCAGCCCTTCGACCGGCTTTTACAGCGGCGGTACGTTGCTCGAGCACCTCGAGAGCGTGCCGATCGCCAGCGACTGGAACTTCGACGACTTCCGGTTTCCGGTGCAGTACGTGATGCGCCCGGATCTGAACTACCGCGGCTTCTCCGGCACGATCGCCTCCGGCATCGTCAAGCCGGGCGAGACGGTGATGGTGCTGCCGTCACGCAAGACGAGCAAGGTCGTGGCGATCGACACGTTCGACGGCGAGCTGCCGCGCGCGCACGGCGGTCAGAGCGTGACCCTGAAGCTGGCCGACGAAATCGACATCAGCCGCGGCGACATGCTCGTGCACCCGGACAACGTGCCGCGCGTCGATCACCGCTTCGATGCGATGATGGTCTGGCTCAGCGAGCGGCCGCTCGATCGTCAAAAGAGCTACCTGCTCAAGCACACGACGCAGCTGGTGCGAGCCGAGATCGAGGACGTGGCGTTCACCGTCGATCTCGAGACGCTCAAACAGAGCGAGGCGGCGCGGCTCGAGCTCAACGACATCGGCCGTGTCACCGTGTCCTGCCGACGTCCGCTGTACTTCGACCCCTACAAGGACAACCGCGTCACGGGGGCGTTCATCTTGGTCGACTCGCTGTCGAACAACACGGTCGCGGCGGGCATGATCTTGTCCGACGCGCCGCAGAAGGACGAGGCGGAGGGTACCGGGCCCGGCTCACTGCGGCCACGCTCACAGGTCAGCCCCGACGAACGCAGCGAGCGGCTCGGCCAAAAAGGCGCCACCGTGTGGCTCACGGGTCTGCCCGCTTCTGGCAAGACCGCGATCGCGTTCGCGCTCGAGCGACGCCTGTTCGATCAGAAGCGCCTCGCCTTCGTGATCGATCCCGACGACGGCCTGTCGCTCGGAGTCCGACCCGACGGCTCCAGCCCCGCCCAAACCCCGGAGCTGGCGCGACGCTCGACCGACGCCGGCATCATCCCGATCTTCGCGTATGCGTCGCCGTTGATCGCGGATCGGCTGGCGATCCGCGACGCGGTCGGGGCCGAGCGCTTCGTGGAAATCTACGTGAAGACGTCGCTCGAGGTGCGGAAGCGGCGCGATCAGCGCGGCGCCTACGGCCCCGGTCACCCGCACCCGAGTGAAGAAGCGCCGAAATCACCGGACGCGGTGGTGTCGCTCGACAACGGCGATCCGGAGGAAGCGGCGCAGGCGATCATCGCGGTGCTGGTCAAGCGCGGCTTGTTGCCTTCGGCGTACGCGCTGTAGGCAGCGGCGGGCGGGCCCCCGCGCCCTTTTCGCGGCGCGACGGGCCGGCGCCTGGCGTATGCTGGGCGCCGCTTGGAAACGAACCTGCTGGTGGTGATGGCGCTCGAAGTCGAGAGCCAGGGTCTGTTCGCCGAGCGCGACGTGCCGGTGCTCTACACCGGCCTCGGCAAGGTCAACGCCGCCTACCGGCTAGCGCGCGCGCTGACCGAGCAGCGCGCCGCTCACGGCAAGCTGCCTCGCGTGTTGAATTTCGGCACCGCCGGGAGCCCGACGTTGCCGGCCGGCAGCGTGGTCGCGTGCCGGCGCTTCGTGCAGCGCGATATGGACGTCTCCGGCCTCGGCTTCGCCCTCGGCACCACGCCGTTCGAAGACGTGCCCGCCGCGCTCGAGTTTGCGCCGCTCTTTCCCGAGCTGCGCGAGGGCACGTGCGGAACCGGCGATCGCTTCGAGACGGGAAAGCCGCTCGTCGAATGCGACGTCATCGACATGGAGGGCTACGCGCTGGCCAAGGTTTGCCATCTCGAAGGTACGAGCTTCGGCGCCGTCAAGTTCGTCACCGACGGCGCTGACGGCAGCGCCGGGGTCGATTGGCAGGCCAACCTGCCGCGCGCCGCGCGCGCGTTCCTCGATCACTACGTCCGGCTCGTCGCGGGCTGAGGGGCCTGGTGCGGGCGCGCTCGACCGACCCGTTGCTGCTCGCGCTGCTGCTCGGCTGTGCGAGCCGTCGGCCCGAGCCGATGCAGCTCGGGGCCAAGGCCGAGCTCGGCCCTGCGACGTCGGCGCCGAGCGCCGGCCCCCCCGGAGAACCGAAGCCGAAGCCGGCACCGCGCGCGCAAGTCACGCCGACGCTGCTGATCACCGACCGCGCCGTGCTGGCGGCGCTCGAGCAACAGGGGCTGGCGCTCGGGCCGCTGTTTGGCGGCGCTGAAGCACGCGACAACGCGGCGCTGAGCGCGTTGCCGCGCCTCTCGCCGCTCGTCCAAGAGCTGGAGCGCGAGCTGACAGCGGCCGCGAGCGCCGACAAGCGGGCCGGGGTCGACGTCGCGCGCTACCCGCACCGACTCTTCGATCGGCGCTTTTTGCGGCTGCCGCAGGCGCGCTTCGAGCTGGCGGGCGTGGTCAACCGCCCTGACCGCGCCGCGTTCGACCCCGCTTCGTGCGGGGAGACGCGGCTGATTTACCGCCTGCGTTACAGCCTCGACGCCGAGCGCGCCTCCAAGCTGCCGATGACGCTCGGCATCGAGCTCGGCGTGCCGCGGCCGCCCGGCGGCTGTCGCGCCGCCGCCGCGCGCTGGCTCGAGCCGACCTCGACGGACGCGGAGTCGCGCGCGCGCTGGCTACGCTCGGGCGACGGGCCGCTGGCGGCCGAGCTCACCGAGGTCGTGAGCGCGAGGGCACGCGTGGTGGTGAACTTGCAGCTCGTGCGCTGGCCCTCCACGGTGCGTCCCGATCTCGGCGGCCACGCCGAGTACCTGCTGCGCTCGTTTCGGCCCCGCGACGGCGAAGGCGCGGGGCCACTACGACCCGAGCGGCTCGAAAATACGATCGCGCCCGAAGACTTCCGCGCCTCCGCCGCGCGCGCGGCCCTGCTCGGCTGGGTGAACGAGCACGGCGCGAGCATCGACGCGGGGACGCCGTTGGTGCCGGAGGCGTTGCTGGCCACGCGCGCCATCTCCGTGACCCCGCGCGGCCTGCAGCGCCTGACCAATCGCCCCTTCTCGACCGCCTTCGCCCTCGAAGATTTCAAGGGACGCGACTTCTCGCGCGGCGCGTTCGTGAGGTCGGCGGCCGGCCTGCTGCGCCGGCTCGATCAGCTGAGCTGCCCCGGCTGCCACGCAGCGCGCAGCGTGGCCGGCTTCCATCTGCTGGGCGAGGACGCGCCCGACGCGCCCGACGAAAATGCGCTGGCGGTGGCCGTCTCGCCGCAGGTCACCGCTGATTTACCGCGGCGGGCGCGCATCGCCCAGCAGCTGCTGGCGGGCGCGGACGCCGATTTTTCCGCGCCGTTTGCCGAGCACCCCCGCGACGCCGGCGACTACGGCGAGGCCTGCGGCCTGGACGGCGACCCGAGCTTTGCCAGCTGGACCTGCGGCGCTGGTCTCCACTGTTCGGCGGCGGATGCCAGCGCGACAATCGGCCAATGTTTGCCGGCCGAGCTCCAGGTCGGCGACGCGTGCGAGACGGGCGCGGTCGTGCCGGGCGCGGATCGCTCGCGCGATCGGATGGGCGCGGTGCAGGTCGAGTCGTGTCCTTCGATGGTCTGCAATCGCAGCCGCGTCGGCTTTCCAGGCGGCATGTGCACGGCCGCGTGCGACGCGCCCGGCGCGCGCTGCGGCGCGATCGCGGTTCTCGATCCATTCAACGCCTGTGTGGCTCGCGGCGGCAGCTTCTTGTCGTGCATCCGCGGCAACACGCGGCCGGCCGGGTTGCGAGCCTGTAGCGAGCAGCGCGCCTGCCGCAGCGACTACGTTTGTGCGCGCGCCAGACAGACCGAGCATGGGGCGGCGGAGGGCGTCTGTCTGCCGCCGTATTTCGTATTTCAGCTGCGCGTCGACGGTCACTCGAGCAGCCTCGATTAGTAGAAAAACCAATTTCGAAAGCGCGCCGCTGAAGTAGGCCGCGCGGCGTGAGGTAGTGAAAGCTGCGACCGACGTCGCGACTTGATTCGGACTCGCGCCCCTGAGACACTGCCGCGCATGAGTGCGTCCCGGGTAAGCCTTCGTGTATTTCACGTTGGCATCACGCTGCTGCTCGCCACCGTGCTCGGCGGCTGCAGCGACGACGCGCCCGCTGGCGCGGGCGGCGGCGCCGGCAGCGCCGGCAGGAGCGGCAGCGGGAGCAACGAAGGCGGCGCGTCGAGCGGTGCCGCGGGCAAGCCGAGCGGCGGCGGCAACGCCGCGGCCGGAAAGAGCGGCAGCGGCAACGGCAACGGCGGCTCCCCCGGCACCGCCGGCAATCTCGGCGCTGGCGGGGGCATGCCGCCGATGGGTGGCGGCAAGTCGCCCGCCGCCGACGTGGCGCGCAAGCTCGGCCTCGCGCCAAATTTCTTGATCGGCATGGGCAACGATCTGCCCAAAGACTACATGTGGGAGCACTCCGGCATCTACACGCTCGGAGCCAAGCTCGACATTCACTACATCTACCTGACCAAGGGCTGGCAAACCTGGAACGATGACGGCGGATACCCGAAGGTCATCGGCCAGGTCGACAAGAGCAAGGGCGCGGTGCCGATGTCATCGGTCTACGCCGTGACGGGTAACGGTGAGAACAACTTCGCGGTGCTGATCGACGGCACGTACATGACCGAGTACTGGAGCACGGCGAAGCTGCTGATGCAGCGCTACGGCGAGCTCGACACGCCCGCGATCGTGCACCTCGAGCCCGACTTCTGGGCGTACGCGCAGCAACAATCCGGCGGAGACCCTACGAAAGTACCGGTGCAGCTGAGCCCTGACTGCGCGAATCTCCCCGGAGATTTGTCGGGCATGGCGCGCTGCTGGGTGACGCTCGCGCGCAACAACGCGCCAAAGGTGCTGATCGGTCTTCACGCCTCGGAGTGGGCCGCCGGCAGCGGCAAAGAGGTGGGCACTTTCCTGAACGCGCTCGGCGCCGCGGAGACCGATCTGGTGATCATCGACATGCTCGATCGCGACGCGGGCTGCTTCGAAGCCCATGCCCTGCCGCAGTGCATGCGAGACGGCAAATTTTACCTCGATGAGAGCAACCAAACGTCGCCCAATTACGCGGAGCGCCTGAGCTTCGCCAAGCAGGTCTCCGACACGACGGGCAAGCCGATCTTGTGGTGGCAGCTGCCGTTCGGCGTTCCGAGCGACACGCCCGGTGGCACGCCTGGTCACTTTCGTGACAACAAGGTGCACTACGTGTTTTCGCACATTCAGGAGCTCGTCGACGCGGGCGGGGTCGGCGCCACGTTCGGCACTGGCGCCGCCGATCAGACGTTCGTCACGAGCGACGGCAGCCAGTTCGACAACGCGGTCAAGGCGTACTTCGCGGCGCCGGTGCCGCTACCCTGACGATTCAGTAGCCGCCGTTGACGGCGTACTCGCCGCGGCGGGTGTCGATGCTGAGGAAGCTGAGCTTGCCTTGGCTGCACGAGCCGCTGTTCAAGAACAGGCGCGAGCCGTGCTCGGTGCGAGCGGCGAGGTGAGTGTGGCCAGTGACCACGACGTCGAAGTCGCGCCGGGCTGCTTCCGCTACCGCCCAGCGTTGAAACGCGCAGCGCGTGCCGTCCAGCGAGAGCCCGCCGCGGGCTCCGTCGAGCTTCGCGCACAACCGGTAGAAAGCGCCCAGGCCGACCCGGCGAATCCAACCGCCCAGCCACACGCCGAGCTCGGAGAGCCAGCGACGGCGCGTCATCAAATCGTCGTTCTGGTGGCCGTGGGTGAAGAGAAGCCGCACGCCGTCGGCTTCGAACGACAGCTCGTCGGGGACACCGAGCAGCCCCGCGACCAGGTCGTGGTTGCCGTGGACATAGCTGTATCGTGGCCGCTCGAAGCGCCGCGCCAGCTCGGGGTGCATGGCGCGCGCGAGCGCCAGCTCCTCGCGCGCGCTGCCGAGGCGCCGCGACTGCAGCGTCTCCCAGATGTCGCCCAGCAAGATCACGCGCTCGAAGTTGCGCTCGAGGAACGTGAGAAAGCGCAGGAACTCGCCGTCGTCGTGGCCGAAGCCGTCCGCCAGATCACCAGCGCCCAAATGCAGATCGGAAATTACCGCAAGCTTCATGGGAAAACCTCCCCAACGCGTGACGGCGACTGAGCTGCCGTCTTGATTTCATGTTCGTTCTGCTGATGGGGATATCGTGTCTACGTTACGAGGCAGTGACTGCGCCGAAAGAGCTCGGCAACACCGGGACTGAGCCGGCGCCGAAACGCGGCCGCGAGGGCTCGACGCGTCGACGCCGAAGTACATCGGACGCGCTGCCCCGAGCCGGTAGTCCCTTCACGGCAAATCGACGGACGATCGGCGGTTTACCGGGTCCGGCGACGCACCGGGAAGGCGCTCAGGCGCGACGTGCGAACGCGCTCAGCTGGTTCAACCACCGCAGCCACGCAGTTACGGGCCGACGGCGGCTCGCCGCGGGGCTTGTTACCAAAGCGCCGCACGGCTACTGTCATTTGAATGTCTTTTCGGTTGTTAGCGGGGTTTTTGGGTGGCGTTTCGTGTTTGCTGGTGTCAGCGCTTTCGCAAGCGCAGTGCAGCAAGGATCTGGACTGCAAGGGTGACAGGGTTTGCGAGGCCGGCGCCTGCGTCGCGCCGAGCCCCCCGGCAGCCGCGGCGGCTCCGGCGGCTCCGGCGGCTCCGGCAACCCCGGCCACGGCGGAAGCTCCGACGGGGGCGAGCCCGGCCGCTCCCCCACCCGCCGCGTCCGCACCGGCACCGGCACCGGTGGCCGCGGCCCCGCCTCCCGAGCAATCAGTGCTGACTCGGCGCAGCTACAAGCGCCATTCGACGGGCATGATGGCGGGCGGCATCGTGATGGTCTCGTTCGTGCCGATCGCGCTGCTCGCAGCGTGGGTGGCCGACATCGAGCAGGGCCAGTGCGAGGGGAACTACTACGACTTCGGCACGGGCCAGCGGACTCAGGGGGTCAACTGCGATCGCTTCGACCCCACGATTTACGGCGGTCTGATCAGCGCCGCGGTGCTGCTCGGCGTCGGAGTGCCGCTGATCATCGTCGGCGGCAAGAAAGAGCCGCTCGGGACGGCTCAGATCACGCCTTGGGCCTCGCCGCACGCGGGCGGGCTGGCCCTGCGCCTCAAGCTCTGAGGCGCGATTTCGAGCCAAGGGCGCGGGTGCGACGCTCGGCGTGACCGAACGCGGCACCCCGCGCCTCGATGCGGGGCGGCGCCCGCCTACTCTTTGGCGGCGGCGTCAGCGCCGTACTTCGGCAGATTGCCGAAGTTGAAGCCGATGCCGAACACGTAGAGCAGAGCGGAGTCGTCGTCCTTCAGGGTCTTCAGGAACGTGATCTCGGGGTGGATGGCGAATTTTTGGGAGACCCGGAAGTCGAAGCCGAGGCCGGGACGTAGCATCACGCCCGAGCTGCCGGTCGCCGAATCTCTGGCGTCGCCGGTGTCGACGCTCGCCGAGGCGATACCGTAGCTGACGCCCAGCGTCGGAACGATCGAGACCGAGTCGCCGAGGTTGATGCCGAACAGCAGCGGCGCGTTCAGATAGACGACTCCGAGCGAGGTGTCGCCGGCGGAATAGTAAAAGGCCTGAACGCCGGGATCGATCGCCATGTCGAACACTTCACTCTTCAGGAAGTTCCACTTCACGTCCGCGCCGAGCGAGCTCAAATTGGCGATCCTGGCGCCGATGTCGACGGTGTCGGACACGCCCACGCGCAGCGTGTAAGTGGGGAAGGTCGGCAGCGTCCCCCCCTCGCTCGTGTTGGTCTGCTTGTCGTGCGCGCTATAGCCGAACGCCTCCGCCGCGAGCGAGTGCTGGATCTTGCCGACCGGCACCGTGCGCGGCGTTCCGTAAGTATTGGGGTTCGGACAACCCGTGCACAACGCGGCCACTGCACCCAAAGCGGCCACACGCAGCCCTATCTCGTTAAGTCTTTGCATCCCACGTTCTCCTTAGAACCCTACAAGCTAGTCCAAGTCGAGCGCGCTCGACAACACAACACGACACGAGCCTTATCGACGACTAGTTAGTTGGTTGGTTGGTACTTCGCGGCGCCGCGAATGCTTCCTTCGCTGCTACTTGGGATGAATGCGCTACCTTCCCGCACCCTGGAGTTCATGTAGGCAGAGCCTTTGATTCAATCGCCGACCCAACTCGCAATTGTACAAATTCGAACGCGCTCGATGGCCTCGCGCATCACGACGGTCGGTGAGCGACGATCCGGCTCGGATGCTTCGGCGGTCCGGCCGGGCTTCGTGCGATGGTCGGCCGCAGCGCCGCTCAATACGAGGCTTGACGAGGGCTGCCGAAGCGTTCCGCAAGAGCGGGTCCGTTCGCGCCGACGCGGAGGGCGTGCAGCGAGCCAGTTGCGCCCCGACGGCGCCTAGAAACGCACAAAAACGCCGCTAATCAGGCCTGGCCGAGCCTCGCGTCGCCTTGACCCCCAGCGCGCGCGCGGCGCATAGTCGCGAGCGACTGATGCGCACGAAATGGCTGTTGATCGCGCTGCCGCTAGCCGTGCTCGCGCTGCTGATTTCGTCGGCGCTGTGGGTGCCGACGTACGCGCGTCAAGCCGACAACAACCCCGGCCGGCTCACCACGTTCGTTCGAGGCATGGTCGGCGACGTCAAGCACCTGAACCCGATCGTCTCGTCCGATTACGACGCGCAGCAGTTGATGTCCGACAATCTCTTCGAAGGCCTGGTCTGGGCCGATGAGAGCTTGAAGCTCGCGCCGAAGCTGGCCGAGCGCTGGGACGTGACCGAGGACGCGTTCGTCGCCATCCTGCCCGACCGCCGCTTGATGGACGGCAGCGCCGCCACCGCCAAGGCGATCATGGACCACATCGAAGCGGCGCGCGGCGACGGCCGGCTCGGCGCGGCGGCGAGCAGCATCGTGGGCCTCGATGTCGTCCCGGCCGAGCGGCGGGAAGCCACCGAGACGGTCCTGGTAAAGAACGCCAAGGGCAAAGACGAGCCGCTCGACGTCGAGATCAGCGTGAGCGTGCCGGCGCGCGTACGCATCCAGCTCTCTCGGATCGAGACGCGGCTGTTCGAGGCGCTCGCACGCATCCTCGGCAAAGACTACTTCGAGAAGCCGAGCTTCGGCGATCGCTTCGAGCTCAAGAAGCCGGAGCAGCTCGCGGCGGTCCAGAGCCGGCTCCCCGAGCTGCTCCAGGTCGGCGAGCACAACCCGATTTTGACGTTCCACCTGCGGCCCGGTGTCCGCTGGCACGACGGCGTCCCGCTCACGGCCCAAGACGTGAAGTTCACCTACGAGGCGATCGTCGATCCTAGAAACGCCTCACCTTTGGCGGGCGCGTTCGGCTCGATCAAGAGCGTCGAGGCCGTCGACGAGCTCACGGTGCGGGTGACCTACAAGCGCCTGTACTCGCCCGCGATCATGGATTGGACGACCGGCATACTGCCGAAGCACGCGCTGGACGCGGAGGCGCTCGCGCGCGAGGCGACGCGACGGCGTTTGTCGGCGCGGGACCGCGATCAGCTCACGCTTCGCACGACGTCGTTCAATCGCAGCCCGATCGGCACGGGACCGTTTCGCTTCGCGGAGTGGCGGCCCGGTCAGTACATCCATTTGACGAGAAACGATGGCTATTGGGGCGAGCGCGCTCAGTACCGTGACTACTATTTCCGCGCCATTCCTGACTACCTGTCGATGGAGGTCGAGTTCGGAGCGGGGGCTCTCGACATGTACCTGGCGCAGCCGCACCAGGCCGAGCGCTACCGGCACGACGACCGCTACCAGGTATTGCCGGCGACGGACGGCAACTACGCGTACATCGGTTACAACATGCGGCGCCCGCTGTTCAAGGACGCGCGCGTGCGCCGGGCGCTGGGCATGGCGATCGACGTCGACGCCATCATCAAATACGTGCTCTCGGGCTCGGGCAAGCGCGCGACCGGCCCTTACTACTCGAACACGCCCTACAACGACCCGCAGGTGAAACCGCTGCCCTACGATCCCGAGGGCGCGGTCCAGCTGCTGGCGGAGGCCGGCTGGCGCAAAAACGCCAAGGGAATGCTGGAAAAGGACGGCCAGGTCTTCGCGTTCACGCTGGTCACGAACGCCGGAAATCTTCAGCGCAAGGCGATCATGACCATCGCCCAAGACGCGTGGCGCAAGCTGGGCATCGACATCAGAGTGCAGGCGTTCGAGTGGACGGTCTTTCTGGAAGAGTTCACCGAGGTCGCCAACTTCGACGCCATCGTTTCGGCGTGGGGCGGCGGCGCGATGAACCCCGACGCGCACACGATCTGGCACTCGAGTCAGACTCATCCTCACGAGCAGAACCACGTCGGCTACGAGAGCGCGCGCGCCGACGAGCTGATCATGCAGATCCGTACCAGCTACGATCCGGACGAGACGGTCCGGCTGACGCACGAGCTCCACCGGGTGATCGCCGAAGACCAGCCCTACACGTTCTTGTACGAGCGCCTGCTACCGTACGTCTTCGACAAGCGCATCGTCCGGGTGGAGCGCGAGCCGGACGGCGGTGAGCACGTCGAGAAGCTCGCCACCCCGCCGTCCGGCGAGGTGTTCCACTTTTTCAGGAGCTGGCGCACGCTCGCGAGCGCGCCGGAGAGCTTGCGCTGATGTGGCGCTTCCTGGCGCGGACGCTGTGGCAGCGGCTCCTGCTGCTCGTGCTGATCTCCATCATTTCGCACACCGTCATTCACCTGGCGCCGGGGGAGCCGACGGAGGTCGATCCGCTCAACCCGATGATGAAAGCCGAAGACATCGCGCGCATTCGCCAGGCCTTCCACTTGGATGACCCGATCTACGTGCAATATCTCGACTGGATGCGCGATCTACTGACCGGCAATTTGAAGTCGTTTCAGAACGGGTTGCCGGTTTTGCCGCAGATCTGGGATCGGTTTCTCAACTCGCTGCCGCTGTTCGTGTGCACGACGTTGATCGTGTGGACGCTGTCGTTTCCGACCGGCATCCACGCCGCCGTCAAGCGCGGCTCGCGCTACGACCGTGGCACGACCTTCATCGCCTACGCGCTGATCTCGGTGCCCGGCTTCTTTCTCTCGTACCTGATGATCTTGGGGATGGTGCAGGTCTTTCACATGCCGGTGCTCGGCCTGCGCACCTTCGGCAGCCAGGGGGCGTCGGCCACGGTGCGAGCCATGGATCGCGTGTGGCACCTGGCGATCCCGTCGATCATGGCCGCCCTGACCGGCATCGCCGTGTTGTCGCGCTACGTCCGTTCGCAAATGCTGGAGGTGCTCGAGCAAGACTACGTGCGCACCGCCCGCGCCAAAGGCCTCGACGAAGGCGCTGTCGTCTACGGTCACGCCCTGCGAAACGCGCTGTTGCCGTTCGTCACCATGTTCGGGTTCTTGGTGCCGGGCTTGATCAGCGGCTCGGTGATCTTCGAGCAGATCTTCGCGTGGCCCGGGCTCGGGCTGCTCGGCTACGACGCGATCATCGCCCGGGATTTTCCGATGATCCTGACCCTCAACTTCATCGCCGCCGTGCTCACCCTGACCGGCATCTTCATCTCCGACATCTTGTACGCGCTGGTCGATCCGCGCATCCGGGTGCAATGACCGCCGACACCGGCCCCGTACTGGTCCCCGCCGCCGAGCAACTCGGCGCCGCCGAGACCCCGCTACAGCAGGTGTGGCGCGCGTTCCGCAAGGACCGCCTCGCGATGGCTGGTCTCTACCTACTGATCGCCCTGCTCGTACTGGCGTTGGTCGGCAAGCTCATCACCGAATGGTGGGTGCTGTTCGACCCGACCACGGTGCGTTTGCCCGACAAGCTCTTGCCCCCGCTGAGCCGCGCGTCGAGCGCGCTGCCGGCCGAGCAGGTGCCGCCCTTCGGCCGCTACTGGTTCGGCACCGACGAGCTGGGGCGCAACGTGTTCGCGCGCATGCTGCAGGGCTCGTTCGTTTCGCTCTCGGTCGGCATCGTCGCGGTGAGTATCTCGCTGTCGGTCGGGATCGTGATCGGCGGCGTGGCCGGCTTCTACGGCGAGCGGAAGCTGCTGCTGGTCGGCATCGACACGATCTTGATGCGCTTCACCGACGTCGTCCTGTGTTTTCCGACGTTCTTCCTGATCCTGACCGTCGTCGCGCTGCTGCCGCCCAGCATCTACAACATCATGGCCGTGATCGGCCTGACGAGCTGGATGAGCACCGCCCGCTTCGTTCGCGCCGAGTTCCTGTCGCTGCGCGAACGCGATTTCGTCGTCGCTGCCCACGCCCTCGGGCTGCCCGAGTGGCGCATCATTTTTCGACATCTCGTTCCGAACGCGATGGCACCGGTGCTGGTGACAGCCACCATCGACGTGGCTTACGCGATCTTGACCGAGTCGGCGCTGTCGTTCCTGGGCTTCGGGGTGCGGCCGCCGTTCGCGACCTGGGGTAACATCTTGGCCGACGGCCGTAACTACATCTTCGACGCACCGTGGCTGTTCGCGATCCCCGGCACCGCCATCTTACTGGTAGTGCTGGCCTTCAACCTGGTGGGAGAGGGCCTGCGCGACGCCATGAACCCTCGCCTCCGAAAGCGCTCCCGCTGATGACGCATCCTCTGCTCTCGATCCGAGATTTGCGCGTCGAGTTCGAGACCGATGCGGGTCCGGTCCCGGCCGTGCGCGGCGTCGACCTCGAGCTGGAGGAGGGCGAGACGGTCGCCCTGGTCGGCGAATCCGGCTGCGGCAAGTCGGTGACCGCCCTCTCGATCATGCGGCTGATGAGTGGCCGCGTCGCGGGTGGGCAAATCGACTTTCGGGGGCAGAACCTGGCGAGCTTGAGCGAGCCGGCGATGCGGCGCGTGCGCGGCGCCCAGATCGGCATGATCTTCCAGGAGCCCATGACGTCGCTCAACCCTGTCTTCAAGATCGGCAGGCAGATCGAGGAAGTGTTGACCTTGCACCAGGGGCTATCGCCGAGCGCGGCGCGAGGGCAAGCCGTCGAGCTCCTCGGACGCGTCGGTATCCCCTCGCCCGCGGCGCGCCTCGAGCAGTATCCGCACGAGCTGTCGGGGGGCATGAAGCAGCGGGTGATGATCGCGATCGCGATCGCGTGCCGGCCGGCGCTGCTGATCGCGGACGAGCCGACGACCGCGCTCGACGTGACGATTCAGGCGCAGATCATGGTGCTGCTGCGCTCACTGCAGCGCGAGCTCGGCATGGCGGTGCTGCTCATCACCCACGACCTCGGTCTGGTCGCCCATTTCGCGGAGCGCGTGAACGTGATGTACGCCGGCAAGATCGTCGAGCATGGGGGCGTGCGCGAGATTTTCAAGCAACCGGCGCACCCGTACACGCGCGCGCTGTTGGCGGCCCTCCCGGATCCGACGAAGAGAGCGCGGCTCGAAGCCATCGGCGGGCGCGTGCCGTCACCGGCGATGCTGCCGCGGGGCTGCGCGTTCTGCACCCGCTGCAAGCACGCATTCGAGCCGTGCCCCGATCAGCAGCCGCCGCTGTTCGACGTCGGCGCGCCCCACGTCGCGGCGTGCTGGCTCCACGACCCCGGGCGAGCGGCCGTGCTAGAGTCGTGACGTCCCGATGGCGTCCGCTGCCGTATCCGTCGCGCCCCTGACCTCCGCCGAAACACCGCTGGTCGAGGTGAGCGGGCTCCGCAAGTACTACCCGGTGCGAGGCGGCTTGTTCGGCTCGGTCGTGAGCCAGGTGCGGGCGGTCGAAGACGTGTCGTTTACGATCGCGGCCGGCGAGACGCTCGGCTTGGTCGGCGAATCGGGCTGCGGCAAGACCACCGTCGGGCGCCTGCTGCTGCGCTTGCTCGAGCCGACCGGCGGCCGCGTGCGCTTCGCGGGCCAAGATCTGGCCGCGCTCGACCGGCAACAGCTACGCCGGCTCCGACCGCGCATGCAGCTGATCTTTCAAGATCCTTACTCTTCCCTCAATCCGCGGCGCAGCGTCGGCGACGCGATCGCGGAGCCTCTATTCGTCCACGGCCTCGCGCGGGGGGCAGAGCTCGACCGCAAGGTCGGCGAGCTGCTGGAGCGCGTCGAGCTGCCGAGCAGCTACCGCAGCCGCTACCCCCACGAGTTCTCCGGCGGGCAGCGCCAACGCGTGTGCATCGCGCGCGCGCTGGCGCTCGGCCCCGAGCTGCTGGTTTGCGACGAAGCCGTCTCCGCCCTCGACATCTCGATTCAAGCGCAAATCCTGAATCTTTTGCGTGATCTACAGCAGCAATATCGGCTCACCTACCTGTTCATCAGCCACAACCTCAACGTCGTGCGTCACGTCGCCGACCGGATCGCGGTGATGTACCTCGGCAAGCTGGTGGAGGTGGCCGATGCCGATAGCTTGTTCAGCGCGCCGCAGCACCCCTACACGAAGGCTCTGCTGTCGGCCAACCCGATCCCCGATCCGGACATTCCGCTCGCTCCGATCGTGCTGAGCGGCGAGATCCCGTCGCCACTGAACCCGCCCGCCGGCTGCCGTTTTCATACCCGCTGCCCGAACGTCTTCGAGCCTTGTTACGGCGTGGTGCCGGAAGCGCGCTTGGTCCAAACCGCGGGCCAGGTAACGCCGCACCCGGTCTGGTGCCACCTGTACGACGATGCGCAGAACCCTGGTTAATGCGTGCCTGCTGCTGATGGCGGCGCTGCTCGTGGTGGGCCTCACGCTGTCACGCGCCACGCGCGGCCGCGCCGATTTCACGTTCGTGAACGGCGCGGAGCCCAAGACGCTCGACCCCCATCTCGCCACCGGCGAGCCCGAGCACCGCATCGCGGAGGCCCTGTTCGAAGGTCTGGCTCGGCTCGACTCGCGCTCGCTTCAGCCAGCGCCAGGCGTGGCGCAGGCGTGGGATGTCGCGCCCGACGGCAAGACCTACACCTTTCACCTCCGTCACGACGCCCGCTGGAGTGACGGTCACCCGGTGACGGCGAGCGACTTCACCTACGCCTGGCGGCGGCTACAGACTCCGGAGCTGGGCGCCGAGTACGCGTACATCATGCACATGGTGCGCTACGCGGAGGCGTTCAACACGCACGCGGCTCAGGCGCAGGCGCTCGAGGGCCCGGTGCTCGCGGCACTCGACGCGGTCGTGGCGAGCTATCCTGCCACCGTACCCAAGAGCGCGCTCGCCGAGCTCGACAAGAAGCAGGACCTGCATTCGATCCTGAAGGGTACGCCGAACCCGAAGCTGCGTGCGTTCTTGATCCGACCGGATCGAGACATGGCCACGAGCGAGCTCCAGGCGCTGCGCGCGGAGCTGGCCGCCGAAGGCGCGCGCCGCCGCCGCGCGAGCGAGGAGGCCCGGCGCCACTTCGGGGTGGACGGCGGTGTTTTCGCCAAAGACGATCACACTCTCGTGGTCGAGCTCGTCGCGCCGACTCCGTATTTTCTCGAGCTCACCGCGTTCTATCCGTTCTATCCCGTGCCGCGCTGGGCCGTCGAGCGCTCGAGCCGCGACTGGTTCTTGCCGGGAAAGCTCGTCGGCAACGGGCCCTACACGCTGGCTCGATGGCGCGTCGGCGATCGCATCGAGCTCGAACGCAGCCGGACCTACTGGGGCAAAGACGAGGTCAAGCTCGGCCGTATCGACGCGCTGGCGCTCGAGAACGTGACGACGGGGCTCAACCTGTATTTGACGGGCGAGATCGACTGGCTGCCGTCCGGAAACTACCCGCAAGAGCTCGGCCCGGACCTTCGGCAGCGCCCCGACTTCTACGTGGGCCCGGCGCTGATCGCCTACTACTACCGCATCAACTGCACCCGAAAGCCGTTCGACGACGTGCGCGTACGCAAGGCGTTGAACCTCGCCATCGATCGGGCCCAAATCGCGAAGAACGTGCTCATGCTCGGACAAAATCCGGCATTTCACGCCGTGCCCCCCGGTATCCGCGGCTATGAATCGCCGGAGAGCGGCATCAGCTACGACGTGGTCGAGGCGCGCCGGCTGCTAGCCGAGGCGGGGTTCCCCGACGGCAAGGGCTTCCCCAAATTCGGGATTTTGTACAACACGCTCGAGGCCCACAAGAAGCTGGCGGAGGTGATCGCGGATCAGCTGCGCCGCAATCTGAGCATCAACGCCGTCGCCTACAACCAGGAATGGCAGTCGTACCTGCAGAGCACGCGCTCGATGGACTACGACATCGCGCGCTACGGCTGGGTCGGAGACTACGAGGACCCAAACACGTTCTTGGACATCTGGCTCACCAACGGCGGCAACAACCGCACCGGCTGGGGCAGCGTCGTCTACGACCGTCTGCTCGAAGCCGCGAGCGACGTGGATCGGTTCGTAGCCGACCCCGAGTTTTTGCTCGAGCATGCCCACGACGCGACCAAGCTCCGGGCGCTGTCCAAGCGCGTGAACGAGAGCGAGCAGGCGGAGCCGAGGCTGGCGGCGATGGCCGAGCTCCGCCTGGCGCTGTTGGCGGAGGCGGAGCGCATCCTGGTGCACGACGATTTTCCGATAATTCCCCTCTATTTTTACGTCATCAGCGGCCTCGTCAAACCGCACGTCAAGGGCTTTCATGCTCAGCTGACGAGCTCCGACGGCTCGACGCGGCCGAACTTCCGCGACCTGCACCCGCTGCGTGACCTCGACGTCGAACGGAGCGCGCCGTGAGTGAGGCGCTGACGCTCGGCCTCGGCCTGGCCCTGCTCGCGGCCACGGCTTGGTGCCCGCCGCGCGCGACGCGCGTGCTCGGCTGCCTGCTGTTCGGCCTCGTGCTCGGCGTCGTGCTGCGCTTCTCTTTCGGTCCTGCCGGCGGCGCGCTGGGTGGGGTAGTGGCGGCAGCGCTAGCCTATCGGCTGTTACCGCTGTTGGTGCTGCGGCGCGTGCTGTTCCTGGTACCGGCCCTGGTGCTGTTGATCTTCGCCACGACGCTGCTGATGTACAAGGCGCCCGGCAACCCCTTCGCCAACGAGCGCTCGACGAGCCCCCAGGTCGAAGCCGCGCTCCGGGCGCAGTACGGCGTGCCCAAGAACGCCAATCAGTTCTTCGGCATCTACATGCGACGCTTGCTCGTCGAGGGCACGCTCGGACCTTCGATCAAGGTGCAGGGCCGCACCGTCGAGGAGCTGATCGCTCCCGCGTTCCCGGTCAGCCTGTCGCTGGGCGTTCTTTCCCTGACTCTGTCGGTTATTTTGGGGCTGACGCTGGGTGTGCTCGCCGGCCTCAAGCGCAACTCCGCCGCCGACTATGCGAGCATGGCGCTCGCGTTGATCGGCATTTCCTTGCCAAGCTTCGTGATCGGGGCAGGCTTGATGATTGTCTTTTCGCTGTGGCTGGGCTGGCTGCCAGTGGCGGGCTGGGGCAGCTACCGGCACTTGTTGATGCCGGCGGTGGCGTTGTCTTTACCGAGCGCGGCCGTGATCGCGCGGCTGTCGCGCAGCGGCATCATCGAGGTCATGCAGCAGGACTTCGTGCGTACCGCGCGCGCCAAAGGCCTGCCCGAGAGCTGGGTCATCGGTCGCCACGCGCTGCGCGGCGCGATCGTGCCGGTGGTGTCGTATCTCGGACCCGCGGCCGCCGCGATCATGACCGGCTCGTTCGTGGTCGAGGTGCTGTTCGCGATCCCGGGCATGGGTCAGTGGTTCGTGAAGGGCGCGATCAACCGCGACTACTCGGTGGTGCTCGGCACTGCCATCGTCTATTTCGGGCTCGTCATCCTGTTCAATCTGCTGGTCGACCTGGCGTACGCGTGGCTCGACCCCCGCGTGCGGGAGGACCGCGCGTGACGGCCGACAACGCCTCGAGCAGCCCTTTCAGGCTTGGTCTACGCCGGCTGGCGCGAAATCGCGTCGCGGTGCTGGGAGCGCTGCTGATCGTGGCGATGAGCGTTTCGTGCCTGCTCTTGCCGCTCGCGCTCGGGCTCGATCCCGACCACACAGCGCCCGCGCTCCGCAACCTGCCCCCCTCCGCGCGCTTCTGGTTCGGCACCGACACGCTGGGGCGCGATCTGTTCGCGCGGGTGCTGGTTGGCGGCCGTACTTCGCTGTTGGTCGGCCTCGCGAGCACCGCCGTCTCGGTGCTGGTCGGGGTCAGCTACGGCTCGATCGCCGGATTTTACGGCGGCAAGGTCGACGAGGCGATGATGCGGTTGGTCGATTTCTTGTACGGCCTGCCTTACATGTTCCTCGTCATCCTGATCATGCTCATGTTCTCCGAGACCGCTCGCGGCGAGATGTTGCCGGTCTTCCTGGCCCTCGGCCTGGTGCAATGGCTCACGATGGCGCGCATCGTGCGCGGCCAGGTGCTCACTCTGCGCCGGCAAGAGTTCGTGCTCGCCGCCGAGCTGCTGGGCGCGAGCGACCTCCGCATCTTGCTGCGGCACGTGCTACCGAACGTGGTCGGCGTGATCGTGGTGTACGCGACGTTGATGGTGCCGAGCGTGATCATCCTCGAGTCTTTTCTGTCGTTTTTGGGCCTCGGCGTCGCGCTATCCTGGGGGCAGCTGGTGTCCGACGGCGTGGCGGTCGTCAATCCGATCCGGTCGTACTGGTGGCTGTTGGTCTGGCCGAGCGCGTTTCTCGGCGTCACCCTGCTGAGCCTCAACTTCGTCGGCGACGGACTGCGCGACGCGCTCGACCCGAAGGCGCGCACGTGACCGCCACCGACGCGCTCCGCGTCCGCGACCTGTGCGTCCGCTTCGTCGGCCGCGAGCGCACCGTGCGCGCCGTCGACGGCGTGAGCTTCGACCTCGAGCCCGGCGAGGTCGTGGGCCTCGTCGGGGAGTCGGGCTGCGGCAAGAGCGTCACGAGCTTGAGCATCCTCGGGCTGCACGAGAAGCCGGCGGGCCGCGTGACGGGCAGCATCCGGCTCGGCGAGCAAGAGCTGCTCGGCCTGGCGCCGCCGGAGCTGCGGAAGGTCCGCGGCAATCGGATCAGCATGATCTTTCAAGATCCGCAGTCGAGCTTGAACCCCTACCTGCGCATCGAAGAACAACTGAGCGAGGTGCTCGAGCTGCACCTGAACATGACGGGCGCGGCGGCGCGGGCGCGCATGCTCGAGATGCTGAAGCAGGTCGGAATTCCCGGCGAAGAGCGGCTGCGCGCCTACCCGCATCAGCTGTCGGGCGGCATGCGGCAGCGCGTTTGCATCGCGATGGCGCTGTTGTGTAGTCCTCAGGTGTTGATCGCCGACGAGCCGACGACGATGCTCGACGTCACGATCCAGTCGCAGATCCTCGACCTTCTGCGCGCGCTCCGCCGCGAGCGCCAGATGTCGATTCTGTTCATCACCCACGATCTGGGCGTGGTCGCGGAGCTGTGCGATCGCGTGATCGTGATGTACGCGGGCCGGATCGTCGAGACCGGACCCACCGCCGCGCTCTTGCAGCGGCCCCTACACCCGTACACCGAGGCGCTGCTGAAGAGCACCCCACGGGTCGAGCAGAAGGGTGGTGGTAGGCTCCATCCGATCAAAGGTCTCACCCCACGGCTGTCGGACGAGCCGCTCACCGAATGCGCCTTCGCCCCACGCTGCAGCCGCGTGCGCGACGCCTGCCGCGCCGGCGAGCCAGAGCTTGTCGGGGCGGAAGATGGCCGGCTACGCCGCTGCATCGCGCCGGTGGCCGAGATGTTGGAGCGCCCATGAACGACGACCCGCCGCTGTTGAGCGTCGAGGACCTGCGCGTGCACTTCAACGCCGACGGCGCCGTGCTCAAGGCGGTCGACGGCGTCAGCTTCGAGATTCGCCCCGGCGAGACGCTGGCGCTGGTGGGCGAGTCCGGCTCCGGCAAATCGAGCCTGGCCCGCGCGCTGGTAGGCCTGAACCCGATCGCGGCCGGGCGAGCCCGCCTGTTCGGCGAGCCAATCACCGGTATCTCGCGGCAGGCGCTCCGGCGCCACCGCCGCGCCCTCCAGCTCATCTTCCAAGATCCGCACGCGAGCTTGAACCCGCGCTTCACGATCGCGCAGACGCTGGCCGAGCCGCTGCTGCTCCACGGCAAGGCGAGCCGCAAAGACGTCGACGCGAAGGTCTGCGAGCTGCTCGCGCAGGTCGGGCTCGACGCGGAGCTGCGCTCTCGCTACCCGCACGAGTTCTCCGGCGGGCAGCGGCAGCGCATCAGCATCGCACGCGCGCTCGCGGTCGAGCCGAAGCTGCTGCTCTGCGACGAAGTGACGTCGGCGCTCGACGTCTCGATCCAGGCCCAGATCCTGGAGCTGCTGCGGTCGGTGCAGCAGCGGCTCGGCCTCGCCTACCTGTTCATCACCCACGACCTCGGCGTCGTGCGCTACATCGCGCACCGCGTAGCCGTGATGTACGTCGGCCAGATCGTCGAGCTACGCGAGACTGAAAGTTTGTTCGAGTCGCCCGCTCACCCGTACACCAAGGCCCTGCTCGCCTCGATTCCTCGCCTATCCGCCTCCGGCCAGGAGCGACGTCCGCTGTCCGGCGAGGTGCCGTCGTTGGCGCGTCCGCCGAGCGGGTGTCGCTTTCATCCGCGCTGCCCCGAGGCCTTCGAGCGTTGCCCGCGGGAACAGCCCGATTTGTACCCGGTCGAGCACGGGTCGAGCCGCTGCTTTTTGAACGAATAGTGCTAAGCATCGGGCGAAGCGTCTCCGCTTCTGGACCCCAATCCTGCTATCCGAGTATCCATGCGCTCTCTGATCTTCGGGCTCTCGCTCGGTCTGTGCGTGGCGGCCGCCGCCTGCGGTCACGAACGACCCGTCATCGTGGACGTCCCCAAGCACCAGCCAGGCCCCAACCCGTTCGAGGGGCACAAGCTGTACGTCGATCCGAGCATGAATTCGGCGAAGCAGGCCGCCACCTGGCGCGCCACCCGCCCCGACGACGCGGCGCTGATGGACAAGATCGCCTCCCAACCGCAAGCAGAGTGGCTCGGCGAGTGGAGCGGCGCCGTCAAGCTGTTCGTCCGCCAGAAGATGAACCAGGCCACCGAGGCCGACGCGATGGGTTTGTTCATCGTCTACAACATCCCCGATCGCGACTGCGGGCAACACTCCAAGGGCGGCGCCAAGAGCCCCGAGGCTTACCTGGAGTGGATCGACAAGATCGCCCAGGGCGTCGACGACGCGTCGGCGGTGATGATCCTCGAGCCCGACGCGCTGAGCTTGCTCGAAAAGTGCACCGCCCAAGCCAAGCACGCCGAGCGCCACGAGCTGCTCGCCGACGCGATCCGGATCTTGAAAGCACGCCCGCACATCCACGTGTATCTGGACGCCGGCAACGCGCGCTGGTTGGCTCCCGAGCAGATCGCCGAGCACCTGAACGCGGCCGGGCTGGAGTACGCCGACGGCTTCTCGCTCAACGTCTCGAACTACGTGGCGACGGACGAGACGCTGGCCTTCGGGAAGAAGGTGTCTGCGCTCACCAACGGCGCTCATTTCGTGATCGACACCGCGCGCAACGGCAACGGCGCCGCTCCCGGCAACGAGTGGTGCAATCCGGATGGGCGCGCGCTCGGCATTCCACCGACCACCACCACCGGCGATCCGGCGTGCGACGCGTTCTTGTGGTTGAAGCGCCCCGGTGAATCGGACGGCGCTTGCAACGGCGGGCCGCGCGCCGGTGAGTGGTGGCCAGAGCAAGCTTTGGGCCTCGCCAAGCGCTCCAAATACTGAGCCGGCCCGCTGCTACAACCAGCCGACGTAGAGGTTTCCGCCGATCACGACCGCGTTCAGGTCGGACTCGCTCAAGCCGAATCGACCCACGCCGCTCGTGAAGCGATAGCCTCCGGTCACGCCGAGCCGTAGCCAGCGCGTGGCGTTGGCGTTGAGCGCGATTTCGGGCTGAGCGAACAAGAACGGGTCGACGCGACCTGCGTCCCAATCGTCGTCGTCATTTTCCCAATCATCCCAGTCGGATTCGTCGTTCCAGCGGTGGTCGCGATGCAGGCTCACCGCGCCCGCCCCCACCACGAGCCCGAACGTTGCGTACAGCGGCGAGCCGCCGAATAGCGAGTAGCGTAGCGCGAAGCCACCGTAGGCGGCGCCGAGCTCCTGCGCCGTCCCGTCGCTGGCAGCAGGACCTCGCGGCGTGCGCGTGAAGCCATAGCCGGCCACGCCCAAGCTGAGCCGATGATCGAGCAGCAGCGCCGCCTCGAAGCTCACCAGGCCGCTGTCACGATCCATCAACCGCGTGTACGCGGCGCCCAAGCCGAAATAGCCCCCGACATGCAGCTTCTTTCCCTTGCCGAGTAGCAGCGGCGGCCCATCGTAGCTGTCGCGCGGCGGAGTGCCTGTCTCGCTGCGCAGCTGAGCGGGCTTGGCCAGCGCCGGATCGAGAGGAGCCGCTGGCGACGGCGCGGGTTGTGCGATCGCACGGCAAGACGCCAGAAGGATGCCGAGCAGCGTCAAGCCGCTGCAGATGCCACAGAAACCCCGGAAACTTGGCTGCATGGGCCAGGGTGCCCGGGCGGGCGCAAAGCGTTCAAGCCACGTGTCGATTTCCGGTGGCGGGCCGCGAGCGGCGTCGCTAAGCAGAGCCCGTGCGCCGCCCCACCGTGTTGTTGTTCGATATCGACGGAACCCTCGTCACCACCTGCGGCGTCGGGCGCCGCGCCCTCGAACGAGCCTTCGCGCGGCAACACGGGCGAGCTGACGCTTGCGCGCTGATCCGCTTCGACGGCATGACCGATCGTTCGATAACGCGCCTGGGGCTGGAAGCGATCGGTGCTGCCGTCACGGAGCCCGGCATCGACGCGCTGCTCGACGTTTACCTCGAGGAGCTGCGCGCTGAGCTGCGAGTTGCGGAGCCCGCCCACTACCGGGTGCACTCCGGGGTGAACGAGGCGCTGGAGGCCGCCCGTCAGCGCGGAGCCGCCCTCGGCCTCGGCACGGGCAACGTCGTCGAGGGGGCGCGGCTCAAGCTGGAGCACGTCGGGCTCTATCATCACTTCACCTTCGGCGGCTTCGGCAGCGATCACGAGCTGCGGGTCGAGCTGATCCGGCGCGGAGCGGAGCGCGGCGCCCAGAGCCTGGGCCAGCCGCTGGCGCAATGCCGCGTGGTCGTGATCGGCGACACCCCGAAGGACATCGACGCCGCGCGCGGCATCGGCGCCGAGTCGATCGGCGTCGGCACCGGCTCTTTCACCGCCGCGGAGCTGCACGCTCACGGCGCCACTCACGCGTTCGACGACTTGACGGCTCCCGAAGCCGTGCGCGCCCTGTTCGGCGACTAGAGCATGGTGCCGGCCAGCACGCTGCTGGCCACCGTGAAGTAGATCACCAAGCCGGCCACGTCGACGATCGTGGCGACGAACGGCGCCGACGAGCTCGCCGGATCCAAGCCGACGCGCTTGAGTAGGAACGGCAAGAGCCCGCCCGTGACCGTGCCCAGCATCACGACGCCGATCAGGCTGAGCGCCACCGCCGCCGCCACCAGCATGTAGTGCTCGCCGTAGATCGGCCAGATTTGCTGCCACACCACCACGCGCGTGAAGCCGAGCAGGGCCAAGCCACAGCCCATGGCAAACCCTGCCCCGAGCTCGCGCCGCAGCACCCGCAGCACGTCTCGCAGCTGGACCTCGCCCAGCGCCATCGCGCGAATCACCAGCGTCGAGGCCTGGGAGCCCGAGTTGCCGCCGCTGGAAATAATCAGCGGCACGAACAAGGCCAAGATCACCGCCCGCGCGATCTGGTCTTCGTAGTGGCTCATCGCCGTCGCCGTCAGCATCTCACCGATGAACAGCACCGCCAGCACGCCGCCGCGCTTCCTGACCATTTCCAGGAAGCTCGTCGCGAGATACGGCGCCTCGAGGGCTTCCATACCGCCGAATTTCTGGATGTCTTCCGTGGCCTCTTCTTGCACGACGTCGACCACGTCGTCGACGGTGACGACGCCCTTCATGCGCCCTTCGGCGTCGACCACCGGAATCGCCACGAGGTCCGTCTCGGCGAAGATGCGGCTGACCGCCTCCTGATCGACGTTGTCTTGCAAGGTCACGACGTCGGTCTCCATCGCGTCGCGCACGCTGCGATCGCCGTTCGACGCGAACAGCTCGCGCAGGGAAATCACACCGAGCAGGCGCTGCTGCTCGTCGAGCACGTAGGCGTAAGAAAACGTGCCGAGGCTCTGACGCGCGAGCTTGCGCAGGTAGCTCACCGCTTCGTCGATCGTCATGTCCGGCCGCACGCGCGCGTAGCGCGGGTTCATCAAGCCGCCCGCCTCGTCCTCGGAGTAGGCGAGCAACGCGTTGACCTCGTGCCGGGTGCGCTCGTCGAGTAGCCCGAGCAGCCCCTCGCGCTCGTCGTCGGGCGCGCCTTGAATCAGATCCGCTATGTCGTCGGGCGGCAGCAGCCGGATCCAATAGCGGCGGTCGCCGGGTTTGAGCGCCAGCACCAGCTTCGTCAGGTCCGAGTCGGTCAGCCCGAACAGCAGGTTCTCGGCTTCTTCGCGGGGTAAGACGCGGAAGCCCTGCACGCGCTCGTCCTGAGACAGAATCGGCCAGATCTCGCGCAGGTCGGCTGCGGTCAGCTCGTCATCTGGCATTGGCCGTTCGGACGCTCGGCGCATGCCGGGTTCCCTACTGCCATGCGGCTCGCTTCGCGAGCGCTATTTTCGAGATCGTCCGACTACGGCGCCACGCCGAGGCCTCTGGCGACGAGGTAGACCACCGAGCTTATCAGGGCCGCGCCCGGCACGGTCAGGATCCAGGCCCAGACGATGCGACTGGCCACGCCCCAGCGCACCGCGTGCAGGCCCCGCTGGCTGCCGGCGCCGACGATCGCGCCCGTGATCGTGTGGGTGGTGGAGACCGGAACGCCGAGCATCGTCGCGAAGAACAGCGTCGCCGCGCCGGCCGTCTCGGCGCAAAAGCCGCCGACCGGCGCCAGCTTCGTGATGCGCATGCCCATCGTCTGAACGATGCGCCAACCACCCGACAGGGTGCCCAGACCCATGGCGGCGTGGCACGCCAGCACGACCCACAACGGCACGTGCGGGATACCGCCGGGCGCGGCCGCCTCCAGCTTTCCGGCCGCGATCAGCGCCGCCGCGATGATGCCCGCGGTTTTTTGAGCGTCGTTGCCGCCGTGGCCGATGGAGTAGAGCGAGGCCGAGAGCAGCTGCAGCCGTCGGAACGACTTATCGACGCCGCTCGGGGAGCGACGCCCGAACAGGGCCATGACCAGGCGCATCATGATCGCGCCCAGCACCATGCCCATGATCGGAGAGATGAAGATGAAGATGCCGGCCTCGATGAACAGCTTCGGATCGAGGGCGCCGAAGCCGCCTTTCACGATCGCGGCCCCGGCCAATCCGCCCAGCAGGGCGTGCGACGACGAGGTCGGCAGAGCCAACCACCAGGTCAGCAAATCCCACAAGATCGCGCCGCACAGCCCGGCGCCGACCAAGGTGAGGGACACGACGTCGGCGTGCACGCCCTTGGCGATGTTGCCGGCGACGTGCGACTCGAAGAAGAAGAACGCGACGAAATTGAAGAAGGCGGCCCACAGCACCGCCAGCCGCGGCGCGAGCACGCGCGTCGAGACCACGGTAGCGATCGAGTTGGCCGCGTCGTGGAAGCCGTTGATGTAATCGAACACCAACGCCAGGGCGATGATTGCGATGAGAGCTTCCATCGAATCCGGGCAGGCTCAGGCGTACTCGAGCACGATGCCTTCGAGGAT
>Ga0164241_10001468_pt1 | contig 28958 bp, 24 predicted proteins | sample OricomyardsoilBY_FD_108780 | JGI IMG/M metagenome (GOLD analysis project Ga0164241, IMG submission 108780) | Backyard soil microbial communities from Emeryville, California, USA - Original compost - Back yard soil (BY) | ecosystem: Environmental > Terrestrial > Soil > Unclassified | place: USA... | reverse complement strand
TTGCCGAGCACGAATTCTAGTACGAAGTTCTGCTGCGTCCAAGAAACGCGGTGCAGCATCGCCGCCTTTTCCGACATTGAACAAGCTTTCCGCGAGCCTAAAGGTGAGCTCTCCGCGGGCCTCGCTGCCAGTGGGCTCGAGTCGCAGTGCAGCGCCATATAGCTGCGCGGCACGATCGAATGCCAAAACGCGCCACGCATCTTCAGCTGCAACTTTGTAGTACGGCAACGCGCGCGCCGGTTCATCCGAGGCTTCGAAGTGATAGGCCAGCTCGGCTGGTGGCCCGTCGTGGCGTTCGAGTGCTCGCGCGAGTCCTGCGTGTAGAGTGCGAAGCTCTGAGCTCGGCAGCGAGCTTCGCACTGCTTGCTGAACGCGGTCGTGCCAGGCCTCGAGCAATACGCGGCTGCCATCCGCACGTGTGCGCAGCAGAGCGTGGCGCCGGAGTTCGGCCCACAGATATTCACGGTCGACAGCGCCGAGCACGTCTAGGACGACCTTTTCTTCGGTGGGGCGTCCCATCAGCGCTGTCAGTTGCAGGGCTCGCTGCGCGTCCTGCGAGAGGACGTGCATGCGCTCGGTCACGAGATCGGCCCAGAGATCAGGGCCGGAGCCCTTTGAACCGGCACGGAGCGCCAGCTCCTCGATCAAAAAAGGGTTGCCGTCGGCCGCACGCGCGATTTCTTCGCCTCGGGCCGAGTTTCCTGCCAGATCTCCTGCCAGTTCCGCTGCGAGTCTCGCATTCAACGGCGGCACCGCGACACTCGTACATGGAGCGGCGAGCGCGAGCGTCTCCCATTGTTTGAGCAGGGGGGCGGCACCTCGACCGTCGTCTCGGCTAGTCAAGAGCAGCAGGACCGCGGCGTTCTTCATGCCGCTGAACAAATCGTTGAGCAGTGAGAGGGTGTCGTGGTCCGCCCACTGGATGTCATCCATGAACACGATCACCGGTCGCTCGGCGGCTAGATGCACCAGCAAATCCCGCACGCCGTCCACAGCGTGTCGTCGCAGATCGCTCAAGTCGAGCGTGGCTCGAGGGATGCGCTCTGAGCGTGGCTCGAGTAAGATCGGGAAGAGCGCTGCCGCTCGATTGGCCGCTTTGACTAGAGTTGGATCGGGCCCAGTCGGTCGTGAGAACAGGTGTGTCGACAACGTATCGATAACGGTGTCGAAGCCCTTGTAGGGCACATTTTCTCGTTCGTAGCAGCGGCCCGATAGGATCAGTGTCTGCGGAGGCGCGTGCCGCACCTTCTGGATGAAGTATCGAGCTAGCGCAGTCTTGCCAGCGCCGGGCGCGCCGTGAATCAAGGCCAGAGCGGGTTCCCCTGCGCGCACGCTTGCGAACACGCCTTCGAGGGTCTCGAGTTCGGCATCTCGACCGATGAGCTTGCCATCCTTGCCGCTCGTCGCGCGGGGCTCTGCATGATCGAGCAGTCGCTCGGCACCACGCATGCGCGCGTGGGGGGCGTGACTGAGTAATTCAGCGCAAGCGTCGTCGAGATCGGGGGGGAGACCGGCTCGAATTTCGGATGGACGCGCCCTCCCATCCGGCAATTGGCCGGTGAGCGCCTGGAACAACATCACCCCTACGGCGAACCAATCACTCTCAGGAATCGGGCCTCGACCCGAGGCTTGCTCCGGCGCCCAGTAGTCAGGGGTTCCGGCGCGCGTCGCGCGACCAAAGGATGCCGGCTCGGTTTCGGCATCGAGCTGTCGACTGATGCCAAAATCCAGGACGGAAACCTGCCCATCTTCGCGCGCCAAGACGTTGCCCGGCTTCAAGTCGAGATGCAGCAATCCTCCTGCGTGCAAGGCAGCGACGGCGGAAGCTAGCTGTGCGAACGCCGTACGGATGCGCTCGAGGATCTCGGTGCCCTCGACAGCACTGCGCACGAACGACACCAGATCCGACCCGTAGACGCGCTCCATGGAAAAGAACCAAAAACCTTCGGAATTCACGAGCGCATAGGGCACGAGCAAGTTCGGATGGCGGAGACTCGCGACCCGCCGCACCTCCTCCCTGAAGCGTGCGATGCGATTGGGCTCGGTCGAGCGCAAGAACTTGAGCGCAACGATCTCCGACGTCTCCACGTTGCGCGCCTCGAGCACGACTCCGCTGCCACCGCGGCCGAGTTCACGAATGATCTGGAACGGGCCGATGCGCGTCGGGACGGCCAGCTGTGCGGCAGGGTCAAGGCCAACATCGAGTGTCGCGGGCGCCGTGTTCGTCATCGGGCCGCGAGTCTAGTCTCAAGCGGCGTCGCTCGGCGAGATTGTCCGACGCCGGGCGTTTTCGTCGCTCACATCATATCAGCGGAGAGGTAGCCGACGCGAACTCGTTCCGACACAATTACTATCGCGAACGACGATTGAAGTTTTGGCTCGCGCAGACGGTGCACGTGCCTGATGCGATTGGGATCGCATTCGCAGGATTTGACGCAGCTCACTCCGCTACCGACCTTGGCTGAAGGCCGCGTGAATGGGGCAATCTCTGGAAAATGCGCCGCCAAGAGCGATCCAAGGCACATGGCACATGGCTTGCTGAGCTTTGGCGGGGAAGCGGCGACCCGGGGCCAGCAACATGGAATTGTCATCGAATACGATTGCGGATCAGCGCTTTTCTCCCACAGTGTACCCGGTCGGGGTAGAGGATGATGCGTCTTGTGCGGACGCAACCGACTTTCCGGACAGCGCTTGTGCCGAGGCATGGGCCGGACTTGCATCCGGACGCAGCACGGTCGTCGGGAGTCGCACGACCCGCGCCCGAACGCACTTGGTGATCTCGAGCTCTGGCCCCAAAGCCTGCCCACCGCGTGCGCGCGACATCCAAATTCTCGAACGCCTGCTCCTCGGAGAAAGTGCAAAGTCGCTCGCGATCGAGTTGAATCTATCGCAATCGACGATAGCCAGCGGCCTCAAGCGCACCCTCGAAGGCATGGGCCTGAAGCTACTTCCGTCGCGCTTGCCTCTGGGGCTTGCCGTACTGGTCCACCACGCTCGCGGTCGGGCTGCAGTGGCGATGCAACGCCACGTCGATTCGAGTTCTCATCGTTTGGTCTTGAGCGCGCGCTTTGCGTCACTGGACGATATTCTCTCGCCGGCCGTGCTCGACGTCATTTTCCAGTTCGCACAGGGCAGCTCGCACGCCGAAATTGCTGCCCACCGCCGGACCTCCCAGCGAACGGTGGCCAACCAGATCGCGGCCGCTTTTCAACGATTGGGTGTTTCCGGCAGAACTCAGCTGCTAAAATATTTGGTCTTTGCACCGCTCTCGAGGCCGCAACCTGGCTTGAGTGAGCCGACGATTGCCGTGCTCGGAAACAACGGCGCGCGTCAGTATTGATTCGAGCTCACGACGCCCGGCGAAGCCGGAGGTCGGGGCTACTTGGTTCGCCAGCCGCCGTCGTTCAATTCGAGGATGTAGCGGCCGCCGCCGTCGAGGTGGAGGCCGGTGACGTGTTGGTAGCGTCTGTGACGATCCAATGCGCGAACGTCCCAGGTGCCGGGGGGAATATCGAGCTGGACGCTGTGGCCGGTGCCGATGCCCGAGCGCGTCAGCAAGTCCGGTCCCCAGAGGGCCTCGCCGTCTGGAGAGTCGTAGTCCAGGTTCTGCCCGGCTGCGTTGACCAGTTCGGTTTTGGCGATGTGGAGGCCATTGATGGGGGCCTCGCTCGAATTTTTTACGGTGAATTCTACCGGTCCGGAGCCGCCCCCAGTGTGCACGGTGACCAAGCGCGAATTCGGGCCGCCGCATGCCGGGAGCAGGGCGAAGAGCAGCGAAAGCAGCGCGCAACGTCGAGCAAGCATGGCTTTGATGCTACGCCGAAAGCGACTACCGATTGTCGAAAATCGCAGGGCCGCGCAGGCGGCTGGCCGCGCGGCGGGATCTTGCGACCGGTTCGGGGTACAAGTCGGCTCAGATGGCTGAAGTGCTTCCCGGTTTGCTGATTTGGTACCTCGTGTTTCTTTTCAGCACGACCTTTCACGAATTTTCGCATGCGTTTTTGGCCTACAAAGGCGGAGATCTGACCGCATACGAAACTGGCCATGTCACGCTCGATCCTTCGCCGCATATTCGCCGATCGCCGATTGGCATGGTGCTCGTGCCAATCATCTCCTATCTGCAGCTCGGCTGGATGGTTGGCTTTGCGTCGGTGCCGTTCAACGCCGAATGGGGAAAGCGGCACCCGACACGTCAAGCGCTGATGTCGCTCGCTGGGCCGATGGCTAATCTGCTCCTGGCGTTGATCGCGCTCGGTGCGATGCGCATTCTGATCGCGACGAACGTCTTTCAGTATGCCGACGTCGGCTCGTCACAATTCGTGGAAGCGCTGCGCGGTGGACCGCGCTCGCCTCTCAATGCACTGGCGATGGGACTCGGTGTGATGCTCGAGCTCAACGTGGTGCTCTTTCTGTTCAACTTGATCCCGGTGCCGCCGCTGGATGGCGCGGGCGTGTTGTCCGGCTTCTTTCCTGGATCGTTCGGCTCGCTCTACGAGCGTCTGCGCCAAGTCCCCGCCATCGAGTTTCTCGGCTTGCTGTTGGCTTGGCAGGTCTTCCCGTACGTGGCCCGTCCCGCGTTCGGAGTCGTGCTGAAGCTGCTCTATTCTCATTACTGATGCGACACTGACTTCGACCGCGCGATTGCCCGGGACGAGCCCGAGCATCGATCGGTCGGGTATCGCGACGGCCAGACGTCCGCGACGCCGAAGGCTGCGACGCGGCACGCCGTGGCGCGTGACCATCAACACCAGAAAGCCTCTCCCAACGCTGCTGTCCGCTCGCAGCGCTAGACTACGGGCTCGCTAAAATTCTGGCCCGAAATCGCGCGAGGGTGCCTCTATGGGTCATGCTCGGTCGATCCGTCCTCGCGCTCGTCGGTTCTGCGGCTACCTGCTTCTGGGTGCTCGGGTGCGGCGACAGTACCAGCGATAACTCCTCGGGGACTGGAGGGACCGGATCCAGCACGGCGGGCTCTGCGACGGGCGCTGCCGGATCTTCGAACGGGATGGCTGGCGCACTTGGTAGCGCGGGCGGCAAGACGGGGTCGATTGGAGGCGCGCCCGCTGGCAATGGCGGCGCATCGACCGTTGGAGGTTCGAGCAATACGGGCGAGGCAGGGCGCAGCGCCGGCGGTTCGGACGCGCGCGGTGGGAGTACGGGTGCGGGCGGCGGTTCCGTGGACGCGGGCGGCAGTGCGGGGGGAGCGGTGGTGCCGCCCTTGGATTGCGGCGATCTCGGTTGGGTGGTGGAAAATCACGGGCCGCCAGCGAACCGCGTGAACTACGCGATCATGGGCGATGGCTATTTGCAGGCGGACTTGGTTCCGGGTGGGGTGTTCGAGCAGCACATCAACAAGGCGATGGCCAAGCGCTTTTCGAGCCCGATCGGTGAGGTGTACGGGCGTTATCGAAACTTCGTGAATATCTGCGCAGTCAAGCTGCCGAGCACCGACGCGATCTGTGGCGCGAGCGCGCTCGAATGTTGCGGCACTGACGAGAGCCGCTTGGCATCGTGCAACGAAAAGACGGTGCAGGCGATGTTCAAGCAACACCTGCCAACGACCTTCATCAAAGATTGGAACGCCGTGGTTTTGAACGGCAAGAACTGGTGGAACACGGGCGCCGCGTTGATGTTGTGGAACGGAGGCCACGAAGAGGCCGCGGGCGCCGCGCTGCACGAAGGTGGCCACGGCTTTCACATGTTGGACGACGAGTATTGCGACGCGGGTTCGGGCACGGTCTGCGGTACGATGAACGGCGGTCCGGACTCGGGCGACGGTAATCGCTGGCTGAATATGACGAACAACGGGACGACTACTGGTGACCGCTGGCCAAAGTGGCTTGGCTACATGCAAACCGGCGCGACGGGCCTGCAAGGAACGTTCAGCAATGGTTCTCCGCCTTATCGCCCGTCGGCCAACTCGATGATGAATAGCTTGTTCGGGAACAATCCGAACACGAGCTTCAACGCGGTTTCACGCGAGAAGATGATCATGGATATCTGGCGCTTCGTGGTGCCGATTGATTCGACCGAACCGCCCGCGGGGGCGGTCAACAATCCCGGGACGCTCAAGGTGAACGTGATCGATCCCGCGGTGATCAACGTTGATTGGACGGTCGACGGAATGACGAAAACCAACGCCGGGACGAGCCTCGGCTTGGCCGGCCTCGCCTCGGGCAGTCACACCGTCTCGGCCAAGGCCTACGACAACGCGGGTGATGACCTAGTGCGCCACGTCCCAGGGACGACGTGGGGTCGTCAGAACTGGGCGCGCTCGGTGCAAACCGTGTCGTGGACGGTCACGGTGCCGTGAGTTCGTCGAGACCCGATCATCGAGAGCCGAGGCGCGCGCACGCGATCATCGGCTGTGTTTTGCTGAGTGTCGGAGCGATCGCGCTGTGGCTGTTGTTGGCGCCGCACGCGCGGACCCGCGGCAGCTCCGCGAATGAACCGAAGCCCGACTCTGTGACGTCGACGGTAGAGCAAGCGAGGGCGCAACCACCGACGGCGAGCGTGAAGCTGACGCAAACGGTTGCTCCAAGGCCGAGTGCAAAGCCCCCCGTCGCTCTGGTGAGCGTCGCGACGGATGGCTTGCCCTACATGCCCGCATCACCGGACGCGCCGCCTCCCACGGTACCGGTGCATCCGCACCCGATCACCGCCGAGCATGCGCGCATATTTCGCGAGAATGCGACGATTCAAGCTTTGAACGACGCAATGGATTCGAAGGATCCCAAGACTTTGCGTCAATTCTTGATACGCTACCGCAACGAATATCCCGAAGATGCGCAGCAACTTCAGCAAGGCTACGAGTTGATTGCGGATTGTCTCGAGCAGCGGCCGGGCTCTCAAAGCGCCGGTCAACGCTACTTCGACCAAGAAACGGCCTCTTCTCTGCGCCGCTTCGTTTTGCGACACTGCCTCGGTGGACCGTAACGCCATGCCACCCTTCCGCAAACCAGCGCCGAGCGAGTGGTCGCCATCGCCGAGCGCCGCGAGCGAGGTGAGGGAGCCGGGCGGGCAAGGCGAGCGCATCGAAGATCTGGTGCGCGCTCACTCGCCGTATGTGGCTGGGCTCGCGTATCGTCTCTTGGGGCGTGATGGCGACGTGGATGACGTCGTTCAGGATGTGTTCGTCGCGCTGCTGCGTTTTCGGGCCACGATTCGCGACGCGGACGCGATGCGCGGCTGGCTATCGACGACCACGGTTCGGCTGGCTCGAAAGCGTCTTCGGCGTCGCGCATTGCGTGAGCTTTTTTTTGGTTTCGATGAGCTCGAAGCCGTCGAGTCGCCGGCCCGCGGAGCCGCGCAGGAGGAGCACTTGGCGCTGCGCTCGATTCATCGAGCACTTGCGGGGGTTCCGGCTCAAGCCCGCGTGGTTTGGTTGCTACGTTACGTCGAGCAAGAGCGTATGGAAGAGGTCGCGCGCCTCGCAGGTTGCTCACTGACGACCGCCAAGCGTCGCCTCGAGACGGCCCAACGCGCGGTCAAAAAGGCGCTCGGCCAATGACCCGAGATTTACTCGACGATCAGCTGAAGCTCGCGCGCCGCGCGTCACCGTCCTTCGGGCTCGCTCGTCAACAGACGGTAATTTGGGGCGTTCGGCGCCGAACACAGCCGTGGCGGCCACGTGCGCGAGAGCTTGCGTTCGCGGCTGCGGCTTTCGCGTGTATTGCGCTCGCGCTCTCCGGCGGCTACGCGTGGTTGCACTCGAGCAAGAGCGAGGCGTCACTATCATCCGTTGCGACTCGCAATGGTGCGGACGAGCGTTGGCAGCTTCGTGACGGGTCGCGCATCGTGCTCGAAACTGCCTCGACCGTGATCGTCAAGCAGCATGAAACCCCGACGGACGTGTCGTTTCAGCTGTCGGCGGGGAGCGCGCGTTTCGACGTCGCTCATCGTCCGGAGCGAGCTTTCCGTGTTCAAGCGGGTCCGGTTCGGGTCGAAGTGATTGGCACCGAGTTTCGCGTCGAGAAGCAGGAGGCGCGCGTGGTCGTGTCGGTGTTGCGCGGGCGGGTGCGGGTTTCGTGGGCTTCTGACTCTCGCGTGCTTTCGGCGGGAGAGAGTGACATCTTCCCGCCGTTGACCGCGCCGGTTGCCGTCGCGGAGAGCGAGCCTTCAGCGACCGCACCCGTGCCGAGCGCACTCGTGCCGAAAGCTGCGGTGGCGAGCGCGGCGAGTGCTACCGCGGTGTCGCCGAGCGCGACTTCGACGAGCGCGGCTGCACCGAACCGGGACACCGCGGAGGCGCTGTTTGCGGCCGCGGACGGCGCGCGTGTCGCGGGGCGCCCACTGGTCGCGTTGGCCGCGTTGCAACAGCTGATCGAGCGTTTCCCGCGCGATCCACGCGCACCAATGGCCGCGTTCACGCGCGGTCGCATCTTGCTCGAAACGCTCGCACGCCCGACGGATGCCGCGCGCAGCTTCGCTGAAGCGCGCGCGCTCGCGGGGGCCCGCAGTGCACTCGGTGAAGACGCGCTGGCGCGCGAGGTCGACGCGCTGCGCGCAGCGGGCAATCTCTCGCGCGCCGCCGAACGCGCCGAGCTGTATCGCAAGCTGCATCCGAACGGGCTGCGGCTCCGCTCCGTGTTGCGTGCGGGAGGGATTTCGCCCGATCCATGACGGTCGGGCTCTGCGCGCTCGCGCTCGGCATTTCGCTGCTCGGAGCGTCCGGCGCGGCAGCCTCGGACGTGGGACTCGAGCTCGACCCGTGTCTCGGTCTGCCCGAAGCGGAGGTGCGACGCCTCACCGAGCTCGAACTAGCCATGCACGTCGTGCCGGCGTCCCCCGGCGCTCAGCTCGCCGCAACCGTGAGTGTGACTTGCCTCGACGACCAAGCGTTGATTCGCGTGACCGATGTCAGCACCAGCGCCTCCTTGGGCCGCACGCTCGACTTCACCAGTTCCGCGGTCGACGTGCGCGCGCGCGCGCTCGCGCTTGCCACGGCGGAGCTGCTACTCGCGCACTGGGCCGAGCTCACTCGCTCTGCGCCACCCAAAGCAGCGGCGCCCTCGGCACCGACTCCGACGACTGCGCCTCCCACAGAAAAGGGTATCGCCGCGCCGGTCGTTGCTAGTTTGCCGGAACGCGGCCGTTCCGCGCACGTCGAGTACGTGCTCGCCTTCGCACAAGCTTCGAGCACCTTCGGCTTCTCGGATGTGGGGTGGGGCGGAGGGCTGCGGCTTGGCTGGATTTCTGGGCTGAGCTGGTTGGGTGCTGACTTCGAGTTGTCCGCGGCGCGGGGCGGGAGCGAGAGCGCGCTCGGCGCGGTGCACAGCACGATTTGGAGTTTCGCCGCGCGACCGACCTTGCGTCTCGCCGAGCGCCCACTCTTTGTCGGAGTCGGGCTAGGCGCTCGGCTGGGCTACGCTCATTTCGAAGGCTCTCCGCATGATCCCGAGCAAGTGCGCGGACGTGTCGTCGCGGGTAGTTGGGGCGGGCCGCTCGGACACGCAGAACTCGGCCTCGAGCTGAATCACTTCTTCGGTTGTGCGGGCGTCGAGGCGGGGTACGCCCTGAAGACCGTGAAAGGAAGTGTCGACGGCAAGGTCGAAGCCGGAGTGAGCGGGGCTTTCGGTAGCGCGACGCTCGGACTCGGGTGGAGTTTCTGATGCCCGTCGCCTGGCGTCGTGCGCCGATCTACGTGGCTGCGAACCTCGCCTTGGTCGGTTGCGGCAGCAGTTCTGGTCCGCTGTTCGAGCACATCGAACCTGCCGCCACGGCAGAGTTCACGCAGCGTGTCGACGCTTTCCTCGTCACTGACGTGAGCAGTTGCGCGATTGGACGCGCGTGCTCGAGTCAAGATCCCGCGCGTTGCTTTTACGCACGAAAAGCGGGCGCCGCCGACCTTTTGTTCGAACCCGCAGGGCTCGATTTCGTGCCGCCGGACGATCCGCGCCTCGCGAGCGCCGAGCAATCGGCGTGTTTTCGCCTATTGCTCGGCGCATCCGAGCGAGCAGCGGCTCGCCAAGCGTTCGCAGACTTGCGCGCGCGTGTCTCGGTCGCCAGCGAAGGCAAGGTCGAACTCGATCTGCGCGTGCACGAACTCGGTCCGATCACGGCGGGCTTCAAGCGCTGGGAGCAGGGAACTGGGCTCTTTCTGCAACCAGCTTCGCTCGAAGTACAGGGGCTCTCACTGACTCGCGCCGAGACCGACTACAGCTTTGCCGTGACCGGTGAGTCGACACCGGATCTCGGCTACCTGCCGAAGATTGATGTCTGCGGCGGCACCAATTGGCAGGCGCAAGGCGGCTTTGCCGGTACGGCCTACACTTGGCTTTCGAGCGGTTGCGCGACCGGCTCGCTGCTGCTCTGGCATTTCATGACCCAGAGTTACTTCGCGTTGCGTGACGTGACCGGCTTCGACGATCTTTACGCCAACAGCTATCCCGATTGCGGTGACGGTGCGAGCACCACGCGCTCTTGGTTCCCCATGCCGAGTGATTGCTCGCGCGATCCAGACGCGACGAGCTGTGGCAGTTCCAATTGCTCGGACGACGCGTTCGCCGCGCACGTGTTTGCCGCGCACTGGCCGGACGAACCAGGGCTCACGGGCAATCACTGCCGCAATCAGCGGACCGATTTCGACGAAACTTCGCCCGATGCGGGTGGGGTTTGCGATCGCTTGGGACATTGAGTTCCGACGCTCTACTTCACGGTGAACGTGATTGGCTTCGAGCTGACACCGCGGCGAATGCGCGCCGACGCGCTTGCCACTCTGGCAGCCTCGGGTGCACTCACGGATCTTCGATTCGTTGGGAATATGCTGAATATTCGCGGGTACACGGCGGCCTAGCCGCGGGCACTGAAGTTGCACTCGTCGCCGCCGATGTCGTTCATATTCTGGAGACGCCTATTTCATCGCTGGTTCGTGGAATATAACCCGCTGTATTTGCTCAGCGCATGCTGTGTACTCGTGGGCGTGAGTGAGCTCTCGCAGGGGCTCTCGCGCAGCGCGTATAGCGGAGTCGCCGTTGCCGCAGTTGCCGAACTCTACGCTTGGGCGCTCGTCGGAAGCGCCGCGTTTCTGATGCGTGCTGAGCTACGCCGGCCGGCGGTGATGCTCGCGCTGCTGATCGCAATCTATCAATGCGACCCGACGTTGCATACAGAGACCTGTTCCTACTTGGGCAACCTCGGCGTGCTCGCTGGCACGGCGTGGCTCGCCAGCTTCGTCGCCAAGACCGCGGTGCTCGCAGCCGCAATGCGCGTCCGGCTCTCGCGCTCGGCGTTGTGGGTGCCGGCTTTGGGCGCACTTGGGGTGCTGATTTTCCCGCCGTACTTGCGACAAATGGACCCCGTCCGCATGAGCTCACTGGTGGCGCTCTGGGTATTCGTGCTGTTTGCGTGCGGATTCTGGGGTTCGCTTCGAGTCACCAGTTTGGTCGAGCTCGATGCCTGGGGGCGCAAAGTGCTCAGGCGATCGGTGCGCGCGACATGGGCGATCTGGGCCGCACTCACGCTCGCACACGTGTGGTTCTGGGCCAGCGAATTCGAGCTCGAGCTTGGGTTGGTGGTTCCCGTCGCGTTGCTCCTATCGACTCGTTGGATGCCGCGCGAATCGAGCGCCTGGTTGGCCGTGGTTGGCGCATTGTTCAGCGGTTTCATGATGCCGCAATATCTGGCGCCGATCGCTGCCATGGCGGCGATCACGCTCGCGCTCCGCGCTTTCCGCCAACCGATCGAACCGGCGCACGACGAACTAGACGAGCTTGGCGAGTTCGACGAGCCGCGCGCCGAGAGCAGCATTTTCGGCCTCGCACCGCGGGCAGAGCGGATGCGCTTGCTCGTGGGCTCCGCGTCAGTCGGTTACCTTTCGGTTTGGACGCTGCAGTGGGCCGGAGGAGCGCTGCCGCGCCATGCCTTCTGGCTCGACTCGCTCTTGCTTGCGATCCTGCTCGGCATGGTTTGGGGGCTGCGAGCGTACGTGGCGCTCGTGCCGATGGCGTTGGGAGCACTTCACCTCGGTGTTCAGACCGGCAGGCTCTCGCTACCGCGAACGCGGGCGCAATGGGGGCTCACAGAGGTGGGCCTCGGCTTCGCCTTGCTGGCCGTCGCCGTCCTAACGAGCTGGCAGGCGAAGCGAACACGCATTGCAGACTGGTCGGGGCTGGACGAGTCTGCTGACGAGCTGGACCCGCCGTAACTCTCTTCAACCCTCGACTTGAGCTCGCCGGGCGCGAGCGATGCGACGCGCCCGGCGGAATCAGTACTGACTCACGGCTTGAAGCGATACACGTCGCTCAGCCAATCCTTCGGGTCGCGCTTTTGCACGTTGGTTTGGTACACGATGACTTTGTTCGTCACGCCGCTGCTCGTTTCAGCGTCGGTGGCACGGATGATCCCGTAAAACATGCCCGGTTGTGACGGATCCCAAGCAATGCCTTGCCCGCGAACGCTGGCGGGAATCGTCTCTTCGACTTCGAGCACCGAACCCGCTTCCGGAAAGCGGATCTTGTACACCTCGGTGTTGTCGTGACCCGTGATGTACAGGCGCCCGTCCGGGCCCCACGAGCCGCCGGAGTTGCTCATGTCACCGAAGCTCGTCAAAAGCTCGGGCGGGAACACCCAACCTTCGACGACCTGCCAGTCTGAGTTGAAGCGCACGATCGTCGAGCTGATCTTTCCGAGATCGGGCACTGTCGCGTACGGCAAGCTGGTGTTCGCGCCGGCTGGCGTTTGCCCCGTCTTGTCGTAGTTGGCGAAAGCGCCATACCAGGAACCATCGTGCAGATCGAGCCAAGTCAGCGAGCCGAGCGAAATGCCGATGCTGTGGCTGCCGATGTGCTTCATCGTCTGCGTGTCCCAGACCTCGATCGAGCTGGTGAGCGGGAAGCGACGGTAGTTCGAGTGCGCCGCATACAGCTTGCCGTTCACGACCACGCCACTATCGAGATGGATGATCGGGCCATTGGCGGGACCTTCCCATTTCGTCACGAATTTCCCTGTTTTCGTGTACTTGGCGATGGTCTGGTTGTTGATGGCGTAGAAGAAGAACTTGTCGACCGCAACACCCTGATTGGCCTCGGGGATGTTGAACACCGCGCGTTGGTTGAACGTGGTTTGTGCCTGTGCACTCGGCGCAACGAGCGCCAAGGCAACGACGACCGCTGACATGGGGGTGCTGAATTTCATTCGGGATCTCCTCCGTCGATGAGCGAAACGGCGAGGCGCGACAGTGCGGTCCCCGGTAGGCACGCGCGTGTCTCATCCGTAGAATCCCGGTGAACTTTCGTGCAGCCTCGCAGCTGATGGGGGCGCTCGCGACCCGGCCACGCACCTCAAAGCAACGCAAAATTCCCGTCGATGACGCTGGCGCGGCGAAGCGTGACGAATTTCTGATCGCGTGCCGACTTGCCGGCCATTCAGAGGCTCAACGAGGAGGAGGCACGGATGAGGCAATACATGGGCGCCCTTTTGGCGGTGGCCCTGGGCGCAGGGGCGTCCATCGCCACGGGTTGCGACAATGGTTCGGGGAATGCGGACACATCGAGTGCGGGGGCCGCATCGGTTGTGAGCGCGGGCGCCGCACCGAGCGCAGTCGCAGGCGCGGCGCCCGCTGCAGGAGCCGCAACTGCATCCAGCGCGGGCGCAGACTCGATTGCAGGGGCGGGCGGAGCCGTGAGCGCAAACACCGCGTCGAGTGACACGCTTCCCGCAAACGCCGTGGAAGTCGTGCTGGCGCCCTCGACCACGGGGTTCGTCAATGACGCCACCGGTGTGGTCGGCGCTTGGTACGCGTACGGTGACGGCAACGACGGCGCGAGCCCGGGTGTTTGTCAGACCGTCGGCATGCACATGACCGCCGAGTGCTCCGCAATCGAAGCTCCGGTGCCAGGCACGCCCTTTGCGCCCGCGGGCACGAGTCTCGCGCAAATGTGCACGACGGGCACGGTGGCCAAGGTCATCAACTTTGGTGACCCACCGGCTCCCGATTACAGCAATCTGTTTGGTGCCGGAATCGGTTTGGACCTCAACAACCCAGGGTTGGATGGCGGCACCGGTATGAAAATGCCCTTCAATGCGCCGGGAAAGAAGATCATCGGCATCGCCTTCGACCTCGATGCGGTGCCAGCGTCCGGACTGCGCGTCGAATTTCCGTTTGGCGGCGCGTCGACCGCGGCTGGCGTCTGGAAGCCGAACAAGAGCAGCTACGCGAGTCCGGTCGCGGTCGGACACAACGTGCTCTTGTTCACGAGCGTGATGCAACCTGCGTACGTCCAAGCGGCGGACATGGTTGCGTTCGATCCGAGCACACTCACCTCAGTCCAGTTTCACGTTCCGACCAACGCGACCGCGGCGGCGCCCTATCACTTCTGCATCGACAAGCTCGCGCTCATCGTTCAGATGTAGGGCGCGGTAGCGGCAGTCGAATCAGGGGAACGTCAGCGGTGCGACGCGGAGCGGCGCTCCGCTGAACAGACCATAACGTTGGGATCTTGCGACGAGCAGCGTCCGGTCTCCCACCAGCAGCAGTTGTTGGTAAGACTCACTGCCCTCCTGTGGGCCGCCGAGCAACGCGGCATTGGCCACGCGATCGCCGACGCCGATGTCCGCGTCGTGCCCGTCGGCAAAGAAGCGGCGCCGCACGCCGGCGCCGGGATCCAAGCATGCCGAACCAATCCCGCCTTCGGTCAGCAGTAGCGCGCTGTCCATCCCGGTTTTACCCCCGCCAGAGATGGGCAATTCTGCGGTGACCTTCTTTGCGTCGAGGAGCAGCAGGAAGGAACCATAAGCCGCACCGAGACTCACCGCGGCGCGGGTGTCCGAAGCGACCACCTGCCCCGAGAACCAAAGGCTACGCCCGAGCGGGCTGGCATAAACAACCGACTGTAGGTCGGGACTCAGCCGCAACAGGCTCAAGTTGCGGCCGTCTTCGTCGTTGGTTCCGACCAACACGTACCCGGAGGGGGTCGCCGCAAAGATTGGACCGTCCGCTTTCGACGCCGGTAGCGCAAATATTTGCGGTCCGATGTAGCTGCCATTCAATTCGAGACTGGGGGTCAACGCTTGCAAGCGCACGCGGCTATCGCTCCCCGCATAAGCGATGGCCCAGCCGCTCGTGCCGGCGACGATCGTGCCGTATTGGCCCGCAATCGCTAGCGGGTTGGACTGAGCGTGCCCTTCACCATCCACCAAGGAACAGTGGATTTCGGTCGCGGTGTTCCAACAAGCCGCATACTGCTCGCCGTCACTCGCGAGCGTTACATTGCTTCGGCGGTCGACGTCGTCGCTGAGCTCGATGGGCGAGCCGATCGGTTCGCCGTTTTCGTCGAAGCGCTGCATGACTACGCGGTCCGAGGTCTCGGTCGAGGAAATATTCGTGCTCTCGACGTAGGCAACCGCCGCGTCCTTGCCGCGACTGGCCGCGGATGGGACGTTCAGGTAGACATTCGAGTCTTGTGTTTCTGCGAGAATTCTCCAAGTGACGGGGGTAGGGGTGCTGCCTCCGACCTGAGCTCCGCCACTGCCGGCGGCGCCGGAGTTCGAATCGTCCGGATTGTCGGCCCCGGTTCCCCCGATGCCCGCGCCACTCGTAGACGGCGAGTGCGCGGCCGAGCCGGCCTGTGTCGTGGCGCCGGCAACGGCTGAAGAGGAAAAATTTGGCGCTTCGGCGCTCTGAGAACAAGCGCTGACGACTAGGCTCGTGGCAAACAAGCTGCGAAAGGCAAGGAAAGCTGACATCAGAGACGACTCTGTCGTTCTTCGGCTCAGCCGTCCAATAGAACTCCGCTATGGGTATTCATGCGTCAGTCTAATACCCACAGCAGGGGAACCAGCTATCCCCGCCCGCGCCGCGCGGCCACAGCGGTCGCGCGATTGACGATGCGCGGCTCCGCACTAGCGACTGGGTGAGGGCTCGTTGCTGAGCAAAAGCTCGACCTCGCATTGGCCCGCGGTGCAGTGCACGCCTTGTTGCATCACGTTGTCAGTGATGCCGTCCGCGTTCAGATCTGCTTCGGCCTCGAACTCGCCCGATTGCTGCGTGACCTGCCGCCAGCGATAGCGAAAATACTGTGGGTCGGAGAGCGCGAAACCGGAGCACGAGAATGCGGCTTCAGTCGACCAGTCGCTGGCCGCCGATTGATATTTCTTGCCCGCCACCGTGCTGAGATCGGCAGGGATCCATTGGCTCGTCGCCGGCAAATCACCGTGCGCGCCGCAAGTGGCCATCCCCCGCGCCATGGCGCCGAGCGCATTCCGGGCTTCTGCTTGCTTGGCGTTCGTGACGTACTTCTTGACGCCGTAGATCGCGAGTGCCGAAACGACTCCCACTCCCGGAATGGCGACGATCGACAGCGCTGCCCACACGATCACCCAAGTGCGCTGTGCGCGCTTGAAGCGCGCGACATCCGGGATCGCGCCGTTGAGGTAGGCCCACTGTGCACCACGGATGCCCAGCATCACGTTCATGATGAACCCAAACACCGGCACGAAAGCAAACAGCCCAATCCAGACGCGATAGGCTGCGGCCCACACCCCGCCCCAGAGAAACGCCGCCCAACTAAAGCCCTGAAGCTCGCGCGGCAGCTCGCCATTCATTCCAGACCCGTTATCCAAAAGCGCACCTCCCGAAAGACAGCCACGCTAACACGAGCGATTGTGGTCTGCTCGCAAGTCGTCCGCGACGCCGAAGGCTGCGCCGTTTCTCGCCGAGATGCGTGACCATCACAAAACCAAAATCGAAAGATTGTCCTTGAAAAATGCGGTCGGTCTTCAGCTGGCTCCGAGCTCAGGCCCTCGAGCAATGCGATCCGTGCGACGCGTTTCTTCGTCGCTGATCGCGAACCGCTGTTCGTGCAGCGCTCGCCCCGGTGTTTCGCTGCTCAGCGCGCGGTAACCGAGCGTTGAACAGCGCAGAGCATTGTCACAACGAGGAGCTCGGGAGTCTGAACTCGATCAGCGCCGCGAGCAAAGCGTCGATCTCGCCCTGATCACGGACGAAGTACTTCGCGGCGGAGGTTCGAGAGCGCCCGATGCGCACCGTAAAGATGCCGTCCGACTGAGCGCGCGTGAAGACGTCTTCGTCGGTCACGTCGTCACCCACGTAGAAGGCGCAGTTGGCAGCAGAGAGTCGGCGCAGTTCGAGGAGCGCATCGCCCTTGTTGGCGGCTCGCTCGGGCACGATGTTGATCACGAGCTTGCCCGTGACGACGCGCACCGGTATTGGCAGCGCGCGGATCGCCTCGTGAATCGCCGTGCGAGCGCGTTGCTGATGGGCTGAGCGGCGGTAGTGTACGGCCAGGGAGTAGGTCTTGTCTTCGACTTCGATGCCCGGGTCGTGCGCGAGCGCGAGCTCGAGCACGGGGCGGCTCATTGCGATTTCGTTCGCGAATACCTCGAGATCACGCCCGGGCTCGAGGCCGTGGTTTCCGCTCACGTATTTGACTCCCGCACCGCCGAGCCGGAGGGCGACGTCCGCCTGACTCCGACCCGAGATCACGGCACACGCATACAAGTCGCAAACCTTGCGAAAGAGTGCCGAGGTTTCGGCCCTCATGGTCGCTCGTTCGCGCTCCACGGCGATCGGCGCCAACGTGCCGTCGTAGTCGAAGGCGAGGAGCACGTTGGAGCGGGCCAGCTGAGCGAGGTCGCGCACGTTGTGCAGGGCGAAAAGCCGTTTCATGCGACGACGCCCGGTAGCGCGTTCCGCACCTCGCGAAAGCGCCCGGAAAGCCGCTCCTTTCGGCGCAGCTCGGCGGCGTCTACGAGCATGCGGCCGGCCCAACGATAGACGTTGAACTCGGAAACGAGCCGTCGCATCGAGCGCATGCGCTCCGCTTGTTCGACCGCCGGCATGCGCAAAGCGGCGGCCATCGCGTCGCTCGCCTGTCGTAGGTCATAGGGATTGACGATGAGCGCTTCGGTCAAATCGCGCGCGGCTCCGGTGAACTCGCTGAGGATCAGCACGCCCCGCTCGTCCGAACGCGCAGCCACGAACTCCTTTGCGACTAGGTTCATGCCGTCGTGCAAGCTGCTCACGTAGCAAAGCTCGGCCGCGCGGTAGAAGCGGAACACCGCGGTCGGCTCGTGGTGTTCACGAAGGAGCGCGATGGGGCGGTAGCCGTCCTTCGCCCATTTGGCATTGATCTCGATGCTCAGGGCTTCGACCCGTTCATTGAGCTCTTGATAGCGAGCGATCTTCGTCCGGCTAGGGGCTGCGAGTTGAATGAACGTGAATCGTCCGCGAAATTCGGGATGGTGGGTCAAAAGCTCGTCGACCGCGAGCAACCGCTCTTCAATCCCTTTCGTGTAGTCGAGTCGGTCGACGCCCACGCCGATCAGCGCGTCGGGCGCGAGTCCGAGCTCGCTCCGCACCCGTTGGCGGCAGTCCTCGACGGGTGGAACTCGATTCAACCAGTGCACTGGCCACTCGATCGAGATCGGATAAGGCCGAACGAGAGTCCGTCGCGTGCCTTGCACGATGGCGTTCGTCTCGCGGTCGATGCGACTCTCCATGAATCCGTCGACGGAATCGATGAAGTTGTTGCAGTGCTGTTGAGTATGAAAGCCAATCACACTCGAGCCGAGCAAGCCAGAAATCAGCTCTTCCCGCCAGGGGCAGATGCCGATGCGCTCGGCGTTGGGCCAAGGCGTATGCCAAAACGTAATGATGGTCGCTCGCGGCAACCGCTTGCGGATGATCTTCGGCGCGAGGGCGAAATGATAGTCTTGAACGAGAATGATGGGGTCATCGGCGTCGACCTCATCACACACGGCGTGCGCAAACCTGCGGTTGATGTTCACGTAGTGCTGCCAATCCTCCGCCCGGAAGATGGGGCGCGCGTGTGCGACATGACATAGAGGCCAGAGGCCTTCGTTGGCGAATCCGTAGTAGTAGCCCTTTTCCTCCTCTTCCGAGAGCCACACTCGACGGATGGAATAAGACTCTTCGCCGGGCGGGACCAGAACGCGGTCGTGCGCGTCGACGGTTTCGCGGTCCGCCGTCCCGCTGCCGTGCCCGACCCACACTCCTGAACAGGCCCGTAGCACTGGCTCCAGTGCAGTCACCAGCCCGCTCGCGGGGTGGAGCACCTGAATTTCAGCGCCTACCCTTTGGTGAATGTACGGTTCACGGTTCGCCAGGATGACGATTCGTTCACCGTGCAGGTGCTGGATCAGCGTGGCGCGCAGGCGCGCTGCGCTCCAAGCACCGGTGCGTACTTCGTGGCGGCGCTCATCCGCTAGCCGCCCGGCGAGCTCGCGCACATCGCGCAATAAGGGTTTGAATTCAGGACCCGCCTGCCCGACCAACGCGCGCCGCAGATCGAGCGTCCAACCGCGCCAGGCGAGCCGTGCGGCAACCAAAGTCACCAGAGCCGCGAGCAACGCGAGTACGAAGAATGCCACGAGCAGCAAATTCCTCGTGGTTTCTGCGCGGTGTTCGAGGAAGCTCAAGTCGTGCACCAGCACGATCGCGCCGAGCCGGTGCGCTCCGTCATCCAACGGAACGACGCTGAGGTGGACGGGACCGGAAGCAAGTGCCGATGGGCCATCCCAGGCTCCTCCGACAGGCTGCTCGGGGAGCGCCTTGACCAGCGCGGCACACGAGAAATTCTCTGGGAATGCCTGGGTCGACGCGAGTTCGTCGCCCTGGCTGGAGCAAGCGGCGCCTGCCATGATGCGCTCGTCGCGTGTGATGTCCGTGAGCGTTTGCGCCAACCCCGCGCGGTCCGACTGCCAGTGGTGGGTGAGGCTCTCGTGAGCGGACGCTACAGCGAGCCGCGAGCGGAGCGAGAGGTCGGCTTCGAACCAATTCTGTGTAGTCCGAGCGAGTGCCCAATAGCCCAGCCCCGACAGCACCCCGAGAGCGAGCAAAAGAACGCCGATGAATTTGAGCAGTCGCGGCACCTTGGCACCCCACATCAGATACTTTGTCATCGAACGAGGCTGACGCGAGCGAAGCGTGCACGCGAAGCAACTAGCTGTGAGTCGCTCGCCGCGCTCAATCGGCGCCGCCTTGAATCACGCGCCAACCGGCTAGGTGTTGCGCGTCGACGATCAGGCGTCGGTGCATGCTGATCCGTAGGTGCATGGCGTTGCCGGCTGAAGCCACGAACGTCGCCAATTCGTGCAATGGTCTGGCAAGCTGCATTCCGAGGGTGAGTTCGCCGCGCCAAAACGGTTGGCAGATGCGCCAGACGTTGCTGCGGACGGCCCGGTCTTGGCGAGCGAGCTTCCGCACGGGTTGGCTGTCTGCGATGGGTACGGTCCAGAGCTCCTCCCACGCCCCGTGAATCTCGCCAGTGAGTTCCCCTGGGCGGAGAAATTGCGGCTGATCGAGCCGCGGTAGCGAAGCCAGAGTGAGCAATGACCCAAACCTCTCGGCGACGTCTCGGGTGCCTCGTCGCTCCACCAAGTTCTCGCAGACGAGCGTGAAAAGCGCTAATTCGCAGGCGATGCTGCTGCGCGTATTGGACATCCAGACCTGCATCGGGGTGCCCCTCGATGCAGAACGCATGCCAACGCGCCTCGTGAGAATGTAGTAGCGCGCGAGAGAGGTATCCGGGTCACCGCGACACACCGTGTCCAAATGATACGGAATCGCTCATTTCTCGAACACTGAAGGCGGCAGCGCTCGCTGAGCGCGCGGGTCTGCTCTACGCTATCAGGCAGCTGCCGAAGCAATGAAGCTCGTCTCCAAGTTGACTCTGATGTTCATCCTCAGCACCTCTGCGGTGCTAGCCGTCAACGGCTACCTGCGGGTTCGCCGAGAGGTGGGCTTGTTCGAGTCCGACCGCGTTCGTGATCACCAATTGATGAATCGAGTGGTCGCGCGCGCGGCTCTCGCAGTCTGGAAGACGGACGGTCCGGAACGGGCCGTGGCGATGGTCGACGAGCTGGATTCGCACTCGCCCAAGTTCGAAATTCGCTGGTTCTCGCTGGGCGCTGCCGAGAAATCCGAGCTCGCGGAAAAGCTCCGCAAGCTCCCGCCAGGACAAACGCTGACTGTCGCCAACCGCGCGGCCCTCGGTAGGGAACGCTGTCTGTACACGACTTTGGCTACGGACGACGCGCCATCGCCCGGCGCGGTCTCGCTGTGCGAGTCATTTGCAGCACAAGACGCATACGTTCGGAAGACGGTGGCGGAGACCGTGCTGACGACGGCGACACTTGCCGCTGTATGTGCGTTGCTCTCCGGGATCTTGGGGTTTTGGTTGGTGGGTACACCGGTCGCGGCGCTGTCGGAAAAAGCGCGAAGAATCGGCGCTGGAGATTTCTCCGCTCCGCTGCGCTTGCCGCGAAACGACGAGCTATCCGCGTTGGCCCAAGACATGAACGCCATGTGTGAACAATTGGAGTCCGCGGCGACCCGCGTGGCACAGGAGACTTCGCGTCGCATGGCGGCGGTCGAGCAACTGCGACACGCGGATCGCCTGACCACGGTGGGGAAGCTTGCGTCCGGCATGGCGCATGAACTCGGGACGCCGTTGAACGTCATTGAGGCGCGCGCCGACATGATCGCCTCGGGTGAAACGTCCCCCGATGAGTCGCGAGAGTACGCGACGGTGATTCGTGAGGCGAGCGAGCGCATGACGCGACTGATCCGGCAGCTGCTCGACTTTGCTCGGCCGCGTCGAGCGACGCCCGCGCCGCACCGAGCCTTCGATCTCGTGCTCAAAACCGTCGACATGCTCGCGCCGCTGGCAGCACGAAAGCAGATCCGGTTGCTCACGACGGAGCGACAGTCCGGGCTCGCCGCTTACATCGACCCGGATCAATTCCAGCAAGTCCTCACGAACTTATTGGTCAACGCGCTGCAATCGATGACGGCACCTGGGACGGTCGAAACGAGTGTCGGCTTGGTTCGAGCCGAGCCGCCGGCTGACCTCGGAGGGCCAGAGAGTGAGTTCGTCTGTCTGGAGGTCCGTGACGAAGGAATTGGTATCCATCCTGAGAATCTGCCGCATTTGTTCGAGCCGTTCTTTACGACCAAGGATGTCGGCAGCGGTACTGGCCTCGGGCTGGCCGTCGCTTATGGAATCGTACGTGACCACGGCGGCTGGATCGAGGTTCACTCGAAGCCGGGTGAAGGCAGCGCCTTTCGCGCATTCTTCCGGAAGGGAGCCGAATAGTGCCGAACATCCTATTGGTCGACGACGACGCCTCCCTGACTGAAACGTTGCGCATCGGTCTGACGCGCCGGGGGTATCGTGTCAGCTGCTGCAACGGCCTCGAACAGGCCCTGGCGTTGCTCGCGGTGGCTGAGGTCGACGTCGTGGTCACGGATCTCAATATGAAGGGCGGCAGCGGCATCGAGCTGTGTGCCGCCATGGCTGCCGCGCACCGCGATGTTCCATCGATCGTTTTGACGGCCTTCGGAAACTACGAAACGGCGGTGGCTGCCATTCGTGCGGGCGCGTACGATTTTATCAGCAAGCCCGTACAGCTGGACGTGTTGAACATCGCGATCGAACGTGCGGTTCAGCATCGAGCGTTGCATCAGGAGGTCAAACGCCTGCGCTCGGAGCGTGGCTCGCCACGCCCCATGGAGGACCTGATTGGTCCGAGCCCCGCCTTGGAGAAGGTGCGGGAGCTGATCGAAAGGGTGGCTGATTCTGATGCCTCAATCCTGATCACCGGGGAGAGCGGCACGGGAAAAGAAGTCGTGGCTCGGGCCCTCCACCGTCGCAGTCCACGGAGCGCAAGGCCCTTCGTCGCGATCAATTGCGCCGCGATGCCGGAGGCGTTGTTGGAAAGCGAGTTGTTCGGGCACACTCGAGGCGCGTTTACCGACGCCAAGCACGCTCAACCCGGGCTGTTGCTTTCCGCTCAGCATGGCACGGTTTTCTTGGATGAGATCGGTGACATGCCCATGGGCTTGCAACCGAAGCTGCTGCGCGTCATTCAAGAGCGAACATTGCGCCCGCTCGGCGGAGCCGCCGAAATTCCGATCGATGTGCGATTCATTGCGGCAACGAACCTCGACATCGAGTCCGCCGTTGAAGAGCGACGTTTTCGCGAAGATCTATTCTTTCGTCTCAACGTGATCCGAGTCGAGCTCCCGTCGCTCAGAGCGCGCCCCGCGGATATCCTGCCACTCGCGCAGCACTTCATGAGGCGTTTCGCGGACAGTGCCAAGAAGGGCGTCACCGCGATCTCGCCCGCCGTCGCGGAACGGTTGCTCTCGTACTCCTGGCCGGGGAATGTTCGAGAGCTTCAGAATTGCATGGAGCGAGGGGTGGCTTTGGCGCGCTTCAATGAACTCGGCGTCGACGATTTGCCCGAGCGCGTGCGCGTTCACCAAAGTTCGGACATCGTCGTCGTTGGCAACGACCCTTCCGAATTACCGCGTATGGAAGAGATGGAACGACGCTACATTCTGCACGTGCTCGACGCGGTTCAAGGCAACAAGACCGCGGCCGCGCGTATTCTAGGCATCGAGCGCAAGACACTGTACCGCAAGCTCGGGCAATTCCACGAACACGGAGGCCCCGGGTCAAATCGCGACGTGTCGCGCTGACTCGATCGTTCCGTCTCGACTCGTGGCGACGCGATCGAAGTTCGTTGGTGTTTGAGGTTATGAACATGGCACGAGCCCTGCATCGCGAGGGAGGATGCCGAGTACAGAGTGTCTGCCGGTGCCGGTTGAGCGCCCCGCGCGGATCGTCGTCGCCGAGGACGACTTCGAAATGCGGCGTTTGGTGGCCGACTGCTTGCGGCGAGAAGGCTACGAGGTCCATGAGGTGCGTGACGGCGCCGAGCTGCTGCTTCGCATCGAAGACTCGTTTTTTCTCAGACCGACGCCGATAACGGTCGATTTGTTCGTGACCGACAATCGAATGCCCATCTACACGGGGCTCGAGATTGTCTGCGGTCTGCGCGAGGCGGGCATGCAAATGCCTGTCGTGATCATGACTGCCTTCGGCAATGCGGAGACACGCCAGCGAGCAGAGCAGCTCGGAGCCGCCCTGCTCGACAAGCCATTCAAGATGGAGGCATTGCGCGCGCTCGTCCGCCGCCTCCTGAACAAGAGCAGCAATTGAGCCACGGAGTAGAACCAATGAAACACTCAGTCATTGTCGGTACCGACCTGAGCGCCGCAGCTGACGAGGCCATCGTGCGGGCAGAATCACGCGCCAGGCTCGACTCCGCCGACTTGACCGTCGTGCACGTCGTTTCGCCGTTGCTTTGGGGAAGCGGGATTCGCGCGCAGCAGTTGTCGGATCTCCAGCAGCGCGTCGCGCAACGCGTCGCGACGCTCACGGGACGATCGGCAGGCACCTATCGCATCATCGTCGAGCGAGGGCTGCCCCATGCAGTCTTGGCGCGCATCGCGGTGGCCGACAATGCGCTGCTCGTGGTGGGAGCACACATGCATCACGGCCTGGGCCACGCACTGCTCAAGGACATTACCGAGCGAGTCATCGAGCGTGCACGCGGACCTGTGCTGATCGCTCGTGCGCGCAACGGGGTAGGGCCCGTCGTGGCGGCGGTCGATCGCCCCTTCGAGCTCTCGGCCTCTCTCGATGCGGGGATTGAAGAAGCCCGAATTACAGGCCGCGATCTGGTCGTGCTTCATTGTATCGACCCCGGTTTCCTCCACACGCTCGCGGCCGATCTCGTCAACGGCGGCGCGTATGCCCAACGCCCGTTGGGCTTGGAACCTGCCGCCCGCGCCATCCGCCGCGAACTGCGCGCCGAGTTGGCCCGACGCCGGGTCGATGGGTGCATCCTAGTTCAGGAGGGCACGGTCGATTCATTGGCTCCGGACATCGCCTCGCGCACGCGAGCCAGTCTGATGGTGGTCGGCTCGGGTCACCGAAAGCAATCACTCCACGTGACGACGAACATTTGGCGGCACGCGCCGTGTTCCGTCTTAGTCGTCGACAGTGCTTGCGCTTCTGGCCTCGATCGACGCGATCCAGTCGCTGCGTCGTCCGAGCGCATGGAGCACTAGAGTCGAGGCCCGAACGTCGAAACGGTGCGTAGGCGCGAGCTAGAGATCCGTCGATGAGCTGCACCGTGTCACTTTGACTACACCGCTCGCAAAGTGGGAAATGTACTTTGAACACGTATTAAGAAGGCGCTAAGGTGTCTGATGATTGCGGCGCTGCACACGCGCAGTCCGCCGCAGATCCCAGGAGCACCATGCCCTATGCCGATTGGCGCAGCTTGCTGCTGGAGCACGTCACCACGCATGACGAGCTCCATGTTTTGCTGTTTTTGCGAGAAAATGTCGCGTCCGAGGTAGAGGTCAGCCGCGTCGCGCGCGAGCTGAACCTCAGCGAGCAGGTCTGCTTGTCCGCCCTTCAGCGGCTGACCGCGAATGGGTTGGCGAAGCGGAATGGGAACGGTCACTTCTGCTTCTCACCGCTCACGTTGAGTCTGGCGCGAGGTGTCGAGGCTTTGGAACACGCCTACCTCAGCGCGCAATCCACGGTCATTCAGGCGTTGAGTGAAAGCGCCGTGCAGCGCGTGCGAGCATCGGTCGCGCGTGTATTCCCTCGAACGTCGGGAAAACCCGAGCCGGAACGGTGAGTGCTTCCCGAAGTTGACGCCCGTTGATTGATGACCGCCGTCTCGTCGTTTTCAACGAAGGCGGGCCATTGCCGACCCTCGACTGAACGATCGATGGGAGTGTCGTGCGGCGTCGAGAAAGGTGCCGAGCTTCATGCGATTGCTCTTTCGAGGAGCAGACTGATCGAGATGCATTGACAGCCGCTGGGGCTTGCGTTACCCGGAAGCGGCGTTGGTGCCTCACCCACTGGTGGGGCTTACAAGGGAACCTGGTGAAATTCCAGGGCTGCCCCGCAGCGGTAAGCGAGAACGAAGCTCACGGAGCACTGGCGTAGGCTGGGAAGCGTGAGCTGAGGAAGCCGGCAGTAGCTGGAGTGCTCGCAAGCCCGAAGACCTGCCAGCGCCGCCGCACAGCTCGTGCGGTGCCGACCCTGACGCTCGCGGGAGCCGAAGGATTGAGCCAAAAATGCCTCGAAGTTCGTGGCGCGGCTGGCATTCGCTTGCGGAGCATTTCATGCACTTGTCGCATTCAGCGCTGCGCGTCGCCCTCGCGCGTCGCGCGTTCTCACCCATAGCGATCGTCGTATCGCTGGTGCTGGTCATCGCGTGTCACGACAACGACACGATTCCTCTCATTGGGTTCGCCGGCAGTGGTGGAACTGACAGCGCCACTGCGGGTCGCAGCGGCGCGAGCGGCGCGTCAACGGCGGGCAAGGCGGGCAGTGCCGCGGGGAGCCACAGCGCGGGCTCCGCAGGCTCGAACCAGATCGGCGACGTCGGAGGGGCCGCGGGGTTCGGTGGCTCGACGGAGAGCGGAAGCGGAGGCAGGGGCGGAAGCGGAGGCACGAGCGGAAGCGCAGGCAGCGCAGGCAGCGCAGGCAGCGGCGGACTAGCGGGAAGCTCAGGATCCGGCGGGGCTTCGAGTAGCGCTGGCTCGGGAGGTTCGGGCCCCTCATCCAACTGCGCAGTCGGAGGCGCCTTGTTCGCGGAGGGCACCTACGCGGACGCCAACGGGAATCAGTTCATCCTGAAGATAGCGCAAAAAGCGACGACGTTTGCGCTAGTACCTGCAGGGGTTGCGAATTCCACGCAGCCGCCGCAGCTCTTTCGCGTCGATCGCGTTTGTGCGCCGAGCGGCGCGCTCATCGCGAATGATGCAAGCTCGAGTTACCGCGTCGACTTCATTCAAACTGGGAGCCAGCTCGCTGTCTGCTTGTCTCCCCCCGCGCCTTCGCTGGACGCTGCCTTAGTCGTGCCACCGGCAGACACAGCTCATGTCACTGACACTGGCTGCTCGGGCCAAGCGTTCAAGATCTACAGCAAGGGGGCGCTCTGATGTCCTCACGCATGATGCAATTGGTTTTGGCTGGGCTGGCCTTGTTTGCGCTCGCCGGACATGCCCGCGCGGCGGATGGAGGTTATCAGACTCAGCCGCCTTACTCGCTGACCTTGCCCGCATCCGACCTCAGCTATGGCACTTCTGCCGACGCTTTTGGCGGCAACGTCACCACGAGCGTCGAGGGCTTTCCGCTCGCTGGGCGCTTCTTGGCAGCCACTGGTCGCACCATCTACCTGCAAAAGAATTTCGGTGCGGATCTTTGGTTGCCTGTCGCGACGCTGGGTCCAGACGACACGATGGATCCGTGCTTCATCAAAATCTCGCCGAACGGAAAGAAGATCGCGCTTGGTGTCGGCTTCTACAAGCCGCTGGTCATCTTCGACACGTCGCTTCTCAGCGTCAGCGCGCCACCCAATTTGCGCACGGCGTCTGGCGTCAAGATCTGGGACGAGAACATGTATGACGGCGCCTGGGGGGATGATCGCTACCTGTTCATCAACGCAGCCAGCGCGGTTGCGGGCAGCCAGATCTACGCCATCGATACGGACGGAACCACTGGCACGCCGATCCCGATCCTGCCGGATATCCCTGGCGCCTCGGGCGGTTTGGCGTTCGACGCAGCCGGCGATCTGGTGACTGGGATCGGGTACGCCTACGGCGACGCGCCGACCGGACAACTGAAAATCTGGCCCGCTGCCGCGGTCGATGCCGCGCTCACGGGCGCGCCGCTGGGCTACTCCTCGAGCGGCGCGGTGCTGATCGAAGGCGCACTCAGCGCGGCATCCTTGGGGTTTGATGGGAGTGGTAATCTGTTCGTCGGAGGGGGCGACGCGTTCGGCAATAGCGGGCACTACGGTTACGCGGGGCTGGTGAGCGCCTCTGCAGTGCAGCGCGTCCTCGCTGGCGGTGCCATCGCAGATCCAACCGCGCCCGCCGACTACGTTCAGGTGCAGCCCGATCCCTGTCACAACGACGACGCGACGAACGTCTGGTACGCGCCGTCACTCGGCATGCTGGTGGTCAGCGCGGATCTGACGACTCAGCCGCCCGATTGCGCTCAGTTCGACGTGACCCACTCTGGCCCTGCAGGCCAACAGTTTTTCTCGCCAAACGCGCCGGACACCGATGGCGACGGCATCCCCGATGGTGCGGATAACGCTTATCTGACGCCCAACCCCGATCAGAAGGACGCCGACGTTGACGGCTGGGGTGACGCCAGCGACTGCGACGCGGACAACGACGGTCGAGTGGATCGCGCCGAGCTCGACGCTTTCATGGCGGCCTTCGGCAGCGTGCCAGGGGATGCGAGCTTTGCCGCTGGCTATGACCTCAACCACGACCAGCACATCGATTTCGCAGACTTCACGACGTTCAAGCAGCGCTGGGGGGAGAGCGCCGTTTGCCAGTGAGCTTACGCACTGGTCTTGCCGTCGTGTTCGGAGTCAGCGCGGCACTCGGCGCCTGTGGTGGGCGCGCCGAAGTGCCGGGCGGCGAAGCGGGGACCTGTGCAGCTGATTGCGAACCACAGCTCAGCGCCGGCTCGACATCACGCGGCGGTTCCAGCGGCACGAGCGGAGAACTCGGAGGCCACACGGGGGCGAGTCGTGACGCCGCGGGTTCCGTCGGAGTCGAAGCCGGCGCTGCAGGCGAACTGGCGAACGGCGGCGCGCGCGATCAAGAGGAAGGCGGCGCCGGCAATGCGGCCGGTAGCAGTAGTGCAGGTGGAAGTGGCAACGTGGGAGGGGCAGGGGCCTCTTGTGCGACCAGCGACGAGCGCTTCGCATCCGAGGTGATCGGATATTCTTTCGGAGGCGGGCAAAACTTCAATCAAGGCACGGGCTTTCCTGACGCGGTGCTTGGGCCACCCGTCGCCAATGATCCGAGCTCGGTCGTTTCGCTCGGCAATGGAGGCTGGGTAGTATTGGCGTTTGGAGACAACGCGATCGTCGATGCGCCAGGCGCGGACTTCACGGTGTTCGAGAACCCACTGCCCACGTTCCCAGAGCTCGCGACCGTCGCCGTGAGTGATGATGCGGAACATTGGGTCGAGTTCCCTTGCACTGCGGCGCAAGACGCGGGCGATTTTGGCTTCTGTGCGGGCGTGGGGGTGGTCTACTCGAGCCCCAGTAACGGCGTCGATCCCTTGGACCCGTCGGTA
>Ga0164241_10001467_pt1 | contig 29012 bp, 30 predicted proteins | sample OricomyardsoilBY_FD_108780 | JGI IMG/M metagenome (GOLD analysis project Ga0164241, IMG submission 108780) | Backyard soil microbial communities from Emeryville, California, USA - Original compost - Back yard soil (BY) | ecosystem: Environmental > Terrestrial > Soil > Unclassified | place: USA... | reverse complement strand
GCTGTCGCGGATCGAGCAAGACGACTCGTACACTGGTTGAGCGAGGTCGCCCGCGTGGTAAGCCAAAGCCCACATGAGCTCTCCCATCGAAACGATCCCGGTCCGTGACATCGACGGCCAGCCGACGTCGCTCGCGAGCTACGCCGGCAAGGTACGGCTGGTCGTCAACGTCGCGTCCAAGTGCGGCCTCACCCCCCAATATGCAGGCCTCGAGGCGCTGTACCGCAAGTATCGCGAGCGCGGGCTCGAGGTGCTCGGCTTTCCTGCCAACGAGTTCGGGGCGCAAGAGCCGGGTACGGAGGCCGAAATCAAGAGCTTCTGCTCGACCAGCTACGACGTCACGTTTCCGTTGTTCGCGAAGCTCGTGGTCAAGGGCCCCGGCCAGCACCCGCTCTACGCCGCTCTCACCCAGGCGCAGCCGGAGTCGATCAAGCTGCCCGGCACCGATTTTCGCGCCAACCTGCTCGCCCACGGCATCGACGTCGGCGCGCCGAGCGACGTGCTCTGGAACTTCGAGAAATTCTTGCTCGCTCGCGGGGGCGAGGTCGTCGCGCGCTTCGCGCCGGACGTCACCCCCGACGCCGCTCCGCTGATCGACGCCATCGAGCGCGAGCTGGCGAAATAGGCGCTCAGCGCACCGCCGCCGCCAGCCGGTGGTCTCCCGCGTCGAGGCGGCGGCGAAGCAAGGCGGCGGTCTCGGCTACGGTGTGGGCGGTGGAGACGAGCGCGTGCGCTTCGTAGGCGCCAAGCTCCGCGAATTTGTGCCACATCGAACGGATGACCTCCGGATCGATCAACGCGCCCGGCGCCCGGCGCGACACGGCGCGCAACAAGGTCGTGTGCTGATCGGCGCGCAGCACCACGTAGCGCACGTCGATGCCGCTCGCAGAGAGCGCGCTCCACGGCTCGAGCAGCCAGGGGCCGATCACGCCGTCGACGACCACCTCGTAGCCGCTGCGGGCGTAGCTGGCGGCGCTCGCGGTCACGGCCTCGTTGATGGCGATATTTTGATGGTCGGCCTCGGCCCGCCACGGCGCGATGAAGCCCTTCAGGATGCAGGCGTAGTAGTCGTCACTATGGAGGTGGACGGACCGCTCCGCCGGCGAGTGCTGAGCGAGCAGGCGAGAAACCGTGGTTTTTCCCGCTCCGGGCGGACCAGAGACGATGACGACGCAGCCGTGACGCATGGGTTTCCGACTAGCAGGCGCCGATCCCGGGAAGGCGTCAACATCCCGAAGGGTTGCTCGACGCGGCTCCGCGCCGCGCCGTCGGCCGAGCAGCGGGGCGCTTTCGCCGACCGAGCGAGCGGCTACGCGCTCTCGGCGTGACGCCGGTAGATCGCCGGCGCCACGCCGACCTCGCGCTTGAAGGCGCGGCTCAAGGCCGCTTCCGACCCGTAGCCGACGCGGTCGGCGATCTCGGCCAGGCTCGATTTGCCGGAGCGCAGCAGCGACGCCGCCAGCTGAATCCGCCACTTTGCCAGGTATTGAATCGGCGGCACGCCGACCAGCAGCGCGAAGCGCTCGGCCAGCACGGAGCGCGACAGGCCGCACTCTTTGCCCAGCGCCTCGAGGCTCCAGTCGTGGGCGGGGCGCCCGTGTAGCGCGCGCAGCGCGCGGCCCACGTTTTCGTCGCGCAGGCCTGCGAACCAGCCGACGCCTTCGGGCGGCAGCTGGGCGACGTAGCGGCGCACGACCTCGACGAACAGCAGCTCGCTCAAGCGCGACAGGGCGCAGTCGCCTCCCGGGCGCGGCATCGCCGACTCGGAGACGGCGAGATCGACGAGCCGGCGCAGCATGTCGTCGCCGTCTCGTGCGCGCAGGTGCATAACGCGCGGCAGCGTCGAGAGCAGCGGATTGAACGGCCGCGCGTCGCAGCCGAGGAACCCGCAGATCAGCCGGGCCTTGTCGGCGCCGCCGCCGTCGATCGACATCGCGAGCGGCACGCGGCCCTGGCTGGCGGCACGCAACGACTCGAACGACGGCGCCCCGCGCATGCCGGGGGCGCTCGACATGACGTGCGAGTCGCCCTGGGGGAACACGATGATGTCGCCCGTCTCGAGCTTGATCGCGGGCTCGTCGATCACGCCGCCCCAGCACGTGCCGGCCGCCACCACGTGGTACTCGATGACGTGCTCGACGCCGGGCATGATGTGCGGGCCGATCTCGTGCGCCGCTGGCGCTTCCGCCACCCACGGCGCCGACGCGTCGACGGCGAAGAATACGGCGCCGGTGAGCCGAATCGCGCGCAGCACGTCTGACAAAGTATCGAGCATCGTGGAAGAACCTTTAGGGAAGCTCGAGCGAGGCGGCAAGGGCGCCACGCGAGCGCAGCCCCGACGCGCGGTCGTGCCGGGCGGACGCGCAGCCATGCGCTCCGCGACGTGGCGACGCCGGGTCAAATCCACCCGATGTGTGGTCATTCCGCGATCGGCGCGGGTTGCTTAGAAAAGAGCGGCGGTCGCGCCCTGGTGTCGGCCGCAGAAAGAGACGAGAGCATGTCATCGATCGTAGATTTTCCGCAGAGCTCACGGCCGCTCAACCTGGTAGGCGTCGACCTCGGCGCCCTGAAGACGCGCCAGCAGGCGATGTGGGCGTCCGGCGATTTTTCCGTGATTGGCGCCACCTTGCAGATCGTGGGCGAGACCCTGTGCGAGGCGGCGGAGCTCGGCGCGGGGGCCCGAGTGCTCGACGTGGCGTGCGGAAACGGCAACGCGTCGCTGGCGGCGGCGCACCGCTTCTGCCGTGTCGTCGGCCTCGACTACGTGCCAAGCTTGCTCGCGCGCGCCCGCGAGCGCGCCGCCGCCGAGCGGCTGCCGATCGATTTCGTCGAAGGTGACGCGGAGCAGCTGCCGTTTCCGGCCGAGTCGTTCGACGCCGTCGTATCGACCTTCGGCGTGATGTTCGCCCCCGATCAGGCGCGCGCGGCGCGGGAGATGATCCGGGTCGTGAGACCGCGCGGTAAGATCGCGCTCGCGAGCTGGACGCCGGAGGGCTTCGTCGGTCGGATGCTGACGACCGTCGGCAAGCACGTGCCGCCGCCGGTCGGCGTTGCTTCGCCGGTGTACTGGGGTCACGAGCAGCGACTGCGCGAGCTGTTTCCGGACGTGACGAGCCTCGTGGCGCGCCGCCGCAACTTCGTATTTCGCTACGAGTCGGCCGACCACTTCGTGCAGGTCTTCCGCGACTACTACGGCCCGACCGTCAAGGCGTTCGGCGCGCTCGACCGCGAGCGGCAAGCGGCGCTCGCCGCCGACCTGCGCCAGCTGTGCGAGCAGCTGCGCACGCCGGGCCAGGGGCTCGCGGTTCCGGGCGAGTACCTCGAGGTCGTGATCGAGCGTTAGGGCGGCGGCTCGAAGCCCGCGTACGCGTGACGTGAACGCGCCGCCCGACCCTTCGTCGCCTGTCCGACCAGCCGTAAGCTTCGCGGTCGCGGTTCGCTACGGCTGGTGCGGGCGGCATTTTTGCGAGCGGCGCCGGGCTCGTCATCGCGGCGCGGCTGTTGTATAGCGAGGAGGCTCTCTGGGGATTCGACACAGTTGACGCTCCGAATTTCACCCTGCTTTCCGCCGCCGCCGAAAGCCAAGTCGTAGGAGGTGCTCGTGCATCCGTCGGTACGCAAGCTGATCCGCTCCGTCCAAAGTCACTTCTATTTCCTGAAGGAGGCGCGCGACACTTTTTACTATCAGAGCCGCCGCCTGCGCGCCGTCCCTCACGAGACGGAGTTCTTCGCGCTCCGGTTCATCCCCGATCGCCTGCCCGGGGTCTACGTCGACATCGGCGCCAACCAGGGCCAGAGCATCGAATCGATCAAGGTCGTCAAGCCCGGCGCCGACATCGTGTCATTCGAAGCGAACCAGGGCTTGGCTCGCAAGCTGCAAGAGCGCTACCGCGGCCGCGGCGACATCAAGGTCAACGCGTTCGGCCTCTCCGATCAGGTCGACAACAAGACCTTGTTCGTGCCCGTCTACCGCAAGTTCGTTTACGACGGCAACGCCTCCTTCAACCGCGCCGACGCGACCGCGCTCTACAACTCCGACACCCTCTTTTGGTTCACGCCGACGAAGCTGGAGCTCAAAGAAGTGCCATGCTCGCTGCAGCGCCTCGACGACCAGCACCTCGAGCCGCTGTTCATGAAGCTCGACGTGCAGGGGTTCGAGCTCAACGTGGTCAAGGGCGGGCTGGAGACAATCCGCCGTCACGAGCCGATCTTGATGATCGAGTGCTTGCACGATCAGCCGGAGCTTGCCGCGCTGCTCGCTTCTCTCGGCTACGAAGAGTACATGTTCGACGACGCCGGCTTCATCAAAGCCACGTCCCACGGCACCCTGAACCAGATCGTGATGACGCCGCGCCGCGCCGCCGAAGTGCAGATGTCGCCGCAGCGCCCGAACTGAGCTCGAGCGCGCGCGGTGGCGGCGGCCCGCGCGCGGCGCTACGCGTCGTCGAGCGTGATGCCGGCGTAGAGCTCGTCGACCGAGAGGTCGAGCGATAGCGCCGGCACCGTGACGCGCTCCCCCTGCCGGTATTCGTGGGTTTGCCAACCGCTGCCAACGCGCGAGATGACCGTGAGCTGCGGGCGCCGGTGAGAGACGAACAGCACCGCCTGGAGGCTCGGGCATTGCTTGTAGTGACTGAGCTTCTCTCCCCGGTCGTAATCTTCCGTCGACTTGCTGGTGACTTCGACGAGCAAGGTCGGGTTCGTCGTCGCGTTGCGATCGATGGCGGCGACGCGCCGTTCGCCACACACGACCGTTACGTCCGGAAAGGTCGAAAGGCTCGTCGCTTCGACGTGTACTTTGAGATCCGAGGTGGAAACGCGGCACCGGCCGATGAGGGCGTTGCTCAGCAGATGGATGGCCGCCGCAGCGAGATCCGCATGCGCCGGCGTGTCGCCGGCCATGGCATAAATCTCGCCATCACAATACTCGAGCTTGACCTTGCTCATCTCGAGAGACGAGAGGTACTCGTCGTAGCTGTAGTGGAGACGTCGCGCGCTCGTCACGAGCCAGAGCTTAGCATTGCTTTGACGAGCGCAGCAGAGAGACCTGGTTTCGGCACGGGAGCTTCTGCGATTCGGGCCGCGGAGTGGCAGCCCATCCACCACCATCTACGGCGATGAACGGCCGATTGCGGCGTTGGTGGCCCGTGCCGTGGGCGAGCCCGAAGCAGCGCGCACCTACGTTCACGCGTATGCGCCCGGCTGCCGTCAGGCATCGAAGTGACGTGTGATTTCGACGCGGTGGAGGCGGGCGTGAAGCTCGGCCTCCGCTCAATCGTGAGTCGTGCGCACTCGTTCAGGACTGCCAGCATGTCGGTCATGATTCGCGTGCGTCAGCCCGAAAAAGCTCAGCGAGCGCGCCTCGATTCTTGGCAATTGGGCTAACAGACTCCCTATAATGCGGTTCATGTTGCGAGCCCTGAACGAAAGTGATGGAGACGCACGAAACCAAGCCCACACCGTGCGCCAGCGCATCGCGGAGCTACTCCGCGAAAGCGAGCTGACGGCGCACGAGATCTCCCGACGAGCGTCGGTCGCCGAGCGCGACGTGGCGGAGCACCTGCGCCACCTCGAGCACTCGCTCTTACACAGCGGAGAGCGCCTGCAGGTGCTGGCGCCGCACTGCGTAAAGTGCGATTTCGCGTTCGATCACCGCGAGAAGCACGGTCGCCCGAGTCGTTGTCCGCGCTGCAAGAGCGAGCGCGTGTCGAAGGCGCGGTTTTCGGTCGTGCCCCATTCTCGTCCGGCTTGAAGCGCGCGGCGTTGCTCCCGCTAGGTTTGATGCTATTCGTGGAGCATGCGCTCTAGCGCCTTGACGATCGCTTATTCGGTTTGTTGGGTTGCCATACTTTCGGGTTGCTCCGCCAGCGGCGGCGACGGCGTGTATCGCGGCGGGCCTCTCGGCGGCGGTGACTCCGCCGCCGTCGCCACCGGCGGAGGCAACACCACCACCGGCAACCAGCCCACGTCGCTGGCCGGCACGATGCCCGACCTGACCCCGATCGACTCGCCCGACGACGAAGAGTGCGCCGCCGTCCTGGAGCTTACGATTCGGGACTTTACGCCCAAGCACCCTGACTTCGAGTCCTACAACGGGCTGAACGACATCGGCTGCGGCATGGTGGAGAGTGCGCTCGGCCCCGATACGAAGCCGGTATTCTTCTCCGGCATCGGCTCGAAAAAGCGGGTGACGATGAACGATGCCTCCGGCTCGCTCGCGTTCAAGTCGTGCGACGACTGGAACGGGTGGATGCCGGACAAGGTCATCACCGACGCGGCGAGCTTCGACCAGTGGTACCGCGACGTCGCCGGCGTCAACGAAGCGCTCACGGTGCCGATCACGCTCGAAGACGTGGGCGGCGGCAACGTGGCCTACGACAGCTCCGCGTTCTTCCCGATCGACGGCATGGGTATGGGGAACACCCCGAACCAGCAGCACAACTTTCACTTCACCACCGAAGGGCATGCCACCTTCGGCTACGTGAAGGGGCAGAAGTTCACGTTCCGCGGTGACGACGACCTGTGGATCTTCGTCAACGGCAAGCTCGCGCTCGATCTCGGCGGCATGCACATGCCAATCGCCGCCACCATCGACTTCGACGCGCAGGCGGCCGAGCTCGGTATCGTGCCCGGCGGCACGTACCAGATGGATATTTTTCACGCCGAGCGCCACACCTCGGAGTCGAATTTCCGAATCGAGACGAACATCCGCTGCTTCACGCCGGTAGTCGTCAGGTAGCTACGGCGCCGGCTCGCGCTGACGCGGCGTCGTCACCCCGAGCTCGAGCGCGGCGTCGACCAAAAAAGTGAAGGCGAGCGCGCTCAGCGTCAGCGGTCGCGTTCTTGGCCCCGATCCGCCGACGTTTCAGCGCCCGTCCGCTACAGCCCGGCCGCGAACGCCTTACCGAACTCGAGCGGGGTCGGGCGATCGGCGGGGTCGAGCGCGGTCGCCTCGCGCAGCAGCTTGGCGATCGCGGGCGGAAAGCCCTGTAAGCGCTCGGCAGATTCGAGCGGGTCCCGGCGCATGTGGGCGATGATGCGATCGCGCTGATTGTCGAGCTCGTCGAAAAAGGAACGCCCGGTTGTCACGTTGTAAACCGTGGCCGCCAGCGCGTAGACGTCGGAGCGCGGATCGAGCTCGACGGGATCGAGCACCTGCTCGGGCGCGATGTAGCCGGCGGTACCGGCCACGAACCGGCCGCTGGCGTCGGGGGCGACGCGGATGTTGCGCACCATCCCAAAATCGATCACCACCGACGATAGCGGCTGGGTGTGGGCCGGGTCGCGGTGCTTTTCGGGGTCGAAGCGCTGCCCGCCCTGCAGCGGCAAGCGCAGCCAGATGTTGGCCGGCTTGATGTCGCGGTGAACCAGGCCCGCGCTGTGGAGCGCGGCCAGACCAGCGCACGACTCTTGCACGACCTGACGCAGCTCGAACAGGGTCATCGGCCGCGCCTGGGAGTATTGCTTCAGGTCGGCGCCGATCAGGTACTCGAGCACCAAGAACGGCATGCCGTCGGTCACGCCGCGATCGATGATGTTGGCGACGTTCGGGTGGTAAAGGCCGGCGAGCACGCGCGCTTCTTCGACGAACGAGGTCAAGATGCCTTCGCGCTCGACGTCGGACGCGGTGGTGAGGGCCTCCGCCTTGGGGATCTTGAGCACGAACAGGCGATCGGCGCCGGGCTTGCGCACCAACCACACCGAGCCGATGCCGCCCTCACCGATGGCTTTGACCAGCTCGTAGCCCTGGATCAGCTTGGGCTCGGGCTTCTTGGTCTTGGGCGGCGGCGGCGGCGTGCGTTTGATGGCGGCGCGGACCGCGTCTTCGAGCAGGGCGGAGGCGATCGGCCCGAGCGCCGCGAACCACACGTCGAGCATGCCGAGCTCGCGGGCCCGAATCGCACGGGCGACCTGGGTCGCGATGCGCGGCGCGTTCTCGGCGAAGCTGCGGTTGCGGGCGTCTTCTCGGCTCTGTTCGTGGACCGGGTGCAGCGCCTTCACCGGATCGGCCAGCGCCGACTGCAGCCGATCCGCGGACAGCACGAGCTCCAGGCACATCTCTTCGAGATCGGGCTTGGGCCCGGCGGCGCTGCCGAAGCTGGCCAGCGCGTGGGCCAGCGAGGACAAGGCCTGCGCCAGCTCGGTCTTACCGGCGTGGAGCGACTCGAGGGCTTCTGCCGCGGCCGGACCCCAGGCGCCTTCGCGTGCTTCCGCCGAAACCGCGGCCCGCAGCGCGTCGGCGCGGTCGCAGCAGCTCTGCAGCGCGCCGGGCGCCATCATCGGCAGCGCGTTGGCGAGCTGGAGCAGCGTCGTGGGGCGGTCGATGACGAGCGCCCACCACGCCGCGAACGGACCGAGCCATTCGACGTCGTCGACCTCGCCGAGGGCGGTGCCGCGCGTCGTGTCGACCAATCGCCAGAACAGCGCGCTCAGCGCCGTCTTCAGCGGTGTCGGCAGCTCGCGCCCGCCGTCGGTCAAGCCTTCGACCTTACGCAGCCACAAGCAAGTGTCGTGAGCTGTCGACCCCCGGCCGCGGCCGAGCTCCGTGTCCTCGCCACAGGCGTCGAGCGCGTAGCCGCCGAGCCGCACCGCCAGCACCTCGAGCTGCAGCTCGGCGTCGAACTCGCCGCCGCTCTGCCGCCGCTCGCGCACCAGATCGAGGATCTCCGACGGAGCGTGCGCGATCAGCGACCAGGTTTCTTCGAGCTCCGGCTGATCGAACGGGTGCCCCGCGGGGCGGGTCGCCAGCATCGGTCCCCAAAGACGCAGCGCGAACGCGCGCGCGCAACCTTCGAGCGCGTTCATGGCGGCCGCCCGCTGGCGGAGCCTACCGGTGCCGAGCGCGATGCGGCGCGCTTCGAGGAACGTCGCCGAGATCGAGCCGGCGAAGCGGGCGGCGCGCGCGTCCGCTTCCTCGTCGTCGTACTGCGCCGCCAGCCGAACCAGATTTTCGAGGCCGAGCTCGACGTCGAGCGGATCGCGCTCCGCCCGCTCGACGGCGTCGGTCACGGCCGTCACCTCGATCCAGCGCCGTGAGTCGTCGAGCGAAGACGGGCGTGCGCTCCACGCCATCTGGCGCAGCGCCAGCAGCGGTTGCTCGACGTCGAGCGGCTGGTGGCCCCGCCGCCACAACGTGGCAAGCCCACGCGCCAGCGCGCGCGCCGCGATCGCACCGCCGTCACCCTTCAGGATTCGCTTGCACAGGCGGTCCCACAGCGAGCGCCGCTCGAAGAATAGGTAGGGCGTGGCAGCGGCGGCGGCGCCCAGCGCCCAGCTCGCTTCGGTCGGCGAATCGAGCAGCGCGAGCAGCTGCCCGCCCAGAAACTTGAGACGTTCCTCGGGCAGCGACGCGAAGGCGGTCATGGCGCGCTGGCGCAGCACCGGCGATTCGCCCAGCACCCAATCGAGCAGCGTGCCCTCCATCTGCTCGAGCTTGCCGGTGAGGCGGCCGAGCGCGCGCGCGGCGTGGATCCAGACCAGCGGCTCGGGGTGCAGCAGCAGTGGCTGCAACACTTGCAGCGTGCGCCCGACCAGCTCGTGGTCGGCCATCGGCGGTAAGCCGCACACGCTGACCTCGAGGCAGCGCGCCGCCAGCACGCGCCCGCGCAGCGCCCCGCGCGCGGGGGCATGAACCATCTGCTCGAAGACGGAGGCGGAGCCGAACAACCAACGACCGAGGGCCGGCACCTCGAGCGCGCTCGCGCCGGCCTCCCACAGCAAGATCTCGAGGCGTGCTCGCGCTTCGGCGTGCGGCGGTGACGCCAGCTGCTCACCGTCGCCGATTAGCGGCGCGCAGGCCAGCGCGTCGCGCAGCGGACCTTCGAGCACGCGCCCGCTGGCGATGGCGGCGACGCGCTCGCACAGCTCCGGCTGAGCTGCGGCCAGGGCCAAGATCGGCGCGAGCTCGAGCTCGCGACGCCAGGTGTTGGCGTAACACCACAGCAAAAGGACGGGCGCGCCCGGCTCGCCGAAGGCGCCCGCGAGCGAGCTCACGTCGGCTCCCGGCTTCGTCAGCGTCGATAGCGCGTCCCCCAGCAGGTCGATCTCGTGCATGAGCTCGGCCGGCAGCGACGCTGAGGAAGCGGCCGCGCGCGAGCGCCAACGTTCGTGCACCGGCTCTTCCAGCTCCGGCTGCCGTGTCAGCGCCTGCGTCAACCGGTCGAGAGCTTGTGCGGCTTGTTGCGAAAACATTCGCGAGCCTCGCCAGGCTATCCAGCCGCCGGCGCGCTGGCTATGTCGATCGGCGCGGCGCCGAATAAAACCGGGGCGAAATTGAGCTTGCGCTTTCGTTCGAGCGATTTAAAAACAGTCGACCTCCGGACGCGCGCTGTCGCCGGTATGGATCGACGGCGCCGCAGCTTCGACTGACTTACCGCTCCCTACACCGTTTCCAAACCGAAACGGCTCGCTGAAGCTGCGACGTTTGCGCGTCGCGGCAGCGGTGCATTGGGATCGGTACGACTTTACTCCAATAGGTGGAGTGAAGACATGCGGCCGATGCGCGCCGCGAAAAAGGAAAAGAGAGTCGATGAGGAGCAAGCTGGTTGCGCTGGCGGTGGTGTGCGGCGCTTTGGGTCAGGCGACAGCGGCGCGCGCCGCCGGTTTCAGCCTCGTGTTCAGCGATGATTTCGATGGCAGGGCGCTCGATCGCGACAAATGGGCGACGCGCTACGTGTATGCCGACGGCACCCAGGATCACTTGAACGACGAGCAGCAACGGTTCGCCGACGACGGCAACCAAGTCGTCGAGGGGGGCACGCTGTCGCTGGTGGCGAAGGTGCTCGGCAATGGGCACTACTCGTCGGGCATGATCCGGTCGCGTCAGACCTTCTATTATGGCTACTACGAAGCGCGGGTGTTCTTGCCCGGCGCGCGCGGGGTGTGGCCGGCGTTCTGGCTCAACTCCGACTACGACGCCGACGGCCGCCTGGAGTGGCCGCCCGAGATCGACGTCTTCGAGTACGTGATCAACGGCGGGACGGAGCACTCGAACATGCTGCACTCGGGCATGGTCGTGGGCAGCAAGGGTAATCGCGGCGGCGAGTGGCTGTACCGTGATCCGAGCTTCAACCAGCAATGGACGTACTACGGCGCCTCCGGCCCGCTGAATACGGCCTGGCAGGTGGTGGGCTTACTGTGGAAGCCGGACAGCGTGTCGCTCTATCTGAACGGCAAGAAGCTCTACACCCGCGCTTACCGCTGGAGCTACGACGACGGCATGCAGGCCGGCCCCGCGCATTTGCTGTTCGATCTAGCGATCGGCGGCGCGTGGGCGGGCGTCAACGGCGTCGAAGAGGCGCGCTTTCCCCAAGCGTTCAAGGTCGACTACGTGAAGGTCTGCCAGTACACGCCGAGCGGCGTCGAGTCGCTGTGTCCGGGCACCTGGTATTCGCCGCTCGCCGCCGACGCCGCCGACGCCGCCTACACCGCCGAGGCCGGCGATTTGAAGCGTACTCGTCTGCTCTCGGCCACGCTTTCGAAGACGGCGCTGGCCCCCGGCGCGAGCCTGACCGTCAGCTACGAGCTCGACGCCACCCCCACGCGCAATCCACATCAGCTGCGCACCACGCTCGTCAACCGGAGCGGAGCCACCGTGGCCGAGATCGCGGCCGCCCCTCCGATCGCGACCTCGGCCTGGCGCGGGCGGCAACGCCTGTCGCAGTCACTCACGGTGCCCAAAACGCTCGCCGCCGGTGACTACGACGTGTTGATGTCGGTCGGCTCGTTTCCGAGCTGGGGGGAGCGACGCATCCCGCTCTCGGCTGACGAGGCGTTCGGCGTCGCTGACGGCAAGCTGCGCTACGAGGTCGGTTCGATCCGGGTCGTGAAGTGAGCGCGCTAGTGCGCGCGCACCGCGGCTCCGCCTGGCTCCGGCTCCTCACGCGGGAACGGAGCCAGCCAAGCCGCGATGATCGACGGGATGCTGGCGATGGCCACGAAGACGAAATAGTTCTTGTAGCCAAACAAATCGGCAAAATAGCCGCTCGACGACTGCGTCGGGATCAACACCAAGTTCATCAGCGCCGTGCAAAAGGCGTAGTGCGTCATGTGGTATTTGCCAGGCGAGATCTGCTGCATCATGTACAGCATGTTGGCGACGAAGCCGAAGCTGTAGCCGAACTTCTCGATCGTCACCAGCACCGCGATCGTGCTGAGCGACAGCGGCGCCGCCGGCGTCACCGCGTGGCTCAGGTACACGAAGCAAAGGTGCGGAATGTTCATGCACAGCGCCATGACCATCAGCGACTTCTTGAGCCCGCGCTTGGCGATGAACATACCGCCGAGCACGCCCGCGGCCAGGCTCACGCCGGTGCTGACGGCGCCGTCGAGAAACGCCTTGTCGGCGAGCGACAGACCTAGGCCGCCCTTGGCCAGCGGTGCCTGCATGAACAGCGGCGCCTCGACGAGCAGGAAGCCCTCGCCGCTACGGTACAAGAACACGAAGATCAACATGCCGATGATCTTCGGCTTGCGGAAGAAGTCGACGACCGTCTCGACGAAGGTTTTGACGATCTCCGCGGCATTTTCCGGGCGGCGAATGATGGTACCGGTCGGCAGCTTGTAGAAGTGATAGACCGCGAAGCCGGCCATCACGGCGGCGGAGAAGCACAGCGCCACTGCCCAAGAGCCCTTCGGCGAATGACCGGACTCTTGCAGCTTGCCCGCCGTGTACACGACCAGCGCGGTCGCGAAGATGCGACCAGTGTTCCAGGCAGCGCCTTGCCAGCCGATCCACGCCGCTTGCTGCGGTTTGTCGAGGGTCGTGATGTACACGCCGTCGGCGCAGATGTCTTGGGTCGACGAGGCGAACGCCAGCACCCACATGATACCGATGATGACCTGAAAGTAGTTGGGGAGCGGCAAGGCAGCCGCGCACAGCCCGAGCAGGATCGCGATCAGCATCTCCATGCTCAACACCCAGAACTTCTTGGTGCGATACATGTCGAGGAACGAGGCCCAGAGCGGCTTGAGCGACCACGCGATACCCACGCTGCCGGTCGCCAGCGCGATCTTGGTGTCGCTGATACCCAAGTCCTTGAACATCGTGCCCGCCACCCAGATCACGAGCGAGAACGGGATGCCCATCGCAACGTACAGACTCGGTACCCACGCGAACGGGCTGGCAACCCGCTGAGCTTTTTCGGTCATCGAGGCCACTCGTAGGCAAGCTCAGAGCAGAAACCAAGCTCCATGAGCAGAGCCCGCAATACCAGCTCGAAACCCCGCTCCCAAGCTCCCCGCGTCCGGGCGTTCGGTGAATGTTCCACCCCGCGGGTGGTGTCGGCCCCGAGGGTAAGAATCATTTACTCAGGGTTGTGGCACGCTCAGCCTAGCCGTGGTCGCGGCGTAGCCTGCGCGCTGGCCGGCTCAGTAGTGCCACGGAAATTTGGTGTAGCTAGGCGGGCGCTTCTCCAAGAACGCGTCGCGGCCTTCGACCGCCTCTTCACCGCCGTAGGCGAGGCGCGTGGCTTCGCCCGCGAACAGCTGCTGGCCGACCAGGCCCTCGTCGGGCAAGTTGAAGCCATACTTGAGCATGCGCATCGCGGTCGGGCTCTTCTGCATGATGAGCTTGCACCAATCGAGCGCGGTGCTCTCGAGCTCGGCGTGGGGCACGACCGCGTTGACCATGCCCATCTCGTACGCCTCTTGGGCGCTGTAGTTCTTGCCCAAGAAGAAGATCTCCCGCGCGCGCTTTTGCCCGATCTGTCGCGCGAGCAACGCCGAGCCGTAGCCGCTGTCGAAGCTGGCAACGTCGGGATCGGTTTGCTTGAAGATGGCGTGCTCGCGGCTGGCGATCGTCAGATCGCACACCACGTGCAGGCTGTGTCCGCCGCCCACCGCCCAGCCCGGCACCACCGCGATCACGATCTTGGGCGAGAAGCGGATCAGCCGCTGCACCTCCAGAATGTGGAGACGGCCGAGGCGCGCCGGGTCGGCGCCGCCCGGTCCCTCATATTTGTAGCCGTCTTTGCCGCGAATTCGCTGATCGCCGCCGGAGCAAAATGCCCAGCCGCCGTCTTTCGGCGAAGGCCCGTTGCCGGTCAGCAACACCGCTCCCACGTCGCTCCAGGTGCGCGCGTGCTCGAGCGCTGTGTAAAGCTCGTCCACCGTCTTTGGACGAAATGCGTTGCGCACCTCGGGTCGATTGAAGGCGATCCGCACCGCGCCGAGCTCGCGCGCTCGGTGGTAGGTGATGTCTTCGAACGCAAAGCCCTCGACGCTTTGCCACTTGTCTGCCTCGAAGATTTGCGAAACGGCGCTCGTAGACATTCCGGCGCCGACTATAGCGTCAAGTTTGTTCGAGCCAGAACATTTGCTAAGAAAAACCCATGATCGATCACACCGGCGTCAGCGTTTCGAATCCGGCGGCGAGCCGTCGCTTCTACGAGCAGGCTCTCGCTCCGCTCGGCTACCAGGTGTTGATGGAGGTGCCGACCGAGCACACCGGCGGCGTGGTCGTGCTCGGCTTCGGCGTCCCGACCAAGCCGGATTTTTGGGTGCATCAGGGGCCCCCGCAGACGCCGCGCATTCACGTCGCATTCCGCGCCGATAGTCGCGCGATCGTCGACGCATTTTACCGAGCCGCCCTCGCCGCCGGCGGCGAAGACAACGGCCCGCCCGGTCCGCGACCGCACTATCACGCGCACTACTATGGAGCTTTCGTGCGCGATCCGGATGGGCACAACATCGAGGCTTGCTGTCACGATCCGGCGTGAGCCAGGCGCGGGCGGCGCCGCGCAACCACGTTCGAACCTGCCGCCGGTGTCCGGAAACCCGAGTGCTTTTGCTTGGCGACGTGCGAGTTGCGATTCGATTCATTCCGCGGGCGACGTCCGGTGGGGGTGGAACCGGTTTCTCATGGTTGCTTTAGCCGGCAATCTTCGGGCAGGATGCGCCTAGCTGTCGGGCCGTTATCCGAAAGCAAGCCGGAGGATATTCATGGGATCTCGCGTGTCGCTCGGGATGTGTGCGGTGTTGGTGCTGGCGGCGTTGCTGGCGTGTAAGAAGAAGACCCCCGCGCCGGCGGAGGTTCCTTCGGCGCCGGTCGTAGCCGTGGCGCCGCCCGTCACGCCGACGCCCGAGCCGGTGGCGGCAGCCGCCCCCGCGGCCGCGCCCGAAGCCGCCGCCGCTCCATCCGCGGCGGCGCCTGGAGCCAACGCCAGCGCCGCCGCTGCGCTCGCGGCGGCGCCCAACGCCAGCGCGTCCGCCCAGGCCACCGCCTCCGCCGCGAAGACGGCCGCCGTCGCCCCGACCGGCACCGCGAAGACGGCCGCCGTCGCCCCGACCGGCACCGCGAAGACGGCCGCCGTCGCCCCGACCGGCACCGCGAAGACGGCCGCCGTCGCCCCGACCGCTACCGCGAAAGCGACAGCGGGAAGCTCGGCCGCCTTCAGCGCGAAGCAGGCAGCGATCGCGAAAGCGGCGGCCGCCAACAAGAACCGCGGCGCTGCGCTCGGCAGCAAGTAACGCAGATAAGGATTCACGACCTCGATCCATGCGGAGCGTGGGCGACTCGTGCTTTGAGTAAGAATGGGAGAAATCTAGATGAACGCTTTATTGAAATTCGTGCTTCGCGGCTCGGCCATCGGCGCGCTGGCGCTGGTCGCAACCGCCGCCGGCTGCAGCAGTGACTCCGACTCGAAAGACGAGCCGGGCGCGGGCGGCGAGTCGACGAACGGCGGTAGCTCGAACAACGCCGGCAAGACCAGCACCGAAGCCGGTGACAGCGGCGTGGCCGGCGACAAGACGGGCGGCGGCGCCAACAACGGCGGCACCGACGCTGGAGGCACCGACGCTGGGGGCACCGACGCTGGGGGCACCGACGCTGGCGGCGTGGGCCAGGGTGGCGACGGCGCTGCGGGCGGCCCCGATATCGGCTTGGGCAATGGCGGCGACTTCGGCGGCGGTGGCGACACCGGTACCGGCACCGGTCCCTCGGTCGCCAAGTTCTGCAACACGCTCAGCTTCGGCGACAACGATACGACCATGATCTTGGAGATCGGAACCGGAGCCGACAAGGTCACGTTCACGGCCACCACCGGCGAGTGCGTGCCGGCCGACGGCGTGGAGTGCAAGGAGATCCCCCAGGGCTCCGACGTGCCGATCGTGATGTTCGACGCTGATGATCCGCAAAACTCGCTCGACGACAAGTTGGCCGACGTGGGCGCTGGCGAAGATTGGGTGTTTTGGACGAACCTCGGCGGCACGGAGTCGGATCCTTATCCAATCATCGAGGGCACGACGCTGGGCCAGAGCACGGCGTGTGAAGAGATCACGTACGACGATATCCCTTGATCGAAGACGCGATCCGCGCGGTGCTCCTGCCAGGGCGCGGCGCGGATCGCTGACGCGACCACCCAGCACGCGCACGCGACGAGCACTCGAGCGCCCCCGCCAATAGGTCGCTTCAGCGCGGCGGTTGCGAAGAGATCGATAGCCGCCACAGCCTGATGCACAGCACAGCGCACGACAGCGCGCTCGCCCCGAGCACGGCCAGCAGCAGCCCCATCACGCCCTGGCCGCGCAGCTCCGCGAGCCACACTCCCAGCGCCGGCATCACCAGCCCGTACGCGACCAGGTGACTGGCAGTGGCAAACCAGTTGTCGCCCCGAGCGCGCAGCGCCGACGCGACGACTACCTGACCGCCATCCGGCAGCAGGATCGCGGCCACCAGCCACAACAGGCCAGAGATGAACGTCGCGAGCGTCAGGTCGGCGGTATAGGCGCGGCCGATCGGATAGCGGCACACCAGCAGGAGCGCCGCCACCAGCAGCATGACGCCGCTGTTGAGCAGCAAGCCGGCGAAGCTCGCGCGCGTGGCGTCTCGAGGGGCGCCGTGGCCGACAGCTTCGGACGTCAACACCGCCGTCGCGCTCGAGAAGCCGAGCGAAATCATGAACACGATCGCGAGCAGATTGAGCAAGATCTGATACGCCGCTACCGCGTCCGGACCCTGGCGACCCGCCAGCACCGTCATGGCCGAGAAGGCGCCGCCCTCGGCGGCGTGGCTCACCGCCGCCGCCGCCCCGACACCGAGCAACGCACTGTAGCTCGGCCCGAGCGCGCGTCTTCGGACCCCGAAGCGCTCGCCATCTTGCAGGTACCAGACCCACAGCAGCAAGCTGACAGCCAAACAGCCGCGCGCACCGACCGTGCACCACGCCGAGCCCTCGGCCCCCCAGCGCGGCACGAGCCACAAGTTGAGCAGCAGATTGACGAGGTTGGCGCCCGCCATCGCGAGGGTAGAAAACAGCGGACGCTGAATCGACTCTAGAAACGAAGCGCTCGCGACGTACAGGAAGTGGAGCGGTATCGAGAACGCCAAGATGCTCGACACGCGCGCCGACGGCACCGCCAGATCGGGCGCGATGCCGAACGCGGTAAAGGCTCCGGCGCCGAACGCCCACACCACGCCAGCCGCGCACGCTCCCGCGACGGCGGCGACCACCAGACCGCGCCGCCACGCGCCGCCGGCTTCGTGCCAGGCACCGGCGCCGAGCGCGCGAGCTCCGAGCACCTGCACCCCCGTGAGCAAGCCGATGCCGCAGACGTTGAGCACGCCGATCGGGGCCCACCCCAGCGCTTGAAATGGCAGCTGAGTCGGGACGAACTGTCCTACGACCATCACGTCGACCACGGCCATGCCCATGATGCCGAGCCGCGTGAGCGCGACCGGCCACGCCAGCCTCAGCAAGCGACGGAGCAGTAGACCCACCGGCACCATCCGGCGCGCTGTGTAGCCTCCGCCCGCCGCTCGCGCCAGGGCGGCGTGTCCGGCGCCGGACAGCTGTCCTGCTCGCGCGCCCCGGACACGCGTCGCGCGCTCGGCGAAAATCGCTGATTTTTACGGGCGCGCGGTTGGAATGAATCGTGCTCGAGGCTGAGCAATCAACGGAAGCGCTCGCGCCGCGAGCCAGAAAGACGGACTAGTCATGTCTACGTTCCCGCGTTACTTCACCCTGCTTGCCGCCACGACGTTCACGCTGCTTTCGACCTTGGGCGGCTGCTCGAACATCGGCGCCGCCATCGACTGCGACCAGATGTGCGAGCAGCTCCAGACGTGCATCGACGGCGACCTCGACGTTCACCGTTGCGCCGATCGCTGTGAGGACAAGGCCGAGAGCAACAAGCTGCGCAAGCAGCTCGACGAATGCACCGACTGCCTCGACCAGGGCTACGCCTGCGCCGAGGTGAGCGAGCAGTGCCCCGCTTGCCAGGGCGTGACCGATGCGCTGCTCTGAGCGCGACCTGTCATTCGACGACGACGCGCCACATTCCGGAGTCGAGGTTCGACGAGTAGAGCAGCTTGTGCCCGGCGTCGTAGCCGAGGTTGCCGCCGTGCTCGATCGTCGGACTCGGAATGACCTCCCAAGTCTTGCCGTCGCTCTCGGGCGACGTCAGGTACTTGGTCGGCCCGAAACCTTCGAAGTACGCGGTGCTCCCGTACATGCGAGTGCCGTCGGAGACGAGGCCACCGACGATCGGGCCGGTGTTGGGGATCGCTTTCCAGGTCTCGGCCTGGCCGTCGGGGCTGCTCCAGATCGCGTCGGACGCGGCGGCGTAGAAGGTGCCGTCCTTGGCGCGTAGGATTTGCGAGCCTTGCTTGTGGCTCGTCTCCATGCCGGCGATGCGCTTCCAGCTCTTGCCGGCGTCGCCCGAGCGCCAGAAGCCGTTGGTTTGCGAGCCCCAAAGCCAGGTGCTCGAGTCGTCCAAGAACCAGATCACTTGACCTTCGGCGCCGTTCCACGACGGCTCGCCGTCGAATAGAGTCCAGCTCGCGCCCGCGTCTTTGCTCTCCGCGATGCAGGTCGGGGTGTGCGGCGCCTTGCACGGCTCGTGAAACGTGAGCAGCAGGTGCTCGTGATCGTGAGGATCGATCGCGACAACGTTGGCGAAGTTGTACTCGAACGATTTGCCTAGCTCGGGCTGCGATGTCTTCGACCAGACGTCGGTCCAATTCACGCCCCCGTCCGTCGACTTGAAGAGGCCGTTCGTGCCGTAACCCGAGTTGGTGTAGACGACGTTCGGATCTTGCGGGTCGATGGCGAAGGTCCAGTTCATGCCGCTGTTGACCTCTTTACCGTCGGTACCGCTGGCGATGAGCTTCCAGCTCGAGCCGCAATCGGTGGTCTTCCAAACGCCTTGAAACAAGGTGCCGGCGTAGACGGTGCCCTGATTGACCGGATCGACGGCCATCGCGAAGGTGCCGCCCTTCTTGCCGCTGGGAGCGCTCTGCCCGATACCGGCCTTCACGGCGGGCGGGGTGATCTCCTCGAAGACGCCACGGGCGCCGAGGCCGTTACAATCGCTGACCTGCGGCGCCGGTGGGTCCGGATCGTCGACCATCGGCCTGCCGGCGCTGGTCGGCGCGCCGCTGGCGCTCGTGGTGGCGCCGCTGCTCGTGCCGCCACTGACGGCGCCGCCGGTCGCCTTCAAACCGCCGACGGCGCTGTTGGCGGCGCCGCCCGTCGACGTGGTGCTACCGGTAGCCGGCTGTGAGCCCGTCGATACGGCGCCGCTGCCTCCGTTCGTGGGAGAGTCTCCCAGCGCGCTCGCGGTCCCGCTCGAATTGTCTTCGCCGCAGCCGAGCGACAGAAGAAATACACAACTGATACTGAAGGTCGCTCTCAAAATGGCATCCCTTTCCGCTCGGGGGTCGAGAGCTTAACCGACGGACCATGGTCGAGCAAACCGCCACACGACGACGAGTGTCGCGCTCGTCGAGGCGCCATGGCTTTGCGTACATGTGCGGTGGAGGTAGCGAGCGTGAGGGCGCTTTTTGGACAGCAAAAAAATTGCGTGTTTCGCGGATCGTCGTGTCGCGTTTCGTCATGATTGTGACAGAGACAGTGTAGTCGAGTGTGCAGCGCCGCGCGCGTACCACCCACGAGTGAGCTTCGACGATTCGTCTCGTACGTGGCTTCGAAACGCGCCGCCACCGCGCCGCTGTCCTCGCGCCGACCCTGCTACGCTCGCGCTCGTGGCCAGATCCAAGCCTCGCTCGCGCGCCCTCGTAGAGTGTCCGTTTTGCGGTCAGGCCGATGAGCTGTCGATCGATCTGGGCGGGGGCGAGCGCCAAACTTACACCGAAGACTGCGCCGTCTGCTGCCGGCCGCGCATCGTGCACGTCGAGCCAGGCGACGAGCCGGGCGAGGTCAACGTCTGGATCGAGCGCGAAGAGTGAGTCAGCGCAGGCCGCGCGCGACGAGCAGCCCGCCCATCAACGCGAACGCCACGAGCTGCACCGAAAAAAAGACGAAGCGCACCAGCACGGCGCGGCTTCGTCCGCTCGCGATGTGGGCGACGCTTTGCAGAATACGAGCCGGCAGCACCGCGAACGCGGTGATCTGAAACAGCTCACCCGACATGCCGAGCAGCGACCCGAGCAAGACGAGCGAGGCGAAGATCGGCAGATTTTCGACGCAGTTGGCGTGGGCGCGCATGCTGCGCCGGTAGCGCTCGCTGCCGTGCGGCACGCTCGCGTCGAACGAGCTCGGCTTCGCTTCCCCGCGGAGGATGGCCGAGATTCGAGGGAAGCCGACCGTGAACAGCACCACCGACAGCGTCCACAGCGCGAAGCCGACCAGTGCCCATTGTGAAAGCGACATCGGGGCGAGGTTAGTCGCTTACTGATCGGCGGTGAACAGCACGTGGTGTCCGGAGTCGGCGGCGCGCAGGTAGAGGCGCCGCACGACCTGAAACGAGCGCCACGTGTACGCGAAATCTTCGTCGCCCAGGTCGCCGTCGTAGTCGGCGCCGATCGCGTCGTAGCGGCGGCGAAAGTCGCGCTCGTCGAGCCCGCCGATGGCACGCGCGATGTCGGCCACCTCGGTCGGAGTCTTCAGACTCATCAGGTAGTCTTCGCCATCGTAAAGCATCTCGCCGCCGAGCACGACGTGATTGAGCGGGTACTCTCCGCCTTCCAACGTGAGCTCGCCGCCCGACAGCGCGCGGTGCATCGCGTCCCACGCCTTGTCGCTCTCGGCGGCGCCGGGGCCCTTCAGCTCGCGCTGCTCGATCACGTCGCCGACATAGCCGAGGCGGGCGTCGTCGGTTTCGAGGTCGCGCAGCGTGGCTACGTCCACGTCGGTCAGCACGAAGTGCACGCCCAAGCAGGCCATGTCGCCCGGTAAGCTAGCAGATCCGCCGGAAAAAGCAGAGCGTGCCGCTCGAAGGATTCGCGAGTAGGTTCGCCCGCGTGACTCGCGATGAGCCGAGGCCCGAGAGCATTCTTTCCATCAAGCAACTCCGTAAGACTTACGCTTCGGGCTTCGAGGCGCTCAAGTCGATCGATCTGGACATCTATCGAGGTGAGATCTTCGCGCTGCTAGGCCCCAATGGCGCGGGCAAGACCACCCTCATCAACATCATCTGCGGCATCGTCAACCCGAGCTCCGGCAGCGTCACCGCCGATGGTCACGACGTCGTTCGCGACTATCGGGCCGCGCGCTCGAAGCTCGGCCTCGTGCCTCAGGAGCTATCCACCGATGCCTTCGAGACGGTGTGGGCGACCGTAACGTTCAGTCGCGGCCTGTTCGGAAAGCCGCCAAACCCCGAGCACCTCGAGAAGGTGCTGCGCGAGCTGTCGTTGTGGGACAAAAAGGACAGCAAGATCATGGCGCTGTCCGGCGGTATGAAGCGCCGCGTCCTGATCGCCAAGGCGCTCTCACACGAGCCGCGCATCTTGTTCCTCGACGAGCCGAGCGCAGGTGTGGACGTGCAGCTGCGACGCGACATGTGGCAGATGGTTCGAGGGCTTCGCGACACCGGAGTGACGATTATCCTCACCACCCACTACATCGAAGAGGCCGAGGAGATGGCCGATCGCATCGGCGTGATCAACAAGGGCGAGCTGGTGATCGTGGAATCGAAGGCGGCGCTGATGGCCAAGCTCGGCAAGAGACAGCTCAGGCTGGAGCTGCGAGCTCCGCTGCCGCGAATTCCCGACGCGCTATCGGGGCTGAAGCTGGAGCTGACCGCCGGAGGAAGCGCGCTGATCTACACCTTCGATACGCACGGCGAAGAAACGGGCATCGCGACGCTGCTGCGAAGGCTCGGCGACAGCGGCATCGATTTCAAGAACCTGCACACGAGTGAGAGCTCACTCGAGGACATATTCGTGAGCTTGGTGGGAGCCCGATCATGAACCTGCACGCGATTCGCGCCATCTATCGATTCGAGATGGCGCGCACGTTTCGGACCGTCACGCAGAGCATCGCTTCCCCCGTGATTTCGACGGGCCTGTACTTCGTCGTGTTCGGGTCCGCCATCGGTTCGCGGATGGGCAAGGTGGACGGAGTCTCCTACGGCGCGTTCATCGTGCCGGGCCTGATCATGATGGCGCTGCTCAACGAGAGCATCTCCAACGCCTCGTTCGGTATTTACATGCCGAAATGGGCGGGCACGATCTTCGAGCTGTTGTCGGCGCCGGTTTCGTACTTCGAAGCGCTCTGCGGCTATGTCGGCGCCGCCGCCACCAAGTCGGTCATGCTCGGCGTGCTGATCTTGATCACGGCGCGCCTGTTCGTGCCCTACGGCGTCCTACATCCGGGATGGATGATTTGTTTCCTGCTGCTGACGGCGATAACTTTCAGTCTATTCGGGTTCATCATCGGGCTTTGGGCGGATGATTTTCAGAAGCTGCAAGTGGTGCCGTTGATGGTGATGACCCCGCTGACGTTCCTCGGTGGTGCCTTCTATTCGATTGACATGCTGCCGCCGAGATGGCGCACGGTGGCCTTGTTCAACCCTGTCATGTACCTGATCAGCGGTTTCCGCTGGAGCTTCTACGGCCGGGCCGACATCGACGTCGCGATCAGCGTCGGCGCGATCGTCGGATTTCTGCTGCTGTGCCTGCTCGCTGTGTGGTGGATCTTCAAGACCGGCTGGAAGCTCAAAGCGTGAGCATCCGAAAAAGGCTCGAAAATTCCGCAGCTTATGGCGGTTTCGCGCGCCCCACATAGGCGCGAAGCCCCCACTCCGACCCTCCCACTTCCGTCATATGCCAGAGTCGGGGGCTTGCGGCAAGACCGGGGTGATGCCGCACATTGCCGGCCATGACAAGCATCACGAAGCACGCGGTGGTGGTCGCAGGTGGTGGTCCGACGGGCTTGATGTTGGCGGCGGAGCTCGCGCTGTCGAAGGTCGACGTCGCCATCGTCGAGCGGCGGGAAAATCAGGAGCTGCAGGGGGCGCGCGCGGGTGGGCTGCAATCACGCACGCTCGAGGTGCTCGATCAGCGCGGCGTGGCGGAGCGCTTTCTCTCGCGCGGTAAGGTCATGCAAGTCACCGGCTTCGCGATGATCGGCCTCGACATCAGCGATTTTCCCACTCGCCATAACTACGGGCTCGCCTTGACCCAGAATCACATCGAGCAATTGCTGGCGGAGTGGGTCGCCGAGCTCGGCGTACCGATCTACCGCGGGCGCGAGGTGAAAGACTTGACCCAGGACTCCGCCGGCGTCGAGGTCGCGCTATCCGACGGCGCGGCGCTGCGCGCCCAGTACTTGGTCGGATGCGACGGCGGGCGCAGCGTAGTGCGTAAGCGCGCCGGCATCGAATTTCCGGGCTGGGAAGCGTCGGTCAGCCACCTGATCGCCGAGGGCGAGCTGAGCGAGGAGCCCCCGGCGGGCATGCGCAGCGGCCCGCGGGGCGTCAACGGCGTGGCCAAGCTCGATGACGGCAAACGCGTGCGCATCGTGCTCGTCGAGCCCGAGGTCGTCAAAGGCGATGAGCCGACCCTCGACGAGCTGCGCGCCGCCCTGCGCGCCGTTTACGATACCGACCTGGGTGTTCATCACGTTACCTGGCTCTCACGGTTCACGGACATGGCGCGGCAAGCGGCCACGTACCGGGACCGGCGCGTACTGGTGGCCGGCGACGCCGCCCACGTGCACTCTCCGACCGGCGGCCAGGGTCTCAACATCGGCGTGCAGGACGCAGTAAATTTGGGGTGGAAGCTCGCGCAGGTGGTGCGCGGCACCTCGTCCGACGCCCTCCTCGATACGTACCACGCCGAGCGCCATCCGATCGCAGCGCGCGTGCTCAAAAACACGCTCGCTCAGACCGCGCTCGCTCGCGGCGACGACCGCACCAGAGCCCTGCACGAGAAGCTGTCCGAGCTCCTGCAGATGGAAGAGCCGCGTAAACGCTACGCGGGCATGATGTCCGGGCTCGACGTGCACTACGACCTCGGCGCGGGTCACCCGTTGCTCGGGCGCCGTATGCCCGATCTCGAACTCGAAATCGAAGGCGGCGCGCGGCGGCTGTTCTCGCTGTTGCACGCGGCGAGGCCGGTGCTGCTCAATTTCGGCGAGCCGGAGGCCATCGACATCAGCCCGTGGGCAGAGCGGGTGCGCTGGGTCAACGCCGGCTGCGCCGGAGCTTGGGAGCTGCCGGTGCTCGGCTCCGTACCAGCGCCGAGCGCGGTGTTGATTCGCCCCGACGGCTACGTCGCGTGGGTGGGGGACGGCACCGACAACGGCCTGCGCGACGCGCTCGGCACCTGGTTTGGACCGGCCAGCGCGTCGTGAGCTAACGTGGCGCGATGGTGGAGGTCGCGGAGCTCAGGCCACTTGGGCCAGGTGACGAAGCGCGCCTGTTCGAATTTTTGAACGCGCGCCTCGAAAGCAGCCTGTTCTTCGTCTCGGGGTCGCGCTGCGCGAGCCAACGGCAGAGGAGACGAGCGGCGTGATCGGCGCCTGGCGCGCGGAGTATCACGCGGAGCTGCTCGGTGCGTCCCGGAGCGCGGCCCTCGAGCAACAAGGACGCCGCGAAGCCGAGGAGCGGCGGCGGAGCGGCGCGCTGTGGGTGCTGACTGTCGGCGGCGAGATCGTGGCCATGACCGGCTTCAACGCCGAGGCGCGCGGCATCGCCCAGGTGGGCGGCGTCTACACGCCCCCGGAGCGGCGCGGCCGTGGTTACGCGCGCGCCGCGGTCGCAGGCTCGCTCGAGCTCGCGCGCCAGCGCGGCGTTCGACCGTTCCATCCTGTTCACGGGCGAGACCAACCTGGCCGCCCAGCGCGCCTACGCCGGCTTGGGGTACCAGGTAATCGGTGATTTTGGCCTGGTGGTGTTCTAGTCGGACGGCTGCTCGCGGAACCGCTCGCTATCGGCTACGCTCCGGCGGTGGCAAACGAAGCGCTGGTCAAGGCGGTCAAGGACATTGCAGCCGCTTCCAAGGCCGGCGACGCGGAGCGCGCCTACCGCGGCTATCGCGATCTGTTTTCGAGCGAGGCCTTCGACGGCTATCGCGTGGAGGATCAGCGCCAGGCCCTGCGGCTGATGATCCTCGCCAAAGGCGTTCCCAGCAAGCCGACGCCGGCGATGGAGGAGGCTTACCTCAGCGCAGCGGCGTGCCTCACCAAGATCGTGCCGCTCGGCGAGCCCGCCGATCACGAGCTGCTCGGTGTTTGCCAGGTGATGTTGGGAGACGAAGCGGGCGCCGCCGCTACCTTCCGGGCCGGCCTCGCCATCGAGCGAACGCGCGATCCGCAATCTTCGCTTTGTGGCGCGCTGATGAAGCGCGTCTCGATGATTTGAGCCGCTCGGCGCGCCCCGTGACCAGCCCCCGCCCCGCCTTTGCGCACCTGCTCGGACACTTCGTCGAGCTCGAGCTCCGCCGCTTCGGCAATTCGGGCGCATTTCTCGCCGAAATCGGCAGCGGGCCCGATGAGCCGACGTTACTCTTGCTAGGTCACGAGATTGCCGACGGCGCGCGCGAGGGCGACAGCATTTCGGCGTTCGTTTACCAAGATTCCGAGGGCCGGCCGCTGGCAACGACGGCGGTACCCAAGCTCGCGCTCGGTCAGGTAGCTTTCCTGCGCGTCAGCGCGCGCACGTCGTTCGGTGCGTTCGTCGACTGGGGCCTGCCGAAGGAGCTGCTCGTGCCACTGTCGGAGCAGACGGGCGAGCTGCACATCGGGGCCATGCAGCCGATCGGCGTCTACCTCGACGATCGCGGTCGTCTCACGGGCACGATGCGCGTCGCCGAAATGTTGAGCACGCGCAGCCAGGGGCTCGAGCAAGACGCCTGGGTCGACGGCGAGGCATGGCGCAACGATCCCGAGATCGGGCTGTTCGTGATCATCGACCGCGCGTTCGTCGGCTTGCTGCCGAAAGAAGAGCCGCACGGCTTGCGGCGGGGTGAAGCCGCCAGCTTTCGCGTCACGAACATCTTGCCCGACGGCAAGCTGGAGCTATCGCTCCGCGCCCACGCTCACGAGCAGCTCGCCGACGACGCGGAGCGCGTGCTCGAGCGGCTGCGGCGCCCGGGCACGCCCCCCGTCGGCGACCGCTCGGATCCGGAGCAGCTACGCGAGCTGTTCGGCTTGAGCAAGAAGGCTTTCAAGCGCGCCGTCGGGCGGTTGCTCAAGGAGCAAGCGGTGGAGATCACGGCCCAGGGTCAGGTGCGGCCGCTCGCCGCCAAAACGTCGGCCGCCAGTAGTAAAGCGCGGTCGGATCGCTAGGTCCGCCCGCCTCGGTCGGCACGTCTTCGAACGAGTCGTGCGGCTCGATCGGACGAAATTCGGGATCGCGCGCGTCGTCGGGGGTGGGCTTGCGCACGTCGCCGGCGAAGCGCTCTTCAATCGCGCCGAAGCGAGCGTAGTTGAGCTGCGCCTCTGCCAACGGCACGAAGTTGGTCTGATCGCCGAGGGTCGGGAAGCGTAGCTGCGCGGCGTCGTCCTCCCAGAAGCAGATCATGCAAATGTCGTCGGAGCCGGGCGGCTCCGCGAACACCAGGTATCCGCAGCACGGGCAGGGGAAGGCGCTCATCGAGGCAGGCTTAGCAAATTCGGGCCGAGCTGGCGCGTGCACTCGAATAGCACCACGCCCAGCGCCACCGCCAGGTTCAGGCTCTGGGTGCAGCCGCGGCTGGGGATGGTCACGGCTCGGTGGCAGCGAGCCACGATCGGCGACGGCAGGCCTTGGCTCTCCGAGCCGAACACCAGCAAATCATCGGCCTGAAACCGGAACGTTTCGAGCGCGCTCGCGGCTTCGTCGGCGACGGTGCCCACGACGCGGCCGGCCCAATTCGCCAAAAACTCCTCCGGCGCTTCCACGCGCCGCCACGCGATCTTCTGAAAGGCGCCCGCCGACACCACGCGCTGCTCGCGCGCGCGGTAGCGGCCGTAGCGCTCCCGGATCAGTCCGAAACGATCGTAGACGAAGCACTCGGTTTGACCGAGCACCTCGAGCGTGCGCGACAGCACGCACAGGTTGCGAAAGTCTTGGGGCGCGTACAGAAAGACTCGCGCCATCGGTCAAGCGCGCTGCGCGAGGTGCGGGAGCGTCAAGCGCGCCCTCACCAAAAATCTTGCAGCAGCTGCTGCTCCGGGATCTGCGCCCGGATACCCCGATGAAGCTGTGGCAGCTCTGACCAGTGCAGGCCCGGCTTCATGTGATGGGCGGTGTGCAGCCCCAGATTACAGGTCAAGAGGTTGAACAGGCCGTGCTCGCGATTCACGCTCGCCGAGACGTGGTCGTCGGCGGCGTGGCCGGCGTGGTGCTCGTAGGTGGCCCAGCACGTGTGCGCCAGCGCCAGCAGGCTGGGGATGAAGAACACGACCAGGTAGTTGAACGGGTTCAGGTAAAAGCCGACCGCGATGAAGGCGTAGCAGGGTAACTTCATCAGCAAGTAGCGCTTGAAGATTTGCGGGTGCTTCTGCCCGATGCGGTACACGTCCACCTGATGGTGGAGCAGCGTGTGCAGCGTGTACTCGATTCGCCCCATCTGGCTGCCGTCCGCGCGTGTCCAGTGTGACTCGTCGGGGTTCGCCGAAGGCGGTTGATTCAAGTAGTTCTGATGGTGCCCCAGGTTGTGGTGCAATACCCACGTGTAAGGGCCCACGCCGGTCTGAACGGCGAGCACCAGATCGTAGATCCGATTGAGCACTCGCGAGTGAAACGCGTTGACGTGCTGGTGATGGTGATTGAAGGCGGCCACCATCGTGCTCAGCGCAAACAGCGGCACCAGCGACGCGAGCGCGAGCAGCGGCGGCGCCCACCAAAAGATCGCGAGGTGGAGCACGAAAGCGCAAAGCACGAACGAGACGGGTAGCCAGTCGGCGGAATAGCGAAGCAAGCGGCCGCGGCGCGAAGGGACGTCACTCATAGTCACGATGGCACCTGGATTCGCTGAGCGGTCACGGCAATCAAATTCCGCGAACCTGGCTGAAATATGGCAAAGCGGCTGCTCGGCCGAAACGACCACGGTCCAGTCTGTGGGTGCACGGAGCACCCGCGCGCCGAGCCGATCGGCGCCTAAACGGTGTCGCCGCGGTCGGCGGCGCGGCCCAATCGGCGCTGTACTTTGCGCCGAACCGGCTTGCTGTCGGCCGGCTGGCTCTCTGGCTCGGCGACCTCGGTAGGGTCGGCACTGGCGGGGACGGCCGCGGCTGCAGCCGGCTCGGTCGTGTCGGGCGCGGCTGGCTCGGCCGCGTCGCGCGACGTGGCCGGCTTGGCCGGCGCCTTGCGCGGCTTGGTGGCGCGCGGCAGCGCGATGTCGTTCAGCTCGGCGGTGAGCGCTTCGTCACCCTCGGCGTAGATGCGGGCGTAGGCGAGCGCTTGCTGCGAAAGGCCGAGCAGCGCCTCTTGCTTTTGGGTGAGCGCCTGGCGAAGCTCGACCAGCTTGGCTTCGTGTGCCTCGAGCTCGGCAGCGGCGGCTTCGGCCTCGGCGGCCAGGTTGGTTAGCCCGGCGGCGTCGATATCGGCGAAACGGACGTTGTGGAGCGGGCCACGGAAGAGCGCGACCACGGCCTGGAGCGGAGGAGGTAACGAAGTCATCGGTGCTCACGGAGCATACGTTCAGTGATTGGGCCGCGCCAGCCTAAAAACGGTGTTAGCGAACGCGATCATCGAGGGATTGGCGCGTGGGCGGAGTCATCTGGCCGCCAATCTTGCGGCGGGCGCTGGCGAGCACTCGAAGCTCGATGAGCGCCGGTACTACGTGACGGCGAGAGGGTCGGCAACCGAGTCGGCGGCGCTGCTGGATGTGTGCCAGCGGCTCGAGC
>Ga0164241_10001466_pt1 | contig 29028 bp, 20 predicted proteins | sample OricomyardsoilBY_FD_108780 | JGI IMG/M metagenome (GOLD analysis project Ga0164241, IMG submission 108780) | Backyard soil microbial communities from Emeryville, California, USA - Original compost - Back yard soil (BY) | ecosystem: Environmental > Terrestrial > Soil > Unclassified | place: USA... | reverse complement strand
GGCCGCAGTGGGCGCAGAAGACGCCGTTTTCCACGGCATAAGTACCCCACGCGCCGGGCATTTCCCCGCGGTGTTGCCGCAGATTTTCGAGCTGATCCTTCGCGGGCACTTCACGGTCGTGGCCTCCCTTCCGTCCGGCGTGGGGGGCGAGAATCACCTCCGCTCCTTTCAACGCCGCCACCCGCCAGCTTTCGGAAAAATTCGAATCATAGCAGATGAGCGTGGCGATGCGGCAGAACCCCAGGTCGAACACTTCGAAACTTTGCCCCATGCGAAACACCAGATACTCGTCGAGCGAGGCATGCACCTTGCGCTGGGATCCGACCGGTCCGCCTGGCCCCATCAGCGAATAGGTGTTGAAATAGGTGCCGCGCGTCTGCTCGCAAAAACCGTAGCCGATCACGATGCCGTGTTTTTTCGCCTGTTCGGCCATCAGCGCATGCACGGGACCGCCGCTTGAAGGCTGCGCGAATTGGGTGGCGCTCGGATCGCCGTAGTGCGCCGTCACCGACAACTCGGGAAACGACACCAGGGCGCAGCCGGCCTCCGCCGCTTCCGCGATAAAGCGGAGATGCACATCGAGATTGTGCTGAAGGTCGTCCTTCAGCGCATTCATCTGCACCGTGGCGATTTTGAACTTCTTCATGGAACCTCCTGGCAAAAACCAGATGTCACGTAATACGTGACGTTACATGAAAGGCATCGCGGCGCAAAGCCGGTCCTCCATCCCATGATGCCGGGGCGGGTTCCGGGGTATCGGACGCACGGCGGACGGGCGGAGCGACGTTTCATGAATTCGACTCCTTTCCGCGGTGGAGCTTGTGGCTCCAGATCGTCAGGTCCCCGATATCGGACGGACGGTAACCGCCGAAGAGGACGCTGGCCAGCCAGCCGACGCCAAAGAGCACAAAATGACCGAAGACCCCGATAAGGATCGGATTCATCTCCCAGTTGAATCCGAAATCGACCAAGCGCCGGCCCTGGTCGTCGGCTTGCGACAGCAGGGCCCACGCGGAAAAAACCAAACAGGCGGCGATGCCGACGCCGGCACCGGTTCTTGTCGCCCGCTTGGTGAGAAAGCCGAGACCGAACAGTCCCAGCGAACCGGCCGAAATGATGGTGGCGATGATGATCGCGCGCAGATTCACGGGAGTGGAACCCTCCGTGGGGATCAGGAGCATCGCTATGCCCGTGGCCGTGAGGCCGCCGGCCAGCACCATGAAGCGTCCGAAGAGCAGGCGTGCCCGGTCGGAAACCCCGGAAAACATGCGGGAAAAATAATCGGTGGTCAGGACGGTGGCGATACTGTTGAGATCGGCGCTGACGGACGACATGGTGGCCGCGAGGATGGCGGCGAGAATCAGTCCGAGCACACCGCTGGGAATGTAGTGGGACAGGAAGTACGGCATGACTTCGTCGGGCCGGACCGGACCGGGATCGCCGGTCTGCAATGCGAAAAATCCGTAGAGACTGCCGCCGATGAACATGAAGATGAAAAACACCGGCAGGCAGGCGAGCGCGCCGAAGAAGGCTCCGCGGCTGGCGTCCCGGTCGGTCCGGGCGATGAGGTAGCTCTGCACGATGTGCTGGTCGGTGATGTAGCGGCGGCTCCACTGGATAAAATACGCGCCGAAGAAGATCCACACGGTGGGGGTGCCGCGATCGAAGAGGCTGTGCCATGAGAAATCCCACGAGCCCAGCGAATAGCGGCCCGCCTCCCAAGAGGTCCGGATGATCGCCATGGGGTTGCCGATTTCCGGCGCAAACAAAACCCGAGCGAGGATGAGGACGGCGCCGAGGGAAAGGACGATGCCCTGGGCGACATTGGTCCAGGCCACGGCGGTAATTCCGCCGATCATGGTATAGATGAGCGTGAAGAGTCCGACGCCGAGAATCACCTGGCCCGGATGCCAGCCGGTGAAAACATACAGCGCGATGCCGGTGGTGACGAGGGTCACCGCCAGATCGAAAATGCGGTCGGCCAGAAATCCGAAACTGGAATAGACGCGGCTGACGACGCCAAAGCGCCGCGCGATGTATTCGTATGCGCTCATCTGCACCACACGCCGGTAGAAGGGCACGATCCAGATCGAGACAAAGATCAAGACGACGGGCAGCATCAGGTGGGGCAGAAATAGAATCATGCCCAGCTGGTAGGCGGTGCCGGGATGGCCGATGAAGGTGCCGCTGCCGACAATCGTGGCCATCAGGGTGAAGGCGACCGCCCAGGAGGGAATGCTGCGGTCCGCGGTGAAAAACTGGCGGGTGGTTTTCGTCCGTCCCCGGGAAACGTTGAGTCCGATCCCGATGATTCCGACCAGGTAAACCCCGACAATGATGATATCCAACAAAGAGAGTTTCATCTCGACGGAGGGGAAATTTGGGGAAACTGCGCGTCGGCATGGTTGATGACGAAGCAGGAGGGGTGGCCGTGGGCTTTGAGCTTGCTCACGGCGCGGACCCGCAGGGTGTTGCGACCGGACTGGAGAAGCCAGGTCCAGCGGGAGCCGGCTTTCCTCCAGCCGGTGTCATCGACATCGATTTCGAAATGACTGAAATTGGGCGTGTACGTGTCGAAGCGCAGGAAGAGGCGGTCGTTGCCGAAGCCCTGGGTGAGATCGACATGCACGAGGTTCAAGTCCGGCCACATGTCGGCGGGCTTGTCGGTGAACCAAGAGTACTGGCGTTTGGGCGGAGTGTGCGCGTCATACCAGGTGATGTAGCCGGTCCAGGGCATCTGGCTGCCGCTGCCGTGGTTGAGCGGTCGGGGGGTGGGATGCGCATACCAGTTGTTGCGCGGCACCATGCGGACATCGGCGGCATTGGCGAAACCGGTGGGAGCGCCGCCCGTGGCGTATTGCGTGTCGGGCTGCCAGGTGAGGGAACCGCGCCGCACGGGGATGGGTTTGCCCGGAATGGCGGACTCCCAGGTGAAGTTGTCCTTCATCCAATCGATCGAGCGGTCCGAACGGTAATAGTCGTGGGACAGCTGATGGAGTTCGTGGAGGTTGAGCGGTTCGCCGCTTTCGGGGTCGTAATTGTAATTGTTTTCGTAGTCGGCATCGAGAAACACCCACTTGGCGAACTCGTCGTTCCAGACCTCGACGGGTTCGTGGCCGATCACGTTGACGAGGCGGGCCTGCCAGCCGTACGCCATGAGCACGCCGGCGAGCGCGTTGTTGACCTGAGCGCACTGGCCGCCGCCGCCGTGCCAGGCGATGCGATCAAAAATCGTGAGCGCGTCCCACGCCGGGTAGCCGGGCTCGGGTTGATCGTGCGTCCAGCGGCGCATGACGTAGCCCATGAGTTTCACCTGGGCGTCGAACTCCGTGCGGCTGCCGGCGACGACCTCGTCGAGATTTTCCTGTTCCCTCAACTGCGCAAACTCGGGCCGGTCCGAAGACTCCCACCGCCAGTCGATGGAGGAGTATTTGATCGTGGGATTCCACGAACTGACCACATAGATGTTCGGATGCCGGGGAATGAGCTGTTTCAGCCCGGCGTGGACCTGCACGTCCCTGATGACCGGGGTTTGCAGAGGATTGGTCGTGCTCAACACGGCGCGCAGTTGCACGTAGCGGAAACGTTGCACCGGGCCGGGCACGTCGGTGGAGATGACATGATTGAGGACAGCCCCGTTGCCAATCAGGGCATAGGGTTCCCAGTGGGGGGACCACGGGTTCGTGCTGGTGCCACGACGCAGGAAATATTGGACGGAGGTGCCGTCGGGGACATCGGCTTGGATCGCAAACGTGACCTGGTGGAGTTCGCGTTGCGGAGTGATCGGATCCTTGCGGCCGTCCTCGCGCCACAGATCGATCACGGGGCTGGCGACCCACCCGGTTTTGACGTAGCGATCGAGACTGAGGCGGACGGTGTATTCCGCGCGGACGTCATGCTGCGGGCCAAAGGGGCTTTGCCGCCAGGTCCTGCCGCCATCGTCGGAACCGAAGGAAGTGCGACCAACCGCTTCGGGATTGCCGCCGCCATCGGCAAATTCATCCGCGCGGGAGAGCTGGATCGCCCAGCCCTCGGCTTCCTTCGTGATTTCAGGGCAGGACAATTCGATGACGTTGTCTCCCTGTTTCAACCAGGCGGCGGGAAATTCGGTCCAGACAAATGCGCGGGGATTGGTCTCTGGAGGGACGGGAGGCTTGGCTTTCATGGCGGCCTCATGTCCGTTGATCGTGAAATGCAACGGGCGATTGCCGGTTCTGACGGCGTAGAGCACGAGCCAGGCTTTTTCCGTGCGAGCATCGTCAAGCGTAAGGATTTTGCGCGCCCGGCGATCGCCCCAGATATCGTCAAACCAGACGCCCTTCTCGCTGAAGCCGGAGCCGGGTCCGTCGTTCTCGATCAAATCCATGTTGAAGAGGCTGGCACCACCGCGGCCGTCCCGGCGGGCCATGTGCATGGTGCCATCCGTGTAGAGGCGTGCGCCGGTGCCGATCCAGGAGGTTGCCACCGGGGTGCCGTCCTGATCGACATCGGTGGCATTGCCATAGGTGCGGTCCTGCGCCGATGCATTTCCCCCGAGTCCCAATCCACACCAGAGCAAAGTTGCCCATGCCGCCACCAATGGAAGCGTTCGGCGATGAAGGCCTCCCGGCCCCACCCGTGGCAGGAGGGGGAACGTCTTCGGGACGCGGCAAAGGCAGTCGTCGGATTTCATCTGGCTTCAGGGTGTCGTGTTGAGGGCTTTGGCCGGGCCGTGGATGACGGGCATCGGCTTCATTCTTTCCAGAGGCGGGTTGGCCGGATTCAAATTGCCTTCAAAAGGCGCCGGCCCGGGCAGGTAGAGAAAGAGCTTTCCCCCGCGTTCGCTCTCACCGCAGAAAATCGTTCCGTCGATGCCCGTGACCATCGCGTCAAATTGATACGGGCGACGCGCGTAATAGGGACTGCGATCCACGGCCAGCACGCCCAGTTCTGAAAAACCCCCGTCACGCGGATTGTAGGTGTAGAGCCGGCAGGTGCGTTCAAATTCTCCGGCGAGCAGGTACACCAGTCCGTCGTGACCGACCGTGATTGCGCGCACGCGGCGCTGCACGCGCGGCTTGCCCAGGTCGGTCAATTTGCGGGCCGCGAAATCCAACCGGATCAGATGGCCCTGGCTGGTGCCGGCATAGACCGGTCCATCGGCAGCCACCGCGAAGTTTTCGACGACCGGATAGGAATAGGCGTTGAGCCCGACAAAGTATTCCCCCGGCAGCCGCATCGCGGTGGACGACAGGGTGTCGTTTTGCGGATCATAGCAAATGATGAGCCCGTTGTCACCGGAGGTATAGACGCAGCCGGTTTTCGGATCGACGTGGAGCGCCCGCGGGACGGTCCGCCATTGGCGTTCCGGCCCGTCGTAAACTTTTTCCGTGAGGAAATCGCCGAAGTCGCGGGTTTTTCCGCTCGCGAGGTCGAGGACAAAGAAGTGCGCGTTGGGATAGGTGATGCCGTAAATTCGGGTCCCCTCGGGATTGATGGCGGTGGCGAGGATCGATTCTCCCGGAACGGGGATGCCCAAATCCTCCACCGCCGCCTGATCGTTGTTGGTGTAGGAGTCGCGGGTGTCCCACTGCTTCTCCATCATGCCCGGAGCATAGGGGGAGCCAACGGAAAGGCCGGGTTGAAGATCCTCCATTCTCGGGCGGTAGCGATAGATGTGTCCACCGGGATAGTTGGTGTAAGGCCCGGTGATGTCCTTCCACAACTGCCGCTCGATCGCGCGGTCTCCGCCTTTGAATTTCGCGGTCAACCGCACGGGGGCGAGCATGTTCAGGCCGGTGCTGATATAGATCGATCCGTCGGAGCCCTCGACCATGCCGTGATGAACGCCGGTGGCGTCCGCGATCTTTCCCAGCGGTTTCACCTTGTTGGTGTAGCGGCTGTAGAGGAAGAGGTAGGCTTGGGTCCGGCCGCTGGTGGCGCCGTAAACCAAGCCGTTGGTATGCCCGAGCAGGGACGTGATGCGGCTGTTGTCGGCGGGAATGAGATTGGACCCCGGATAACCAAGATCGCGGAAATCGAGCCGGTGGGCGTCGAATTGCGGGTTGACCCAGCGCTGTGCCCTCAGGTTTCCAACTCCGAGACCGCAGGCGAGCGTGACAATGAAGAGAGCCTGATGCAGGGGTTTCATTTCAGTTCTCCTGATTCGAGGCGGGGGATTTCGAGGTGGTGGCGGCGAACGGATCATAAACTCCGAGCCCGAGACTGAAGGGGTATTTTCCGTTGATGATGCCGGCGGCGAGCTTCGGATCGGGTTCCTCGAAGGCGCCCGCAAACCAGATTTTGCCATCCTTGTCCGCGGCATTGCCATCGGAGCCATAAGCGAAACGGCCATCCTGGGCTTTCAACAGCCCCAGATCGGTCACCTTGCCGGTTTTGATATCATAGCTGAGGATATAGGCGAGCGGGGCGAGACGCTCGCCGGTCATTCTTTCCACGGATTTGCTTTCATCCATCACATCAAACGAAGTGTCCCCGTAATCGAAGCCGCCCATCATCTCGGGCATGTAATAAATCTTATTCTCCCTGTATGAAATGGTGAGCGTGATGCGGGCGGTGGGCCAGGATTCGGGTGGGCGATCACGGAAGTTGGGCGGAGGGAGCATCACCAGAGGCGTGATCGTGCCCTCGGGGCCTTGGTGAACGTCATAGCGGAACAGCATGTTGTTGCCGCCGATAATGCCGTAGGCGACATTCTCCTGGTGGTGCCACTCGATGTCCCGCCACTGCGTTTTGCGGTCGAGCATGGGATTGGTCAGGCTGCGCGGCTGGTTGAGAATGGGAAGGTGGAGATGTTCCAGATCAAACACCCGGTCCTGCCCGGCGTCGTATTTCCAAACGTGGCCTCCGGCGTAACTGCCATAAACATTGCCGCCGTCGTCCATGAAAATGGTGCGGCAGATGTCCCAGTCATCCACCTTCCCAAGATCCTCGGAATAATCGCTGTCGATATGGTAGCGGTAGAGATGGCCGTTTTCGGCCAGGCCGAAGATGAGGCGGCGCTTTTTGTCCATCGCCTGACCGGTGATTCCCCAGAAACTGTTGATCGGGGCGAGCTGCTCGACCTTGCCTGTGGCCATCTCGATGCGATACCAATGGGGTCCCTGAAAACTCGAGGGGTCGATCGCGGGAGGGCCGCTGTCCTCGTCCAAAGCCCCGAAATAAACGTAACCGTCGAGCTCCTGCATTTGCGCATGGATCTTGCCGGTGGTCCAAATCCCCTTTCCCCGCTCACGCGCCAGTTCGGAAAGATTGGCCAGCATGGTCATCTTTTCCGTGGCGGGATCAAATTCGTAAACATATCCCGAGTCGCCGTGCGCACAAATGCCGACATAGATTTTCCCATTCGAGGCCGGGAGGATCGCGCTCCATTGGCTGCCCTCGAAATTCCCTCCGTTGAAGCGATAGACCCGGCAGCTCACCTCCTGCAGTTCGACCCGGCCGGCTGCCGCCAACCCCGCCGGCCAGCCAAAGACCAGAGACAAGAGCACGGCGACGATGGATGGCTTCATGGGGATCGACGGGGATGAGGTTTTTTGCATGAGGTTGCTTCGAGCGTTGGCACCGCTCCGTTTCACCATGGAGAAGGAGGGAAAGATTGGAGGGAGAGAGAGTGCGGGCCATCAGGCGTAAGCCTGCGCGCCAATGCATGATGCCGGCCACCCCTCTCCGCGGGAGCCGGCACCGACACATTTGGTATTTCCCGGAAGTCTCTTCACTCCCCTGTCATCCTGAGTCCAACGAAGGATCCATCGCCTTAAGCGGACACGGATCTGTTCCTGGAAGCCTCGCTGCGTTAAGGATGACTGGAAGGAAGAGTTTCGGAGTTGAAAAAGACAGTCTGGACTCTCCCCGGCGGGTGCCGGGGAGCCCGGAACCATCTCAGAAGTTAAAGCGAATGCCGGCCCGAAGATCGCTGCCGTAGATATTGGCCTGGTCCATCCGGTTCTTGTCTCCGATATAGCGTTCATCCCGCTCATTCGTGATATTGCGCCAGATGGCGTAGATCCTCAGGTTCTGGGTTATCCGGTAGCTGGCCTGCGCATCGATGAAGAAACGGTCGCCGTTAAAAATGTCTTCCAAAGAGTCGGGTCCGAGTTCGCGGAGGCTTCCGCTCTGGTAATTGTAGGCGATGCGGGCGGAAAGACCGTGTTTTTCGTAATAGAACGCGGCGTTGAAGATCTTGTCCGGTTGACGGAAGAACGGGAGATTTTCGTTCTCCCGCTCAAACACGGTCACCTCGGAATCGATGAAGGTCGCATTGAGGTCCACGCCGAAGCCATCAACCGCGCCCGTCAGGAAAGTGCTGAAGGGCAGCTGCAGATTGACCTCGAGGCCGTTGATCGTTCCCTTCTTGGCATTCTTCGTCGTGGTGACGGCGAGTGACTCCAAGGCAATGCCGTTGTGAACCGTGTTCCGGCGTGTTTCGGAAAAGTTGAAGATCGGGTTGTCGATATCCTTGCGGAAGGCGCTCAGACTGAACGTGGCACCCGATTTCGTGTAATATTCGAGCGCGAGGTCGAAATTATGGGATCGGAACGGCTTCAGCTCCGGATTGCCGATCTCCAGCGATCCCGTATTGGGGAAAGCGGGATTCGGATCCAGCGTCACCGGTTCGGCGATAAAGACCGCGATGGGCGAAGCGTCCTCGTAGGCCGGGCGGCCCATCGTGCCGGTAAAAGCACCCCGCAACACCAACTGCTTGGTAATTTCATATCGGAACTGAACGTTGGGCAGATAGTCGTCATAGCTGGTGCGGCCGGTGTTCTCGACCAAGCCTCCGAGCAGCGCGCCGGTGTCCGTGTTGGTGCTGTTTTGCTGCACTTCCCAACCGGTTACTCTGGCCTTGGTGTGCTCAAAACGGAATCCGCCCATGACCGTCAATTTGGGATTCACATCGACGCTGACCATGGCGTACGCGGCGGCAATCTGTTCCTTGATGTCGAAGTCGTCCTCCACGGAGTTCTGGATAGAATTGAGCTGATTGTCGGGGAAACTGGCGGGGTTGGCTTTCAGGTACGCGAGGGAAGCCGCACTGTTTATGGCGAGCGGCACCATGTACTGGCCGTCAAAGAAGCGGTAGCCCGGAAGAGCCGCACCCATCGTCTGAATCAGGGTGTTGCCGGAGGGACGACTGGAGTTGTTGTCCACGAAACGGCTGCGGTCCGTGTATTTGGCACCGACTTTCATGAAGCCCTTGCGCCCGCCCATCCAGTTGTCGAAGTCCCATTGCAAATCGCCCTGCGGCGTATAGGTGTCCTCAATGGTCAGGGAGTCGTCGATGCGAAAGCGACGGAACGGCAGCACCGTGGTGGGTGCAGTAAGGGCATTCTTGTCATCGAGGGTCCAGTAATAGTTGGTGAAATCGGTAGAAAAGAGCTGGCCGGATGGCGCGTTGACATTCCCCGTGCGGAACTGAACACCCCGAAAAGCGGGAGACACTTCCTTTCCGCGCGAATAGGTCATCTGAGCCTTGGCGGTGAGGCGGCCGAATTTTTTCGATCCGCCGGCCGTGACGTTGGTCAGCGTCTGCTTGGCATCGTCGTCGAATACCTTGGGCTCATAGCGGATGCGGTCGTAGGTGATGGAAGTGGGCGACACGAAAACAGGCGTGCTCCGTACGGACACCTGGGTGTCGTCTTGGTGGGTCTTTTCATTGAAAATGTTGTAGATGGACCGTACGAACAGCTCAGTATTGTCATCGGGCCGGTATTCGAGGTTGAGATTGAGGCCTATGCGCTCGCGTTCGCCATTTTCGGCGATGAGCCGCAAGTCTTCCGGATAGAAGTTGCCGGTGCCACCATCCTCGGTCCAGGAGGCGCGGACATTGTCATTGACGACATGGCGGTTCGAATAGCTGCCGGCGAAGGCGACGCCGAAGGTCCGGTTCTTGCCGAAAACGTCGCCGTAGGTGAAATCGGCACCGTAAACGGAACCCTTGCTCAGGCGATTCTCGCCTCCCTCGACGTCTCCGTAGATGTAGCGCTCATTCCGGTCGAAACCGCTGACCGTTTTGATGTTGATCGTTCCGCCCAACGCATTGGCATCCATGTCCGGCGTCACCGATTTGATCACCTCGACCTGGGAAATCTGGGAGGAGGCGATGATGTCGAGCTGCGTCGCACGGCCGCTGCGACCACCCACTCCGGGCGGTGCCACCGTGACCCCGTTGAAGGTTACATTGTTCAGGTTCGGTTCGACACCGCGGATGGTGACAAACTGGCCTTCCCCGCTGCTTTGGGAAATGCTCAGACCGGCGAGGCGGGAAAGCGCCTCGGCCACGTTGCGGTCAGGCAGATTTCCCACCGAATCCGCGGAGATGATATCCTTAAGATTCAGGGCCGTTCTTTTTTGCTGAAGCGCCAGGGAGCGACCTTCACGAATGCCCTCCACCGCAAATTTCTCCAGCTTCAGAACCTCCTCGCCGAATGCCAGGGAAGCAGTGACCTCGCCGGTCGCCGGGACCTCCACGCGTTGGGAAACGTCAGCATAACCCACAAAACCTCCCTGGAGCGTATAGCTGCCCGCAGGAAGATCATTGAAGGTGAATCGACCGTCCGGGCCGGTGATCGCGGTCCGACCGGTTTCAGCGATTGTTATCGCGACGCCAGGCAGATATCTTCCGGTGTTCGCGTCGTTCACCCGGCCGACGATGTCACCGGCATGCAGTGTCGTACCGGCAATCAGCATCAAAATAGGCAACAACCAGTGGATGCGCCTAAGGAGGATATTACTATTGGGGTTCATATTCGATTTGGTTTTGTGGTTTATCGTTTGGCGTGGGATTGGAATTCACCATTGAGCGCCCATTAAGAGCGCGGATGGTTGAGTCAGATTTGAACAAAGGGTGAGCGGAAGTTGCCTGTGTTTCAGGGTGAGCGTGTCAGCGGACGTGCCGCATTGACCGGACCGTTGAGGTTTCCGTGGTCCGGCCATTCGAAGCGACGCAGACGCTCATTGAGCAAATGCCCGCAAATCGGAGCGTTTCAGGTGTTCCAACCGCACGGTTCCGGATCACACGATCTGGGGAAGGATTGAAAACGGACAGACTGATATCGGCCGACAGATCCGCCAATCCGTCGTGGGCGATAAACCGGGGCTTGGTTTGGGCGTCGATCAAAACAGGGAAGAAAGACGATTCATCAGGTCACAAGTCAATGAAATCTTTCTCCCTGTGAATAAATATTTACCGCGCAGATGCCGGTTCCCAGTCTCCATCGATCTCCGACACGGTCCATCCCGGCTGCGAAAATGAAAACAGCCGGTGCAGGCTTCCGGTTTGGCCAGCAGCCAAAGTCTCGGTCGGACCTTGTCTGACTTCCAAGCGTCACTGTCGGCGAGCGGGCAACGGATTAAGCCATCTCCCCGCGCCACGAATCTGACGGAACCCATAAGGATCGCTCTGAAACAGCGACTCATGGCAGCTTGGAATAAAATTATCTAACGACTATGACATAGCTATTTGCGTAACCTAAAAGCGAGCATCCGTGTGCACCGATGCTCGCCCCGGAGGCGATTGAATTCCTCCAAAGATGAGGGGCATGCTGTGCCGGCATCAATCACTTCCTCGCGGCCGCGCTGACCCGCAAGCGGCTTCATCAGCCCACCCCGGAAGCCTGGCATGGCATTTCCCAGAGCGAGCAGCGCCTGAAAATTGTCCAGGCCGGATAGTTTCTCCTTTAAAATGAGAAATATTTCTCATTAATCACCGCATACCTCAAGAATCGGACGATCCTTTAGTATTTAAAACGCCCAACTTGCGCATGCCAAAAAAATTAACCCTAAACAAGCTGGCCCGGACAGCGGGTGTCAGTGCGGCCACGGTCTCGCGGATCATAGCGGGGAATCGGAGCGTCGATCCTGCCATTCGCACCCGGGTGCTGAAAACCGCGCAGAAACTGGGCATGGATCTGGACGATTGGAGGCGGGGCAAGCCGCGCATCATCGCCTTCCTTCTGTCGAACCGCGACGCGCTGCAGAGTTTCCAGGCGAGGGTGCTGCTGGGCGCGCAGGGCTATTGCGCCCTGCACAAATGGGAGATGCTTTTCACGTCCTTCCGCTATTCGCCGGACACCCCGCCCAAAGCGCTGCATTTTCCGCAGTTGCTGAGCGGCCAAACCAACGCCCAGGCGGTGATTCTCGGCGGCAGCAACTCGCCGAATCTCCTGGCGGCATTCAACGATCGCGGCATTCCGTTTGTCGTCCTGGGTCACAGCGTGACCGGTGATTGGAAGCCCGAAACCTACGACGTCGCCTATACCGACGACGTTTCCGGCGCCAAAGAGGCGACCCTGCATCTCATTGCCCAAGGCCATCAGACGGTCGGCTTCATTGGCAACACGCAGTTTCCCTGGTTCAAACGGTGCTCGATCGGTTATTCACACGCGATGACCGACGCGGGACTCAAGCCCAACATCGTGGACATCCGCTCGGAGGGATTCCAACTCGGCTATCTGGCCTTGAAGTCACTGCTTTCGAAGTCACCGCGACCGAGCGCCATCATGGTCGGGACCGACCAGGTCGCCGCCGGCGTGTACTTCGCGATACGAGAAGCAAACCTGTCCGTGCCGGCAGACATCAGCGTTTTCGGATTCAACGACACCCAGGGAGAATTCATGTCACCGCCGCTTTCTTCCGTGCGCGAATTTCCCGAGGAGCTCGGGCGTCACATGGCCGAGTTTGTGATCAACCGGTTGCGGGATCCCTCGATTCCTCCCCAGCACATCACCATTCCCTGCCAATTGATTCACCGAAACTCGGTTGCCGCGCCGCAAAACGCGAACGTCACGGCGTGACCGCCGGTCTTGGCAGGCGGAACAGCGAGCGGCTCCGAGATACACGGAGTAACCGACGATGACTCCGTTCCGATTTTGAGCTGAGATGGATGGCACAACTACCGGACCGGATTTCCACTTCGGGGAGTCAATCACGGATGTGCCAAACAACATGCCAATCTGAACACCGATGCTCGGTGTAATCCAACAGAGCCGAACCACACTCCAACCTCACTCAACTCATTGGGCAAGTGACTGGTGCCCGGGGTGGGACTCGAACCACCGCTGGCTCGCGAGGCCAAGTTGCACGCTGACGCGGATTTGGTTGAATTTCACTCTAAAGGAACGCGCAGAGAAAAACATTCAGTGACATCGAAGTGAAGTCAGAAACAGTCTTGATGGCAACTTTGTGGCAACTCACAGCGCTTAATCGTACGATTTGTAACGTAGTACTTCAGCGCTGCTCGTGAGCGCCAATCGCTGACGGAGCGGAGGTACTGACAAGGATGGGTTAACACTATTGCCAAATTTGGGGAATGTGCAGACAGGAGGAATGGAACCGACCGAGGAGCATCTGCAACGAATCCAAGACAGTTTAGCCGTTGAGCGGGGCAATGTGAGCATGGAGGTGCTGAACTTTATGAATGCCGTGCTCTATGTGATGGAGAACGGGTGCAAGAGTCGGCGACTGCCAGAGCGCTTCGGCAACTGGCACACGATCTATACGCTCATGAACCGATGGAGTAAAAGCGGAGTGTAGGATCGGCTCTTTGCGAAATTGCAGCAAGAGGGGGTGCTGGGCAGTTGAGCAGAAAGTGGTGTCGCTGGACAGCACCAGAGTGAAAGTCCATCCCGACGGAACCTATGTGGAGATAGAATGGCCGCAGGCCATTGGTACAAGTCGCCTATAACGGAAGGGCGTGGAGAACGCCGACTTCGCCGCAGCATTTGATCGAATTGATGCCAGTTAACGCTGGCCGAGGGGCACTGGGCCCGAGTGGAGCCGGGCCGACAGGTTTCAACGGCAAATATCCTGTGAAGGCGAAGCTTTCCTTCTGCCGTCCCATGTGATCTCGACCGCCTCTGCCACCTCGCGCAACCAGCGAGTTGGGTCGGCACCAGTAGATCGAATTTAGAGGGGTTCGCCACGCCCAACCGATCCATAAGGCCAGCATGATCCTCCCAGTCCGAACATAGATTCCCTAACTTGGCGGGGTGGGCCGAACCGTACCCATGAACCTTTCTTAACTCCACGCCAAGCAACCACCTTGGGGACATTTCTTATGGGTTCCCTTTGTATTTTATCAACTTGCGCGCAATCAATCTGATGCCCCAGCCGCCACAATCCCAGAAGAAAATCCTGTTCTCCAAAAGTGAACGGACCTTTTTTCTGAATGGTGCCCACAGCACCTATGCCCTGGCGATTCATCCAAGTGGAGTGCTCCAGCATCTCTACTGGGGGCCGACGCTTTCGCCCGCGCCACGGACTGCCTTTCCCAGCCTCAACTTTGCCGCGCTTGATCCCATCACCTCCATCCGGGGTGTGACGGTCCCGCTCAGTCTCCTGCCGCAGGAATATCCCACGGCCAATACCGGTGACCATCGCATGTGCGCCCTGGACGCGGAGCACGCCGATGGCACGCGGGCGGCGCTGTTAACCTATCGGAGCCATTCCATCATCGCGGGCAAACCGCCTCTGTCCGGCCTGCCGGCAACTTATGTAGAGACCGACTCCGAGGCGGAAACTCTCGCCATCGTCTTGGCCGACGAACCGAGCGGTCTCGAGGTGTTTCTTAGCTACACCGTATTTCAAGGTCGCGACACCATCGCCCGCTCGGCGCGAATCGTCAACGCCGGCTCAGCGACCGTCATCTTGAGAAGGGCGCTAAGTGTCTCGCTCGATTTTTCCCACCACAGTTTTGAGATGATCCATCTTCCCGGAGCTTGGGGCCGCGAGCGCTGGGTCGAGCGCAACCCCTTGCACTCGGGCGCACAAACCATCGGGAGTCGCCGCGGTGGAAGCAGTCATCAGGATCAGCCTTTCTTTGCGCTGGTGAGCCCGGAGACCACAGAGGAGCAAGGCCAGGCCTATGGCTTCAGCCTCATCTACAGCGGCAATCATCTCGGGGGAACCGAGGTTGATTCCTTTTATCAGACCCGGGCCTGCCTGGGGATCAACCCAGACCTCTTTGCCTGGCGGCTGGATCCGGGGGAGGATTTTCAAACCCCCGAAGCCGTGCTCGTCTTCTCCGCCGCTGGCCTCGGGGCGATGTCGCGCCAATACCACTCGCTCTATCGGGAACGCCTGTGCCGTGGCAGCTGGCGCGACGCCGACCGGCCGATTGTCGTTAACAACTGGGAAGCCACTTTTTTCAACTTCAACGCGGACAAGATTCTTGCCTTGGCCAAAGTTGCCAGCCGGATCGGCGTCGAAACTTTGGTGCTCGATGACGGTTGGTTCGGTCTGCGCAACAGTGACAATTGCTCGCTCGGAGACTGGACGCCCAACCAAGAAAAACTGCCCGACGGACTCGCAGGCCTGGCAAGGCGCGTCAACGAGGCAGGTCTCGGATTCGGGCTCTGGTTCGAACCGGAAATGGTTTCACCCGATAGTGAACTCTACCGGGCGCATCCCGACTGGTGCCTCCACATTCCCGGACGCGAAGGTTCACTAAGTCGAAACCAGCTGGTACTTGATTTTTCGCGGCCGGAAATTGTCAACGCCATCCACCAGCAGGTCGCCGCGATCCTGCGCGACACGCCCATTGTCTACGTCAAATGGGACATGAACCGCTATCTCAGCGAAGTCGCCTCTGCGGGGCGCGCGGCGGAGCGGATGGGCGAGACTTTCCACCGGCATATCCTGGGCGTCTACCGACTGATGGAACGGCTCACCTCCGAGTTCCCCGCCGTCCTTTTCGAAAGCTGCTCCGGGGGCGGCGGCCGCTATGACCCGGGCATTCTCCACTACATGCCGCAAACCTGGTGCAGCGACAACACCGACCCGATCTCACGGCTCAAGATCCAATACGGCACCTCGCTGGTCTACCCTCCATGCACCATGGATGCCAACATCGGCGTCTCGCCCAATGTCTTTATGGGACGCAACACGTCAATCCGGACGCGCGGTCACGTTGCTCTCGCCGGACTGTTCGGCTTCCAGCTCGACCTCTGCGCGCTTTCAGCGACCGAGCTGGCCGAGGCTGTAGAAATCACCGCGCTCGCGAAGCGCACCCGGCGCTTGCGCGCCACCGGCGACCTCTACCGCCTCCGCGATCCATTTGCCGGCGAGTCAGCGGCCTGGATGATCGTGGCGCCCGATCGGAGCGAAGCGGTCGTCACCTATGTCCATCGCCTCGCCGAGGTACATTTGCCCCCGAACCGGCTCAAACACGACCAAGCCTCCTGGTCGTCACGATTACAGGTCGCGGGACTCGATGCGAACGCGATCTACCATTCGGTGGAGGGAACATCAGGCAGCTGGCGGGGGGACTTGCTGATGCAGGTCGGTCTGCCTTTCGAGATTTCCGGAGATTTTCAAAGCGTGTTCTGGCACCTCCGCCGGGAAACCAACTGAGGATTTCGTCCAGCTCTCTCTACCGTTTTGAGATCGACCGATTCTTCCAAACCAAAGCCATTTTTATTCATCGTCCCATCCATGAATTTCACGCACGCCAGTGAAACGGACCCGCGAGCCGGCCACGATTTCCATTCCACGCGCGTGGGGCGGCGACAAATGGCGACCACTGCCCCATGTGCGACCTTGACGCTGAACCTCGAATCGCCGCAATTAGTCTCAGATCCAGCCTCGCTCCATGTCCAAACCCGCCACGCTACAAACCGTCGCCGAGAACCTAGGATTGTCGAAAACCACCGTCTCAGTGGCGCTGCGCGGCCGGCCCGGCGTATCGGAAACAATGCGGGCCCGGATTCTGGCCGAAGCGAAGCGCGTGGGTTACCAGCCGAACACGGCGCAGGCCGAGTTGATGGCGATCGTGCGCGCCCGTCGCCGGGCGAAAGGCACGGAGACGATCGCCTTCATCAACACCTTCCAGCAAGATCCCTCGCTGCTGCGCCGCGTTCGCGGATTTCGCATGTTTCTCGAGGGAGCCATCGAGCAGGGCAAGGAATTTGGCTATCGGGTGGAGGAGTTTCGCGTGGCCGACTACGGCCCGACTTCCAAGCGACTCGATCAGGTGCTCAAGTCGCGCGGCATTCGCGGTATATTGCTCGGGCCGCGTCACATGGACGAGCCCGAGATCTCATTGGACTGGTCAGCCTACAGCTGCGTACTCGTGGGCGAGTCGACCTACGGGGCGCGGATTCATCGAGTCTGCAACCACCATCCCCAGACCATGGAACTGGCACTGACCAGCATGGCCGCACTCGGTTACCAGCGCATCGGCGTGGAACTCATGGCCGACTATGAGTCCGTGCGCCATTTCGATTTCCTCGCCGGCGTCGAACCCGCCCGCCTTGAGTTCGGCGAGGCGGTCAAGGTGTTCGTGCGGATCAAGCCCAGCCATCCCGTGCCGGGCATGGAACCGATCCCGCCGGAAAGACGGAACGAATTCTGGAAGAACTATAGCAATTCCCACGAGCTGCCTCTGCTCGAGCAGTGGGTCCGTCAGGAGCGGCTCGACGGCTTGGTCACGCTTCACGCCTACGACAAGGAAGGAATCAAACTCATCCGCACCGCGATCGGCCGCCCGCTCGGCTACGCCGAACTGGACACTCATATCACCGAAGGCTGTGCGGGCATCAACGAGCACAGCGACGACATCGGGCGCACGGCCGTGCATTTGCTCCGCGGCCTGCTGCATGCCGGGGAAAAAGGCAGTGCGCCGATGCCCCGCATCGTTCTCATTGAGGGCGAGTGGATTGATGGACCGACCGCTCCGCGGATCGACCCCTAGTTCCCTCCTCCCTCCCCCGCTCCTGTCACCGCGACCGGCCGGCATTCCGGCGGTGCCGGTGGGTTTGCGCCCAGTCGCGCCCCGCACGACAGGTCCGCGCCCGAGAGGCACACCTGGCCGACCCGACCCTTTCTTTTCGTCATGAAATCTCCGCACAATCCATTTCTCCCGTCCGGCCGACTCCAGGTCGGTTGTAACTACTGGGCGTCGCACGCTGGCGCCTTCATGTGGCGCGACTGGAGGCCGGACGTGGTCGCCGCTGATTTTGTCCAACTCGCCGGTGCCGGCCTGACCACTGTGCGGGTGTTCGCACTTTGGTCGGATTTTCAACCGTTGGAGCAAACGTCCGGCTACCTCGGCGAAATCAAGGACTACCGCCATGGCGAGGGCCTCCTGCCCGACACTGCGGCGGGACGTGCCGGGATGGACGAGTGCATGCTGCAACGTTTTCGCCTGATGGCCGACGAGGCGTTGAAGAATGGCGTGCAGCTGATCGCCGGCCTCATCACAGGCTGGATGAGTGGCCGGCTGTTTACGCCCCACGCCTTCACCAACCTCAACGTGCTCACCGATCCCGAGGTGTTGCGCTGGCAGATGCGGTTTGCCCGCTGCTTCGTCGAGACGCTCCGCGACCATCCGGCCATCGTCGCGTGGGACCTCGGGAACGAGTGCAACTGCATGGCAGCCGCCACAGCGGCGGAATCCTGGATTTGGACTTCCGTGATCGCGACCGCCATTCGCGCGGTCGATCCCGACCGGCCGATCGTGTCCGGCATGCATTCGCTCGAAGCGGACCCTCGCAAGGCTTGGTCGATGGCCGGCCAAGGAGAGCTGACGGATTTTCTCACCACCCATCCCTATCCGCCTTATACCCGTTTCTGCGATCACGAGGCGATCAGCACCCTACGCCCACAACTGCACGCGACGATCGAAAGCCTCTATTACGCCGGGGTGGGCGGAAAGCCCTGTTTTGCCGAGGAGATGGGCTCCATGGGATCGACCCTCGGATCGGACGAAATCGTGGTGAGCTTTGTGCGCCCGAGTTTATATTCACTCTGGGCCCACGACTGCCGGGCCATGCTGTGGTGGTGCGCCTACGACATCGTCGATCCGACCCGCGCTCCTTACGATTCCGCGGTCAACGAGCGCGAATTGGGCCTCTTCCGAACCGACCGCTCCGCCAAGCCGGTGCTCCACGCAATCGCTGACTTCAAACGGGTCGTGAACAAACTGCCGATCGCAACCCTGCCGCCTCGAATCATCGATGCGACCTGCCTGCTCACTCAGGGCCAGGACCAGTGGGCCGCAGCGCAAAGCGCATTCATTCTGGCAAAGCTCGCCGGTGCCGACGTGGCGTTTCATTGGTTCGGCGATCCCCTGCCGGAATCACCGATCTACCTGCTGCCCGGACTTTGCGTCTCAAACGCGCTCTCCCACCTGCGCTGGGAGGCCCTCCTCGCGCGGATCAAAACCGGTGCAACGCTTTATATCTCGATCGATGATGCCGCACTCGTCGAAATAATCGATGCAGTCCCGCACCCCTTTCACGAGATGGGCTTTCACTGTTTGTGTGGAAAGTTCGAGTCGTAACGCGATTTCCCGGTAGGAAAGACCATCGACATAGCGGCAAATCATGACCCGGCGGCATTGGGGCGGCAGCGATGCCACCGCGTCGATCAATACCTGCTCGCGATGGTGCAGTTCCACGACTTCGGGCACACTGAGGGCCTCCTCCAGCAGAGGAAGGATCTTGTCATCGGACACGCTTTCATGGTCCCTGCGACCGCGGATCAGATCTATCGCCAGGTTGCGCGCGGCAGTGAACAGAAATCCCTTCACGTGGGTCAGCTTCCCCAGCTTCCAGGCGCGTACCGTCCGCAAATAGGTTTCCTGAACGAGCTCATCATGATCCGGCACCGAGGGGAAGCGCTTCGACAAATAAGCGCGCAACGCCGGCTCGTGTTGAGCCACGTGTTCCGAAAACCAATGGGATTCTTCCGTCCGGGGCATGCTGGGGATAGGCTGTCGCCTTACGGCTTATGTGACCGGCAACATCACGGAGTCTAGCGGAAATTCCCGGGAACCCCACCCGCAAATAATTTTGTTTTTCGGACTGACCCATCATGCCGCCGCCAACGTTTACAATATTAAATGTCATTAGCTAGGCGCATCCGGAGTGCAGCCGCCTGCCAGGCGGGCTGCACCGGTTTCTCCGGCAGGTAAGGGGCGTGAACTCTCGGCCCGCGCCGTCCGCCTCTACCCGATGTGTCTTTCGGTGACGGTTGGATTTCGCGTTTACTCGCACGCTCATCGCCCGCATCGCGGCCTCGCTGCCAGTCCGTGTTCCTACGGTCGTGCCTTTGCCTCCACCTTCTTTCGCGCCGTACATCTCGCGGTGCCCGCCTTGGTCTTGGCTGCAGTTGTTGTCACTATTCCCGAACATTTCGTTTCATAGGTTTAGTTCACACCCATGCCAGGCACACGAGCGCCGAGCCGGGGCTCCGCTTTCCGCAGGACCGCCCCGGCGGTCCGCTCCTGCAACACCGTAAGAGGGCGGGCCGTCGAGCCGGCCCGGCGAAAGCGGAGCCGGGGCTCCGCACTCCAGAACGGAGTTGTATCATTGCTACCTCACCCGCTCCGACGCCATTTCGGCGGCCAGGGTGATTTCCGGAAGGTGCCCGAGAAAAAGATCGAGGATTTCAGGATCGAATTTTTCGCCACGCATCTGCCTCATCTCCGTCATCACCCGATCCTCCTCCCAAGCCGGTTTGTAGGAGCGGCTCGAAAGCAGCGCATCATAAACATCGGCCACCGCGACGATCCGGGCTTCGAGCGGGATACCCAGGCCGCCGATTCCATGGGGATAACCCTGACCGTCCCAGTTTTCATGGTGGGAAAGCGCGATGATCGCCGCGCACTTGATCACCGGCCACGAACTGCCTTCGAGCATTTTGTAGCCAATGAGCGTGTGGCGCTTCACCTCGTCCATTTCCCCGGGCGTCAAGGACCCGGGTTTGTTCAGCAGCGCGAGCGGCACGCCGATTTTCCCGATGTCGTGCAGCGGCGTCGCGTAATGAAGGTCCGTCAAATGACCGGCCGGCAATCCGACCAACCGGCCGATTTCGCAGGCATAGCGCGTGACCCGGTCCAGGTGGCTTCTGATGGTCGGATCGTGGGCCTCGCAGGCGTAACGCAGTCTCACGGCGAGTTCGCGGCCCGGGTCGTTGACGGCGTCGGCGTTCAACGGCGGTCCTCCTGCAATTGCATCGCATCGGCTTTTCTTCGCCGCTCGACCCGGCGGCTTTCCTTGTGCTTGTACAACGCGGCGTCGGCGGCCTCCGTCAATTCTTCGAGCGTATCGGGCCCGTTCTTGTCGAAATAGGCCACGCCGACGCTGGACAGCAGCATGAAGCCGGAGCCGTCCCGGGCGTTGCGGGTGTTGAGCGCCGTTTCCAACCCCTTCAGGGTTTCGGCGATCTGGCCGGGCTGCTGTTCCACACCCATCGCCACGAATTCATCGCCGCCCAGGCGCACGAGCAGCGCGTCCTTGCGGAAGACGCTCCGCAGGGTGGCGGCGAATTCCTTCAGGGCGTCGTCACCCTTCGCATGACCGAGCTCGTCGTTGATCTGCTTGAAGCGGTCGAGGTCGAAGAAGCAAAGGTAACCGCGCGAGTCGTCGTGTTTGACGCGTTGAAGCACATCCGGGTTGAGTGTGTTGAATCCGCGGCGGTTGTAGAGTCCGGTCAATTCGTCCAGCACCGCGAGTTGACGGATTGTCCGCTGCAGGCGGTGCCGCTCGATGGCATAGATGATCGCCCGGTCGAGCGTGAGGTAGTTGAAATCCCCCTTGATCAGGAAATCCTGCGCGCTCATCTGCACGGCCCGCAAGCCGACCTCGTCGCTGCCGGTCGCCGTCAGCACCAGGATCGGCACCTCGGGCGCAACCTCGACAATACCGGTCAGCGTGGCGAGTTCGCGGCTGTCCGGCAGATTGAGGTCGAGCAGGATGACGTCAAAATCCTCGGCCTTCAGCGCCGCGATCGAATCCGCCAACCGGGTCTTGTGCGTGGAGACATAGGTGTGGGTCGGGGACTTCCTCAACATTTGCTCCGTGATCTTCGCGATCAGAAGCACATCCTCGACGAGCAGGACCTTGTAAGTTTGACGAATCATCGCGCGCGGAATCGGAAACTGCTATTGGGCCGCCGCCACTTTCACGGAAGTCTCCGTGGCGACGTCATGCACGATCCGCGGCGTGAGGAAAAACACCAGTTCCGTGCGCTCGTCGGTCTTGTACTCGCCGGAAAACGCCTTGCCGATAAGGGGAATGTCGCCGAGGACCGGAACTTTCCGGTGCGTGGTCGAGGCATTGTCCTGCACCAGGCCGCCCATGACGACCGTCGCGCCGTCCCGCACGCGCACGATGGAGGAGGCCTGCCGGATATCGATCACCGGCGCATTCGTGTCACCCGTCGCGGAAGTGGAAATGCGGACGAGCCGGCTGACCGCCGGCGTGAGGTCGAGCGTGATCAGCCCGTCGCTTGAAATCTGCGGCGTGATGGAAAGCACGGTGCCGACCGTCACCGTCTGGACGGTCTCGGTCACGGTGGTGACCGGAGGCGATCCGGGCGCAGTGGTGACCTGGCGGAGGAAAATGGGCAAATCCTGGCCGACCCGGACGACAGCGGGCTGGTTGTTCAACGTCCGGAGGCGCGGGGTCGAGACGACCTTGAGGTCGCCCTGTTGCTTGAGCGCGTCGAGCACGGCGGAAAGATTGCCGCGCTGATGCTGGATGCGGATGCCGGGTTCACCGGGCGCGGGCCCGTAAACCGGGGCCTGCACGATCAAACCGCCCGCGCCAGCCAACCCCAGTTGACCAGGAATGGTGTTGAAGGAAGTGTCCAGCGAATCGGCCAGATAGGACCAGTTGATGCCGAGCTGCGTCGAATTGTTCAGGGCCACCTCGTAGATCTCGACCTCCAGGTCCACCTGCCGGACGATGCTCGCCGTCACGCTGGAGATGAATTGCGCGATCGTCTCCACATTGCGGTGGTTGTCGCGCACGAGCACGGTGCCGGCCAGGCCGTTGATCGTGAAGCTGCCTTTCCCGGACACCAGGGACTTCAGCTGCTCGCCGAGGTCGGCCCAGAAATTGATGGTCGAGGTGTTCGTCACCGTCATGGTGGAGCCCTCGGAACCGCCGCCTCCGCCGTTCCCGGAACTGCCGGCGGCGCTTCCGCCGCCACTGGCGCCATTCGCTCCTCCGCTGGAGCTTATCTGGACGGCATTGGAACCCTGCCCCGCCCGCGTCACGTGAATGTAGTCGATCTGAAACAGCCGGGTCTCGCGATTGCGCACGCGGAGCAATTTGCCATCCTGCACGAAATAGTAGCCATTGGCCTCCAGCAGCGCGCTCATGGCGAGATCCAGCGGAAGATCGCGGAAGTCCACGGTGACGGATCCTTCCACGTCGAGATCGGGGACGATGTTGAGATTGTTGGCCCGGGCAAACAGCGCGAGCGCCTGTTTGACGGGAACGTCCTGTGCGCTGAAGCTGAACAACGTCGACGGCACGGACGCCGGCATGCCGGGAATCCCGCCTGGAGTCATCGGCGGAAGCGCCGTCTCCTGAGCGCCAAGGCGCGCGGACCAGACCGGCATGAAACAGAGGCCAATCGCGGCAAACAGACAGGATCGGGATTTCATCGCTTTCAAAGTGCGCCGACTGCGCGAAGGATCCCCTGCGCGGGGGTGGTGAGGGAGAAATCGCCTCCGATCGAAACGAAATTGCGACCTTTCCAATGGGAAAGCCAAACGCCATCCCGGGTCGCCGATTCGATCCGGAGGCGGCCGATCTTATCGCCATCCTGGCAGATGCGATCATTGATCACCACAAGCGTGCGACCGCCCTGGGTCCAGATCGCGGAGAGATGAACGGTGTCCACGACATCGGGTTCGGGCGCCTTTTCGACGGCGGCGGGATCGTCTTTGACGCCCATCGCGAACGGATCGCGGAAGGGGCCGGGGATGGAAATTTTTTGGACAACCGACCACGCCGTCCCGTGCGCCGCGTCACCGGCAGACGTCTCGCCGGTCGTCTGCGAGGCGTCCAACCCGGACCCGGACAGCCCGGATTTTCCCACGTGTGGGAATGCGCTTCGCCACACCATCACCAGCGCGACGATGGCGATCATGGCGACAAACCAGGGTTTATTGAGGAGTTTTCTCATGGGGGCTGCGGGTCGCCAGGCGGAAGTTAAGTTCCGCCGTGTACCGTCCTTGCTCATCGGCACGAATGCCCAGACGGGTAAGATCGATTCGCTTCTCCGCAGCGGAAAACACGTCAAGAAGAGCGAGCAGGGATGAAAATGGCTCGCGGTTTTCCGATGCGGGGGAAATTTTTGCCCGGGCGGACAGGAAGAGCAACGCTTCGTCCGGGGTGGCCGGCGCATCTGTCGCCGAAAGATCATAGGGCTGGAAGCCGCCTTCCCACTGCCTTTCCTTCGCCTTTTGTTTCATTCCCTCGAGAACCGGGATCAATTCCGTCGAATCCTTCAGAATTTCGCGCTCCGCCCGGGTCATCCGGGCCGACAATTCACCGGCCTGTTGCTCGGAAAAACCCAAGCGGAGGATTTCGATTTCCCTGTCCTGGTCCAATAGCGCCTGATGGGATTCGCGTTCGTGCCGCCGGTGGGGATCGCGGACGCCCTTGTTCCAGGCCAGCAGCAAAAGCGACAGCGCGCAGGGAATGAGGATCGGCAGCGCCCGGCGAAAACGGATTTTTTTCGGCGCATCCGGCCAGCCGGGAATCTCCGTGAGCATCTGCCGGCAATCCTGTCCGAAAGCGACGACCTTATTTTTCAAGGATGCCTCCCTCGACGCTGAAACGTTGAACCTCGGGATCCGTCGAATTGGCCGGACGCGGGATCCCCATCACCGCGCGGGATGATTCGTCCGAGCGGACATGCAGGGCGCTCTTCGCCAGCTGACGCTGCAAAGCGGCCACGATTTCCCGCGCCGTATCCTCGTCGCCCTCCACGATTCCCTCGATGCGGAAGGTCCAGCCGGCGGGTTCCTCCCACTTCACCGAAAGGTCGGACAGCCGCATCGCGCCGGGCAAAACGCTGGCGACCAGCGCGGTGAATTTTGCCGCGACCGGCGGCAGCCGTTCGTCTTCGACCTGGCGGACAAAGGCCCGTTCACGCCGCACGGCCTGGTTGCGCTCCGTCAACCGCCGCCGCTCGGCGGACATCTTCGCCTCGTTCGCCTGCAAATCGGAGTATTGGCGCGTCTCGACATCCCAGGAGCGCGCGCTGCTCCAGGCATCGACGACCAGAAAGAGCAATAGCAGCCAACTGGCGGCAAGCAGGCCGCGCCGGATGGTGCGCTGCCGGCTTTTCCGTTTCAGGTGGCCGGCCACGAGATTGACCGGGTGGCGCGGCGGAAGTTTGGCCACCGTTTGCAGCCACTCGACGGGGGTTGTCGGCAGGACCGTGATCTGACGGCCGGAACCGCACTTCGCGTTCACCTCGGCCGTCGCATGATTGTCCCGGCCGAGCAGCCAGATGCGCTCGACGGTTGAGCCGAACCGCTGGTTCGCATACAGCAGCGAGCGGTTTATCTCCACTCCGATGCGGGCGGGATCCGCACTCCAGACCGCGAGGATGTTGCGGGCAAACAGCAGGTCGCCACCCACTTTGGCCACCATCACCACGGTCGCCCCGCCCGCCTCGACCGCAACCAGCACGGGACGGCCCTTGGCGATGGGAAAGCGGTCGAGTTCGCGCTGCACCGGAACGACGAGCGGCAGGATCCGCATCAGGTCGAGCCGCCGTTCCAGGAAGAGCCGGTTCACGCTGTCGTAGAATGTACGCGGCAGCATGTGCAGGATAAACGAACGCTCCTTTTTAATCCCGCCCGCCGGCTGGCTCACCCACAGGACGGCGGCATTCTCCTTCTCGTACCGCTGCACCCGGCCCTGGAGATAGTTGCGCGCCATCGAATCCGACACGGGGGGCGTCGCCTCGATCTGGTGGACGAACTGTTCGTTTTCCAGCAGGAGAAACGCCTCGGCGCCCGCAAACTTCAGTTCGGTCAGCGCCCGGTCGAGCGCGGGTCCGATCTCCGGGAGCGTGCCCACGGGCTCCGGCGACGACCAGCTTCCAATCATTTTCTGGCGGCGGAAAACCGCGGCGTGGAAAGAACCGTGAAGCCAGCCGACGCCGAGGATATCGCCGTTGTCCCCCATGGACCGGCGCAACATCGCGGGTTTGGAAGCGGTTGCTTCCGTCGCCCCGGGGACGGAAATGTCGGCGGCGGGCGTCATTGGGCCACCCATCCCGTGGTGAAGGTGAACGTCTTCGGGCTGTTGCTCACCATATAGCTGAAATTGAGCGTAACCCCGCCGGCATCGCTGTAGAGGCTGAGCCGGTCCTTCGCCTTCAGGCTCAGCGGCGTGGCGGTGGTGGCGCCGGCCGCCAGATTGACCACTCCCGGCGACGTGCCGTTCGCGTAGGTGACCTTGTAGCTGACCGCACCGGTACCGCTGTTGTTCAATGTAAAACCGTAGGTTTGGAGATCCGTGCGATAAATGGAGGCGAAACTGACACGTTCGATGACCAGGTATTCGATGTTGGCCGCGTTCCACGCATTCCAACCCGGCGCCGGGGGGATGTTGCCGTCCGTCGTATTCCAGATCGCCTGAAAATTTCCGGAAACATTCGCCGCGGAAGGAAGTGCGACACCCGTACGCATCGACGAAAGCAGGAGCGCCCTTTGGTTGGCCGCGATCGGATCGGGTACGTACATCCGGTTCATTTGCCGTCGGTTTGTAAGAATATCCGAGGCGTTCATCGACGAATAGACGGCCAGCTGCGTCGTCCAGTTCGGCAGCGACGGCGGAACCGCCGCGGTCGGAACGGCTCCGTTGTCTCGCAGATAAAGGCCGATTTCAGCGCCCAAGGAATGCAGGTTGTCCGTCTCGGCCCGGATCGCGGCGCGTTCGAGCGAATGCAGGATGTTGGGTGTCAGCACCCCGGCCATGATCGTCAGGATCGCCAGCACCCCGATCATCTCGATCAGCGTGAAGGCCGCCGCGCGATGACCGGCAAGGGAAGGCTTCGTCTTCATCGCGCGTCCCAGAGTTGAAGAATGGGAAGGATCACCGCGAGCGCCACCACGCCCACGATCGCGATCAGCGATATCATCATGACCGGATCGAAAATCGCGAAGACGATTTTGATCCGGCGCGGGATGATCTTGTTGTAATACTCCGAAACGCCTTGCAGCGCGAAATCCAGGGTCCCGGACGTCTCGCCGGTCGAGATCATCGTCACCAGCGTCTGGGGAAAGACGTCGTGCGCGGCCAGGCATCTGCTCAGCGGCGTGCCTTCCAGCACGCCCTGGCACACTTCGTCGAGGGATTTTTCGATCGCGCGGTTGCCGACGATCTTCCGGCAGATCCCGAGACCGCGCGGCAGCGGGATGCCGGCCTTGTACAACATCGCGAGATTGTGGGTGAATCGCGACAGGGCGAACATCCCGATCAGCGAACCGAAGATCGGAAGGTTCATCAAACCGCGGTCGAACGCACGGGCAAACGACTCCGAGCGGAGCATCATTTTCAACAGCGCCGGCGCGCCGATCATCACCCCGACGACCACCGGCCAGTAGTGGATCAGCGTGTCGCTGACCGCCATGACAACCCGGGTGAGCAGCGGCACCTTGAGCGCAAGGTCGGTGAGCAGACCGACGAACTTGGGCACGACGAAGGTGAACAGCAACAGCACGAGCGCCATCGAGGCGCCGAGGACCATGAGCGGATAGATCAGCGCCTGCCGGATATCTCCCATCAGTCGGTCAAGCCATTCGTAATACCCGCCCAGGCTTTCGAAAACCTCCGGCAGGCGTCCGCTGATTTCGCCGGCCTGGACGATGGCCGTAATCTCGAGCGAAAAGACCCGGGGGAACTCCCCCATGGCCTGGTGCAACGGCACGCCGGTCGTCACCTTCTCGCGCAATGCCGCCAATACGCGGCCGAATTTGGTTTCCGCAAAATCCTCCGCGAGACGTCCGAGGGCGTTGGGCATCGTGATCCCCGCCCGCAGCAACAAGGTCATTTGCACGAAAAAATTAATCAGCTCGTCGCGTTTGATTTTTATGCTGCTGCCCCGCACCCCGATCACGCCCGCGCCCTCCCGGGCCTCGAGCAGCCAGATGCCGGCGTTGCGCAAACGGGTCTCGACCGAGGAGAGATTGTCCGCCTCGAGCGAACCCGACACCGTTTTGCCGGCGGCATCGTAGGCGCGATAATGGAACAGGCTCATGGTCAGTGCGAGAAGGCCACGCGAAAGACTTCCTCGAGGGAAGTATCGCCGGCCAAGGCGCGGCGCATGCCGTCGTCGAAGAGCAGTTGCATCCCCTTCTCGCGGGCGATCGCCTTCAGTTTCTCCACGTTTCCGTCGTGAATCACCGCCGTGTAGTCGTCGTCGATGACCAGCATTTCGAAAATGGCCACCCGCCCCTTGTAGCCCTTGTCCCGGCATTTGGGACATCCCTTCGGTTTCCACAGCGTCGGTTCGACGTTCGCCGGCAGCGGCAGATTGAAGGAACGGATGTGTTCCGCCGGATTCCCCACCGGCTCCCGGCAAGCGTGGCAAAGCCGGCGCACCAGCCGCTGCGCCACCACGATATGCAGCGTGGCCGGCAGCAAAAAGGGTTCGACGCCCATGTCGATCAGCCGCGGGATGGCGCTGAAGGAATCGTTGGTGTGCAGGGAGCTGAAAACCAAATGGCCCGTCAGCGCGGCGCGCACCATGAGCTGGGCCGTTTCCTTGTCGCGGGTTTCGCCGACGAGCAGCACGTCGGGATCCTGGCGCAACAACGTCCGCAGCCCGGCGCTGAAACTCAGCCCGATCTTGTCGGAAACCTGCGTCTGGCGGATCTGCGGCAACCGATACTCGATGGGATCCTCCAGGGTGAAGACGGCGCGCTCGTCGCGATTCACGCTGTTGAGCGCCGTGTAAAGGGTCGTGGTTTTCCCGCTGCCGGTCGGGCCCGTGACCAACACGATGCCGTGCGGGCGGGCGACCGCGCGGACGATTTCGGCCTCGTCCCGCCTGCGCATGCCCAGGGATTGGATGTCGAGCAGGAGGCTGCTGCCGTCAAGGATACGCATGACGACGCTCTCGCCATAATTGGTCGGCAGACAGGAGACGCGAAGATTCAATTCGAGCCTGCCCAGGTTGAAGCTGAAACGCCCGTCCTGCGGCAGGCGGGTTTCCGACACGTCCAGATTGGCCATGACCTTGACGCGGGCGGTGAAAGGTTCCTGAAGGTCC
>Ga0164241_10001465_pt1 | contig 29050 bp, 25 predicted proteins | sample OricomyardsoilBY_FD_108780 | JGI IMG/M metagenome (GOLD analysis project Ga0164241, IMG submission 108780) | Backyard soil microbial communities from Emeryville, California, USA - Original compost - Back yard soil (BY) | ecosystem: Environmental > Terrestrial > Soil > Unclassified | place: USA... | reverse complement strand
GAGCCACCGCTCGCGGTTCCGGCCGTCGTCGCCGTACCGGCGGCGCCGGCGGTCGCGGGACCGGGCGCGGCGTCGTCGCCGCACGCGGCGACGAGTAGGAGGACACCAGCGGTTCCGAAACCAATACCAAGGCGGATCATGAGGTTACCTCCAGAGCGTTCGGCTTGTGGATGGTGTGCCGCGTATCCGCCCTTCCAGCATTTTTGAAACCGCCCCAAAGCTTGCCCCAAAGCTCCTTTGCGACCGGTTGCAGGCGCGGGCTGGGCCCGGCTGTTCTCTTCCGCGACCGGCCGTAGCCTGCTAGTCGTGCCGTGATGAAAAACACAGGAAACCGGCTGGGCGTTGGGGTCGCGTGCTGCGTTTTGTCGATGCTTTTGGGCTGCGAGGACGAGAAGCCGCCCGCAGCCACCAAGCCCGCCGCGCCCAGCGCCCTGCCCGCGTCGGCGCCGACCCCCAGCGCCGCCCCCGCGGCTGCGCCCAAGGCGGAAAATGCCAATGAGCGCCCAAGCAAGGTGGATACGGAGCTGACTCCAGCGCGGCGCGCGACCGTGGAGGGCAAGTACCCAGCCGCCAAGGGATTCTTGGCCGCCACGGATCTGCAGGCCAAGCTGAAAGCCGACAAGACCCTCAAGGACAAGAAGACCGGCATCGCCGCGTTCGACAAGCTGGCGCGCGGCAAATGGGTGCTTTTTTCGGGTCCGCTCGTCAATACGACCGAGGACAGCTTCGACCTTGGCCTCGAATACACGCCTCAGCTGCCCAACGATCCGATGGGCATGAGCCGTCAATTCTTCGAAGTCACGATGACGCAGGTGGAGGGCTACACCAAAGACGCCTTCAAGGGCGGCAACGTTGGCGTCGTACTGGCGAAGTACAACGGCGCAGGCAAGGCTAGCCCCGGTTATGAGCTAGTCGCGACCGGCGCCTGGAAGTAGCCGCCGTCGTGCCGGAAAAGCGCGTACGCTGCCGGCATGACCGTCGAGCGATTGCAGAGGGACGGCTTCGTCGTGGAACGACACGGAGCCGCTTCCGCCACGTATTTCGTGTACGCCGGGCACATGAAGCGGGTGGAGCTGCTGCCCACTCACAAAGTCTTGCACGTTCCTTACACTCGCCTCGACGACACCGAGCACGTCGAAGACTTGGTGGAGGCGCTGTGGGAGCTATCGATTCCGGGTGTCGTGGACGTGATTGAGGTCGCGTACAAGGAGGGCGACCCGAACGAGATCATGACGGTGAAGACGCGCTAATCGCGCGCATAACCGGGAGTAAGGGCCCGGTCGGTTGCGGTAGCGGAATGAACCTAGAGTCGGGAAGACTCGGAAACTGACCGACCGGGCCAAACTGCATGTGTCCTGAGGATCGACCGAGCGATCACTTCGAGGCAGTTTCCTCGGTGGCCGCGGCGGGCCGGCGGCCAATCGTGCTAAAGTCGTTGAATGCGCGCGGGCTTGGCCGGTTGTTTGGCGGTGCTGGTGGCGGTTTCGGGCGCCTGCGGCGGGCGCTTGGTTCGAGAGAGCGACGAGGGTTTGGGCCCCGACACCGGCACCGGCGGCAGCTCGAGCCTGGGCGCGTCGACGAGCCGGGGCGCGACGTCGAGCACCGGTGCCCGACCCGCCGCGGGCGGCACCGTCAGCATCGGCGGCAAGGCAACCGGCATTGGCGGTAAGGCGACCGGTATCGGCGCCAGCCCGGCCGGGGGCACGTTCGGGGTCGCCGGTAGCACTTCGGCCGGCGGCGGCTGTGCTTGCCCGATTATCGATTGCGCGCCGGGCTACCAGTTGGTGCTCAACGCCAACGGCTGCTGCTACCACTGCGAGTCGCGGTGCGCCCAAGTCGCGTGCCCCGAAATTGCTTGTGGCTCCGGCAGTCACTTGGAGCAGCTTCCCGGGCAGTGTTGCCCGACCTGCGTGCAAGACAGCTGCGCCTCCCAGCGCGCCAGCTACCAGGACTACCGGCAGCAGCTCATCGACAAGTATTCGTCACTGCAGTGCATGACCGACGGCGACTGCACCGTTTACTACGAGAAGAATCAGTGCGGAGTCGGCTGCGGAATTGCCCTGCCCAGCGTCGCCATCAATGACCTCGACGGCAACCTGCAAAATTACGCGCGGCAATACTGCAGCCCCAATTGCATGACTCCCATCCCACCGTGTGGGCCGCCACAAGCACCGACCTGCTGGAAGGGTTGGTGCGAGTAGCGGTGGGGGCTCACTTGAGCCCGCCAGGGCCACCGGTGGGACACTGCGACGCCGCCAAATAGCAAGCCACTCCATAGTCTCTGGTGGCCACCTCGCCCATCCAGCCCGTGTCGTTGTGGTAGCAGAAGCAATGCGTTGACACGGCGTCGTAGCTTTGGTCGCAGACCGTGCGATACAGGCCGTCGGCGCAGGCAAACGCGCCTTCACAAGAGTTAGGCGAGACGTTGGTCATGCTCGGGCACGTCGTCGGGTCGAGGGTCGGCGTCGGCGTCGGCGTCGGAATCGGCGTGCCCGTTTCGCAGCTCTTGAAATTGGCGAGGTCGGCCCCGCACTGGGCGAGGCCGTTGTTCGTCGCCGCATCGCAACTGCTGCCGTTGCCGAGCTGAAAGAACGGCGCCAGGCACTTGATCGCGTTGATGCCGAGCGCCTGGCACTTGGGGCCGAAGCCGTCGATTTCGTTCTCGCACACCCGCAGGCAATCTTGTCCCTTCAGTGCCTTGGCGCACGTCTTGGCGTAGCCGCTGCAGTATTGAGCGCACTGAGTCGCGGTCGGCGAGCTCGGAGCTCCCGCGCCCGGGGTCAGCATGGTGCCGGCGGTGCCGGCGGGCTTACCGCCCGTCGTCGACGAGCCGCCGGAGCTCCCGCCGGCCAGCTCGTACCCCTCCAAGTCCAACATCGACGTGCGACTGCCGCAGCCCACCATGGCGATCACACCGGCTGCGACCACCGACCCGAGCCCGGGTGCAAACCTCACCGCCTCGCGCCAACGCCGACCACCGCTAACCAGCATGGCCGCAGCATAGCGTTACCAGCTCAGGCTCGCCACGCGACCTTGACCTGCTTCAAGATCTCCGTCCGAATGATGTCCTCGATCGTCTGCAGAAATCCGTCTTGGGGGTTACCGGCGGTTTCGGTGAACCAGGGGTCCATTTGGGTGCTGATGTTGAACGCGACGGCGGGGAGTGCCGGGTCGTTCAGCTGTTTGGCCGTGGTTTCGATGCCCAGGCGGGCCAGAAAGTCGTGCACGAAGTCGCGGCCGTAGCTGGTGATGGCAAAGTCCGACGACGTGACGATGAGCTCGACGTCACTGGGCTTCTTCAGCTTGCCGTCGGGTAGCGGCATCATGCTGAAGGTGCGGTAGAGGGCATCGTTGAGGGCGTTGAGGGCCACGACGTCCTGATTCCACGTGCCGTCCTTCTTCTTGAAGTTGACGGCCCAGCTCAAAATGGTCTGGTCGCTGCCCAGCTGTCGGAAAAAATCGTAGTGCTCGCCGTGCACGATTTCGTCGTTCGACTTGCCGACGAACCAGCGGCGTACGTCGTTTAGTTGCTGCGCCACCTCCGCCGGTGAGCGCCCTTCTTTCTCGGCGGGCAGGCGCTGCACGAAGGCGATGCAAAACGGGTCGTCCGGGCGCGCCATGGTGCGCAGGCGGCAGTACAGCTTTTTGCTCGAGAAGATGCATTGCTCGAGAATTTTTCCGTACCCCTCGCGCGTGGGGCGAATGGCGGTGTGACTCATGTAGACGGCGGCCGCAGCCGCGCCGGGCTTGCTGCCTTCGATACCGAACACACCCACCGTCGGGTCGGCATCGCCGTGAAACACGACCGGCGATTTGAGTGAAACCAGGTTGCGCATGTCGCTGTTGCGGTAGCAAAGCGCGCCCGCCGGGTAGGGAATGTAGCCGGCTTTGTGCGGATCGACGGTGACGGAGTCGGCTTCTCTGAGCGCGATGTAGCGCTCGATCATGTCGGCGTTCATCGGCGTTTCGGGGATGGCCTTCAACACCTGCGCGAGGGGTAGGGTCGTGGAACGGAACGCGGCGCCGCGACCGCGCGGCTGAGATTTTTCCTGCGCGGGGTGCAAAGTGGACGCGAAGTAGCCGCCCCAGGCCGCGTCGGCGTGAATCGTAAATTCCATGCCCTGTTCGCGGAGCTCGTCGCGCAACTTGACGATATCGTGCAGCGGGTCCACCGCGCTCTCTTCGGTCGAGCCCATGATGGCCACGACCGCCAGCACGGGCGTCTTGGTAGCGAGCGCTTGCTGCAGCCGCCCGCGCAGCGTCTGGCCGTCCTTCGAGTACCGACCGCTCAGGTCGACTTCTTGGCGTGCTTCCAAGTCGACGCGGATGGTCCACAGTTGGTTCGTCCCCAGGCCGAGCACGGCCGCGCCCTTGGGCCAGGAGTAATGATTGGTCACCGGCGCCGTCATGACGGGGAGGTGCTCGAGCCCGCGCTTCAAGATGTACTCGTTGCACGCGCCCGCCATGCCCAGGGCGGATACGGTGTGATTGCTCAGGAACGCCGCGAGCTGCGGGGCTTCGATGCCCGTCTCTTTTTGGACGAGGGCGGGCAGCCCCAGCACGGCGTCGATCGGCAGATTCAATAGCTCCCAGGCCGTGCAATCGGCGAGCTTTTTCTCGTCGCCGTTCAGCAGCGGTACCTGCAACTTCAAGATGGGCGCGGCCGCCTTGTTGGCGCGCGCCGCCGCCAACAAGGCCGACGGATAGAACTTGAGGTTCCGCGCCATCCACAAGCCTTCCATGTTGGCGATCGAGCCGTCGCAAGTGATGTGACCCCAAGGCCGGGGCGCGCTGGTGGCTCGCGCTCCCCTGGCCGCGGTCGGCACCGCGAAGCCGAGCATGCGACACAGATCATCACCGACCGCGATCTCCATCATGGTCGTGACCGGGGACGCCTCGGCGGCGACGTTGTTCTGGTTGTACAGCATCGCCGCGAAGTAGCCGGCGAGCCCCGGTATGGTGACGTCCCAAAGCATGTGGCCCTGGCTGCGCATGCTGAAGAAGGCGCCCGACTCGCGGAGCGCACCGAGCACGCTCTCGAACTCTCGTTCCAGCTTCTTGACCGAGCGCTTGTACTCGGGTGCTTGCTGCATCTTGGCGGTGATGAAGCGCGGATCGGCGGGGTAGACGTCGTGACGGAACTCGAGGTGCGACTTCAACGCCGCGTCGACCAGTCGCCGCAAGAGCTGACCGTTTTCGCCTTTGGGTCCCAAAAACCACGCCGTAACCGCGTCCGTGCCCGCCCCTTCCAGGCGAAGATCGTGCTTGTCGCGGAGCGCGCTGAGCGCATTGAGCTTGGCGTTCGCGAGCGCGCTCCGCGCGCTTCCTACCCTCTTTTGGCGGTCGTTCATGGTTACCATTTATCAGTGTTCGAGTCGCAGGGTGCGTGTTAGTCCTGCTGATAGTGGCCCGAGGAGCAACTCATGAAGATGAATAAGAACGCCATGGCGGGGATGAAGATGGGCAGCAGCGCGGCCGGGGCGGGGGCCAAGCCCACACCCCCGGGCGAGCTCAGCCCGGCCGACAAGAAGATGCTGAAGATGATGCTGCAGCCCGACCCGATGCCCATGGCGCCGGCCGACCGTCGACACGCGTTCATCATGGTCGGCACCGAGACGCTGTTTCTCGTCCACATGACGATGTTTCACATGGAGGAGCACTGCTATCAGATCGTGCTGCGCGCAAAGCTGCCGGACGCCGTGATGAAGCAGTTCCGCGAGTGGCGCCGCAAGAAGCCGACTCAGGCGTATTTTCTGGCCAATTTGACGGAGTCGGCGATGGACGTGCCGCAGCTGGCGTGCGGGCAGCTCACGCAGTTCGAGGCCGAGATTTTCGAGGGTATACCGGAGTCGTCACCGCCGGGCGCGCCCAAGGGCCAATACAACGTGTGGCCGTGGACTCAGCCGCCGGCGATCGCGAAGGTGCGCGTCACGGTGGAGCGCGTCGTGTACTTTCGACATTTCGACTACAACTTCGAATACCCGAAGTACCTGACGTACGTGCTGTTCGGCGCCGGCAAGGAAGCTCACATGCAGAGCTACCAAACCAAAGAGCCGGACTACGATCACATTCTCAGCCTGGAGGCCGCCCCCGCTTGGTTACCGACCAACAAGCTGGAATCGGTCGTGACGGTCAGCTTTCCCAACGAGCCCAGCCGCCCCGTGCGGCTGAAGAACCCGCTCACGCGCAAGGACTACCAGGTGCAGTATCAAGGCTTCTGGGAGTACCTGGGCTACCGCTTTACCAAGCTTCACCCGCTCAGGTTGGGCACCACGTGGTGGTTCAGCAACTCACCCTTGAACCTAGTCCAACCCGTCTCGCCCAAAAAACGCGCCCGCAGCAAGTGAGCGTGGCGCTGCTGGCTGCCGAAATGCAGCCCGAATCGCAGAAGCTTCCGTGGCGGTTCCGGGCCGTTCCGGGCGAGGCGAGCTGCGCGTTGGCAGCCACCGACCAGAACAATGGTCGGCGGGGGCCGGCTAGCTCAGGACGCGGGCGCTGAACGGTTGAGATAGACCTTTCAGCTCCAAGAGGCGCTCGGGTAGCTCGGCCGCGCTCAGGCCGGCTGCGCCGCACAGCTCGGGGCTGACCAAGGCTTCACCGGCCGCGCTTTGTGCGCACATGCGCGCCGCCTTGTTGACCTCGATACCCCAGACTCGCACGTCCGAGATGCCCTCTTCGGCTCCGCGGATGGTGCCGATGTACACGGGGCCGGTGTGAACCGAGACGCCGAACGAGAGCTCGTTGTCGGCGCTGCTCTTGCTCAGCGAGACCAGCTGTCGCGCCGCCCCCAGCGCCTTCTTGGCGGCCGCGGCCGTGCGCACCGCGGCCAAATCAGTGGCCGCGACGTTGCCGTCCGAGTCGGACACGCCCGAGAACCCGGCCGGGTACAAGGCGAACACTTCGTCGCCGACCACGTCCATCATGAAACCGTCCGTTTTGACGAACACGGCCGTCGTCCGCCGGTAAAAGTCGTTGATGCGCTGGACGTATTCCTCCAGCCCCAGCTTCTCGGAGAGCGCGGTCGAGCCGCGCACGTCGGCAAACACCATCGTCATGGTGACCTTGGCGCCGCCCGGGTTGGCGCGGATGAATTGGTCACACAGGCTGCAGAAGCGGGGATTGCGATTCGACGGCCCCGGATGCTCGTCGGTCCAGCCCGTGGCCGGCAGCGCGCCGAACGGTGCCATGCACAGCCGGCAACGCGGCGGCAAGCCCTCCTGCTGAAAGCGCTTCTGCTTGGCGATGAGGTCGGGGTGGCCGGTCGCGAACAGCAAATGCCAGAGATCTTCGTTCCAGGTCGGGGTCGGTTGGGTCATGGCTTGTTCTCACCGGCGCGTGCCCGCTCGGCATCGCGACGAGACGACAGCGCCTCGTCTTGCCGCAGCTCCATTTCGCGAAATCGTTGGGCCAAGGCTCGCATCAGCGCTGCGGGCCAGCCTACCATCGCGCCCGAACGCTCGATAGCGTCACGATCGATGATCAGCGCCGTGCAGTCGGTTTCGGCCTCGATGCTGGCCGTGCGCGGCGTATCCAACAGCAGGGACAGCTCGCCCAAGATGTCTCCCGGACCAAGCTGACGAAGGGTGGTCTCTTCACCGCTTATCTGCCGGTACACGCGGCACTGCCCGCTGATCAGCATGTAGGCGGTGTCTTCGACGTCGCCCTCTTTGATCAACAGCTCGCCGGCCGCGAACGTGCGCCGCGGCAAGTGAAAGCCGCCGAGCAGGAACGCTCGCACGTCGTCGCGCAGCTCGATGACGGTTTGGTAACGGTCCTCGGGCTTGGGCGCGACCGCGCGTTGGATGATCTTGCACACGCGCGACGAGACGCCCACGCCCTGGGCGGCGGCTACGACGTCGATCACGTCGCCGCGCATGGCGCGCGCCTGGCAGTACTTGGCGGTGCCGCGCCCGTATGGCGTCGTGTCGGTCACGATCTCGAGCAAGATCGCGCCGAGGCAAAAGATGTCGGACCGCTCGTCGAGGGCGTGGTTTCGGGCTTGCTCGGGCGCCATGTAAGCGGGGGTGCCGCAAACGCTGGCCGGCACCTCGTGGATCAGCGGCCGAGAGAGCCCCCAGTCCATCAAGTAATAGCTGCCGTAGCTGCCGACCATCACGTTTTCGGGCTTGATGTCGCAGTGCAGGACGCCGCGGCTGTGCGCGTAGGCCAGCGCGTCGCAAACCTTGAGGAAAATGGCCAGCCCTTCCTCGAGTCGCTGCCGGCTGCCGACGGGGCGCTCCGGGCTTTGCAGCCATTCGCGTAGGTTGACGCCGTTGACGGCTTGCATCGTGAACATCAACGAGCCGTCCCCGCCGATGTGCAGGGCGTGCACGGGAACGATGCCCGGGTGCTGGAGCCCGCCGTTGATGCGCGCCTCGCGAATGAAGTCCTGTCGAAAGCCCTCGGTGTCGGAGAGCTCGCGCGACAGCTCTTTGACCGCGACCTCCCGGCTCAGCACCGGGTCGAAAGCGAGTGAGACACGCCCCATGCCGCCTTGCCCGAGCAAGGTGACGATCTGAAGGTCGGCTTGCGCTAGCTGCCCCTGGGACGTGGGCCCGTCACTGGCGAGCCGCTCGGCCGCCTTGGCCACGCTCGGCTCGACGACGGTGATGGCCTGCTGGGGGTCGTCGTGTCCACCCGAGGGCACGGTGCCGTCGCACTGGGTGGCGTCGCTCGGTGCTGATAAGGCGGGGATCCGCTCGTCGGTTACGGCCACGGCTTAGCCTCTTGCCAAAGTTCTCGGACTTTCGCACAGACCGCCAGGTCTCACGTACCGAAATCCGCGCGCGCCCAGGCTCGCCCCCAAATTGCTTCTGTCAGCGCCAGAAGCGAAGAAGCGCCTTGGTCGAGAGGAATGCATTCATGAAGTCGATTTGGGTAACCCGACCGCGAACGTGAAGGAGGTTTTCCGTAATCGCGGCGACCAATTCCCGGAGGTCGCCGGCTCGGGTCACCAGGCCATTCCGGCCGAGCTCGAGTCGGACGGCGAAGCGCTGATCGTCTCGAGCCAATCGCAGCTCGTCTGGCGCATGAGCCCCGACGGCACCGTGCTTTCAACTCTTGCCGGGTCGCTGGGCGAGCGCGGACCGGGCCGAATCGAGTACGAAGGTGACTTCAACCTGACGATTCCGCACCCCGCCTGCGAATGGCAGCTGGGCTACAAGCTGAGCAACGTCGACGGCGGTCCCTGGCTCGCGCTGAGTGGCACGACGCTGTTTTGGTCGGGTGGTTTCGCGACCGGGAAGCACATTTTGCAGTTCACCTGCAAGTGACGAGGGGTCATGGTGGTCTGGCGAGCCGCTAGATCGCTTCTGGCGATCTGGCGGCGCGGGCCAATCGTACCGCGGGTGGCTTGGCGCGCGTTCCGATGTACCCTTGCGCTCGTGGGTGCCGCCTCTCAAGCCGTTCGACGAGTCGCGCTCGGGGTCGCCTCGTGCGGCGCGCTGCTCGCCAGCTGCAGCGCGCCGGGGCAGGCCCCGTCGACGACCGCCGGTCAGTCTCGCGGCGAGGACGCGGAAAGCACCGGCGGCCAAGCCGAACCCGCACCCGTATCGGTCGGTGGCGAAGCGGGAGCGCCCGGCGCGCCCCGGACGCCAGAATCCGGGGAAGGTGGCATGCCAGCGCCGTCCACGCCTGAAGCCGGCGGGGCGCCTGGCGAGACCGACGGGGGTCCCCGTGTGCTGAAAGACCCCAGCGGTGGAGAAGCCGGTGCCGGCGCTGAGAATGAGCCTGCTTGCGGCAAGCAACCCGACGGCACCTTGTGCGGCTCGAACATGACGCCACCGGGTCCGGACGGCGCTCGCTACTTCTGCTCGTCGGGTGAGATCGTCGCCGAAGCGGCGTGTCCGGGACCGTGTGATAGCGAAACCAACGCTTGCGTGCAGAGTGACGGCACCGGCGGGGGTATGGGCGAGACCAACCTTTCGACGCTGCTGCGCTGTCGCGCTTGCTACGCGACGCTGTGCCGAGCCGAGCTCACGGCGTGCGATGCCGACCCGCTGTGCACGGCTTACCTCGGGTGTTACGAGAGCTGCAGTCTCGACAATGTCTGTTACTCGACGTGCGACGACGTCTTTGCCGAAGAGCCGCTGCTCGGTCAGCTGAATAAATGCGTGAGCTTCACCGGCTGCTCGGACATTTGCCCGCATTGAACCGAGCATGTCCGAATTGAAAGCAGGTACCGTCGTCGCCAGCCGCTACCGGCTGCAGCGCCTGCTGGGGCAGGGGGGCATGGGTGAAGTGTGGGCCGCGACGCACGTGGTGACCGGTAAGCAAGTCGCGCTCAAGGCGCTCAAAGCCGAGAAAGCGGCGCGTCCAGACTTGGTGCAGCGGTTCTTTCGCGAGGCGCGCGCGGCGACGGTCGTCGGTCACGCCAACGTGGTCGAAGTGCATGACGTCTTCTCTTTCAACGGCGCGCCGGTCATGGTCATGGAGCTGCTCGAGGGTGAGTCCCTGCGCGAAAGGCTCCGGCGCCAGGGCACGCTGAGCCTGACCGAGCTTCTGCGCATGCTCGTGCCGGTCGTTTCTGCGGTGGGCACCGCGCACGCGCGCGGCATCGTTCATCGCGACTTGAAGCCGGAAAATATCTTTCTGGTCCAAAGCTCGCCCCGAGCCTTCACGCCCAAAGTGCTGGATTTCGGCATCGCCAAGCTGGCGGCCGAAGACCTCGAGCTGGCGTCGACGGAGATGACTCGTACTGGTTCCTTGATCGGTACGCCTTACTACATGGCGCCCGAGCAGGCCGCGGGCGAGCGCGACAATGATCACGGCTGCGACGTGTGGGCGCTCGGCGTGCTTGCGTTCGAGTCCTTGTCGGGGCGCCGCCCGTTCGAGGGCGAGAATTTCGGCCAAATCTTCAAGAGAATCATCACCGAGCCGGCGCCCGCGTTGGGCGCGCTTCGCCCCGACTTGCCCGGCGACATCACGTCGCTGATCGAGGGCATGCTGGTCAAAGAGCGGAGCTTACGCTGCGAGCTTTCGGAGGTGATGAAAGTCTTGAGCCAGCACGGCGTCGCGAGCGCGCCGTCGTTCGGAGCGCCGTTCAGTCGCCTGGCGACGAGTCTCGACGACACGACGCCGCCTTCGGTAACGGATGACTTCGCGCTGGCGACGCTTCCTGAGCCCACCTTGGCCTCGGCGGGCGCGCTCGAGCTCGAGCCGTCGCTCGGAACGCTCGACGCGACGACGCGCGCCCCACCGGGGCCCAGTCGCGCCCGTACCGCGGCCGGGCAGTCCAGGCTCGCTTTGCTGGTCTCCGCCATCGGTTTGCTCGGGCTAGGAGCTGCAGCCGCGTGGACGGTTGCCCGCAGCAATCCGCGGCCTGAGGCCACCGCGGCGGCGGCGCCGAGCGCGACCGTGCCGGCTTCGGCGTCCGCTCCCGCGGCCGAGACGAAGGAGCCCCTCGCGGCGGCCGTGCGCGCGCCGAGCGCGTCGCCGCGTGCGTCGGCGAGCGCCGACGTTCGGCGTGTGCTCGCCGCCCATGTGGCCCCGAGCCGAGCCAAGGTCGAGGTCGCGCCGGTCGTCGCGTCGTCGGCTCCGCCCCGGCGCTTGCCGGGTGGCATTCTCGATCAAGAAAAGGCGCCGTTTTGAGGTCATCGGGCGATGCTCACGCAAGTCACGCTTCGCGCTAGCGCATTGAGCTTCGCCTTGGCCGCGGTGGCCTCGACGATTGCGCGCTCCGGTCGCGCTCAAGTTGCGGCCGTCGCGGCGCCCGAGCCTACCGTCGTCGAGAGCCCCGAAATAGCGCAGGCGCGCGCGCTGTACCTGGAGGGCTTGAAGCACGTACGCGAGGCGCAGTGGGGCGAAGCGCTGGTCGCGTTCCAGCGCTCGCGCACGCTCCGGCCGCACGCGTTGACGACCTACAACATCGGCGCTTGCGAGCGGGCACTGGGCCACTACACACGCGCGCGCCAAGAGCTGACCCGGGCCCTGGCCGAGAACCGCGAGTCCGAGCTGCCGGCCGACATCGTGGCCGACGCGGCTGTCTTTCTCGACGAGCTCGAGCGGCTGCTGGTGCACCTGACCTTGGTGGTGGAGCCGGTCGGCACCGCCGTTACCTTCGATGGTCGTCCGCTCGAGCGGGTGGGTAGCGCGGGCGGGGCGGCTTCGTTCGTCGCGGGGGTGCTGCCGCCCGGACGCGGCCACGCCTTGACCGCACGGCAAGCGCAAGTCGTGGCCGATCCGGGCGCTCACGTGATCACGCTTTCGAGGCAGGGCTACGGCGACATCGTGCTGAACAAGAGCTATCGCCCCGGGCAAAATGCCGTCGAACGCCTGGCGCTGGCCGAGCTGCCCGCGACCATTCGCGTCTCTTCGAACGAACGTTTCGCGACCGTCAGCGTGAACGGCAAGGACGTCGGAGTAGCGCCCGTCGACGTGCTGCGACCGGCCGGTCTGTACCGAGTGGACGTGACGAAGTCAGGCTTCGTTCACTACAGCGCCGACGTGCGCGTGATGGCGGGCGAAGAAAGCGCGCTGCGCTCCACGCTGGTCAAAGAAAAGCCTTCGCTGTTGGGCAAATGGTGGTTCTGGACGGCGGCGGCGGCGGTGGTCGGTGGGGTCGCCACGGTCACCTTTTTTGCAACGCGCGACGACAGCCCAGGGCCGAGGCCCCCTCTCGACGGCGGAACATTGGGATGGGTCGCTCAGCTCAAGTAGCGGGGGCGGCCATGGCGGCCGTCGCGGCACTGGCCGGTTGTGGCGCGAGCCACGAGTCGCCGCCGGCCTACGGCGAAGTGTTGGTGGAGGTCGACACCAACTTGCGCGCGCCGCAAACGCTGTCGCGCATCCGCTTCGACTTGTTCGATGCCCAATGGCGTTGGTTCGAGTCACGTGACCTGGCGACGCCCGACGAACGCCAATTTCCCCTCAGTTTTAGCCTGTTCAGCGACTCCCCGGACCGGACGCGCTCGGCCTTTCTGCGCGTGCGCGGCTACCTGGAAGGCCACGCGCGAGACTACCGGGGCGAGCGCTTCGCGGCCAAGCCGACGTTCACGCCGCCGAGCGTGAGCGTGACGCTCGAGCAGGCCTGCCGCGATGCGCCACCGCTCGTGATCGGCGAACCGCTGGGCCTGCGGCTGGCAGGTGAGCCCTTCCCCGATAGCCAACTCAGCTGCGTGGCCAGCAGCGGCAACTACACGAAGCGCACCCACAGCGGGCTGGCGGTGTTTCAGTTGCCGGTGGTCGTGGCGGGCTCTTACCGCATCTCGGTTACGGGCGCGCAGCCGGGCCTCGAGTGGGCTTCGGTGGCGGACACGGTGCTGGCGCTGCGCCGCGAATGCGAGGTGGCCGCGACGGAGGTCGCCTGCAATGACGACGAACGCGCCGAGCTCGGCAACCTCGCCGGGTTACGGCGCGACTTGGAGCCCGGTAACTACTACGTGCTGGTTGGCAACGTCGCACCGGGGCCGATGGACGTCACGCTGCTCGTCCAGCAAGACCTGCTCGGCTCCAACGAGCCGACGGGCGGTACCGGCGAGCTTGGCAGTGGCCAGCCGCGGCTCATCGTGGACGGCGTCGACATCACGCCGCCCAGCGAGCCCGAGCCGCATTTGACCGTCGATCGCTTGCTGCGCTTAGATGTGCCGCCGCAAAGCCAAATGACGGCCCGTGTGCTGCTGGACGGCGAGTGCCTGGGCACCATGGCCGATCTCGAGGGCGCGGCGACCTGCGTCGATCGCGAAGGCGAGCTCGTTCCCGTCGAGTCGGCCGAGCTGTGGCCGGGGCGCGAGCACGGCCATGCCACCCAGGCGGGCACGTGGTCGAAATACCGCAGCCCGCCGTGCAACGTGGATGATCAAGGCCCCGGTCATCCCGGCCAATACGACGAACGGGTGTGCGTGAGCGGCGGCACGTTCGTGCTCGGTGACGCCACGCTCGTCGCGCGCGGCGCCGACGGCGGCAGTCCCGAGCGGCTGGCGACGATTCCGACGTTCGTGATGGACCGCTTCGAGTATTCGGTCGCGCGCTACCGGGCGGCTCGAGCGCGCGGGTTCGTGCCACCCGACGCCGGGCCGTTCAACAACTTCGAAGCCGTGACGCTCGACACCCAAGAAGTGACGCGCGCCTGCACCTGGAACGAAGCCCTCGACGGCTCCAGCCTGCGGCCCGAGCAGGAAGCCTTGCCGCTCACGTGCGTCTCTTGGCTGACGGCCCGAGCGTTATGTGAGCTCGAGGGCGGGCGCCTGCCGAGCGTGGCCGAGCGTGAATTTGCGGGCTCGGCCGCGGAACAGGAGCGCGAGAGCACCTACCCGTGGGGTGAGAGGGCGCCCGGCTGCGACGAAGCGGTGTTCGGGCGCTGGCCCGAGCCGAGCCGCGGCAGCACCGCTTGCTACGACGCGGCCGGGCCAGTGGGACCGCAGCCCGTCGCGGCCGAGCCGTGGGCGACGTTCGATCGCTCACCGTGTGGCATCGTTGGCCTCGGCGGTAACGTCGCGGAGTGGACGCGTGACAGTCATCGAGCGTACACCGACGACTGTTGGCAATCGCAGCCGCACGTGGCTCCCGAATGCGACGAGCCGGAGGCGCCGTTGCGCAGCATCGCCGGCGGCTCCTGGCGTAGCCCCGCCACCGGCACCCGCGCCGCGCTGCGCGTGGGCGGCGCCGTGGCCGGCATCGATCCGTGGGTGGGGCTGCGCTGCGTTTACCCCGTCGGCACGCCATGAATCGCTTCGTTCGTGCCACGGGCGGGGCGCTGGTGCTCCTTTCGAGCGGCTGTGGCGGCGAGGCGACGACGCCGTCGCCAGCTGGTCAAATCGTGTTGTTCATCGACACCGACGCGCCGTTACCACCCGCGCCGGGCGCGATGGGCGACGTGCAGCCGCCCGCGCTCTTCGATCACCTGCGCGTCGACGTCTCGCGCGTCGACGAGCGGTCGGCCGTTGACCGCGCCGCCTCGGCGCAGCGCGATTTCGCGGTGGACCGAGGCCTGTTCGCGGCGGGCCCGATTTCGCTCGGCATCGCGCCGCCCGTCAACGAATCCGGCTACGTGGCGCAGGTCAGGCTCTACCGAGCCGTAGATGCCGAAGCGGGCGTGCCCGCGCCGTCGAGCTCGCTCGACACGACGCTGCCGCTGCCGGTGGTGGCCGAGACCGGCGTCGTTCGCCTGCTCGTGACGCTCCACGTCGACGACACCGGCGTCTCCGTGCGCGAAGCACCGACGAAATTAGATGAAGCGCCGACTCGCAGCCAGGTGGGAACGTGGCCGGGCGCGGCCGCGGTACCGTGCCCGGAGGCGGCCACCGCCCACGAAGCTTGTGTGCCCGGCGGTGCGTTTTGGATGGGCGATCCGCAGCTGCACCACGAGACGGACGTCGAAGACGCCGAACGCGAGCACTTGGTGGTGGTCTCGCCGTTCTTGATCGACAGGCACGAGGTGACGGTGGGCGAGCTGCGCGAAGCCCTCGCCGACTTACTCGCGGCCGAGGTGCCGCTGCCTCCGCCCTGGAGCGGCAGCTACGAGGGTCTCGACGAAGATGACTACGCCACGTTCACGTTCGGTCCCACCGCCGACGACCCCGCGGACGCGCAGGCGGCCATGCCCGTCAATGCGGTGGTGTGGGACACGGCGCGCGCGTACTGCCAAGCTCGCGGCAAAGAGCTACCCACCGAAGCGATGTTCGAGTTTTTGGCGAGCGGGCGGGGCCTCGAGCAAAATTACGTGTGGGGCAGCGACGCGCCCGGTTGTTCCGATGTCGTGGCCGGTCGCGCCGGCTTTGGGGTGTACGCGACCTTCGACGGCGCGTGCCGACCGTCGGGCAGCTCGGGCGGCCCCGCGCCGCCGGGCGCGGGCCTGCGCGATCGCGCCCAGCTCGGAGAACGAGACGAAGCCGAGCCGGTCGTCGATCTAGCCGGAAACCTGAGCGAGTGGATGCTCGACTGGTTCAACGGCGAGGACGAAGGCGTCTGGCTGACGCCGGGCGTGCTCTACGATCCGGTCGCGAACGAGCGTGGCCGAGCCGGTGCCCGTCGCGCGGTTCGGGGTGGCTCGTGGCGAGGGCGCTACGTCGAGCTGCGGGCGGCGGCGCGCGTGGGACGCGATCCCGAGGCAAGCAACCGCTCGCTGGGCTTTCGCTGCGCGCGGCGGCCCTAACTTCGGCAAGCTCGTTTCGGCTAGGATGGCGCGCGTGACTCCGGGCAACACCGTCACCGTTACTCTAGATGGTGGAGACTCGGACGACGGCCGTTCCGACCTCGAGGCCGCGCGCCCCTGCCTGGTCGTGACCTGGGCCGACAAGGACGCCGAGCGAGTGGGGGAGGTGCTGCTGGTGGAGCGCCAAGCCGCGTTTTTTGGCCGCGACAGTGAAGCGGCCGAACCGCGCGCGCTCTTGTTTCGGCAACGGCCGGGCGTGAACGAAAAGACGTCCGTGTTGCGTAACCCCTTCTTGTCGCGGCGACACCTGGAGCTAAAGCTCGCAGGCGACGAGGGAGTCTCGATCACGTGCTTGGGCAAACGCCCGTTGCTGGTGAAAGGCAGTGAGGTCGAGCACGCGCTGGTACGGCCCGGTGAGCTGGTGGAGCTTCGTGGCCTTTACCAGCTGCTGTGCGTGACGCGGCCGCGTCGCCTACCCTTGGCGGCGTGTGCCCACGACTTTGGTATGCCCGATGCCGACGGGCTGGTGGGCGAGAGTCCGGTGGCGTGGGAGCTGCGCCGGCAGATCGCCTTCGCGGCCGAGCGCGCGGCGCACGTGCTGATCACGGGCCCCAGCGGCACGGGCAAAGAGCTGGTGGCGCTGGCCATTCATCGCGGCTCCAACCGGCGCGGACGCGAGCTGATCGCGCGCAGCGCCGCGACCCTGCCCGCGGGGCTGATCGACGCCGAGTTGTTCGGCAACATCGCCAACTACCCCAACGTTGGTATGCCGGAGCGCCCCGGTCTTTTGGGCAAGGCCGATGGCTCGACGCTGTTCTTGGACGAGCTGGGCGAGCTACCGGCCGAGCTGCAAGCGCACCTGCTGCGCGTGCTCGACGCGGGCGAATACCAGCGGCTGGGCGACGCGCGGCCGCGGGTCGCCGACCTGCGTTTGGTGGCCGCGACCAACCGCGCCATCAGTGCCCTGAAGCTCGACCTCGCGGCGCGCTTCCCGTTGCGCATCGAGGTGCCCGGGCTCGCGGACCGAGTCGAGGATATTCCGCTCGTCGCGCGGCACATCTTGCGTCGCATCGCCGTCAGCGATGCCGCGGTGGCCCGCCGTTTCCTGCACGACGCGGGCGGACAGCTCGGCCCGCCTCGGTTCAGCGCCGAGCTGATGCGCGCGCTCGTATTGCACGACTACACCACGCACGTGCGCGAGCTCGAGGCGCTTTTGTGGCGCAGCATCCAAACCAGCACCGGTGAGGTCCTGGAGCTGACGCGCGAATTGAGCCCCGAGCTACGCGAATCGCCGCCGCCGCGACCACTGCAGTCGATCACCCTCGAAGAAGTGCGCGCCAGCTTGGAACGCCACGCCGGAGTGAAGGACAAGGTCTGGCGCGAGCTCGGCTTGAGCAGCCGCCACGCGCTCCACCGCCTGCTAAAAAAGCTCGGTCTCGAGAGCGAAGCCGACTAGGGGCCAATTCAGCGCCTGCAACGCGGCCTTCCTCAGCGGGCGACGCGAATGATGCCGAGAATTCGTGCGCGCGGGCCGCCTTTGACGTGGAGCTCCATGGCGGGGCGAGCGTCGGTGCCGCGCCGAGTGCGGACACGGAACACCTGGTAGCGGTCGCTGGGCGGAGTGCGGATGCAGACGCGGCCGGTCGGATCCGTCGTTTGAGTGCTGACGACCTTGTTTCCGTCCAGCCACTCGATCACGCCCGCGCGGACGAAGTGGTAGCGCACACCCAAATCGGTCATGCACAACCGCTCGGGAGTCATGACGAAGTCATCCAGCGGGGTGACGGCGTCCAAAAAGGCGCGGCCGATTGCCCTTTGCCGAGCGAGCAGCGTCTCGACCACGTAACGCGCGGCCGTGGGGTCGCTGAGCTTGGCTTGCTCTACGATCGCCTCGAGCATGGCGCGATCGAAGCGCATGACCAACTTGGCCCCCCAATAAGCATCCGTCGCGTCCATCTCGACGAACGGCCAAAACGGATAGGCTTCGCGCCACGCGAGCGGGTCGAAAGGTTTGGCGCTGAACGAGCCGACCGACGGCCAGCGCGTCGGCTTGACGTCTTCCCACGGGCGCTTCCACAGGCCGAAGGCCAGCATGGCTTTGGCCTGCATTTCCCAATCGATGAAGTTCTCCCAGCCGTCTTCTTTACGGCCTTTTTCCGCGCCGTGTCCGTCGAGGGCCTCGCCGAAATCGAGCAGGTAGTGCTTCAGGTATTTGCGACCACCGTCCTCGACATACATGTCGAGCGTGTTGTCTTCCTTCATGTCGGTGTGACCGACCCACGCCGCCAGCACGCGTAACCCCCGAAGCTCTCGGCGATGCTCGTGGCGCACGCGGTCATTCGGGTCGTCGTCGCGCTGGCCGTCGGGCGAGAAACCGCCTTTGGGCTTGCCCTCCAAGAGTTGGCTCGCGAGGGCCCGATACCGGCCGTCGTCGCGCTTCGCGGCCGTGGCCAAAATGGCGTCGAGCTGCTGGCGGTCGAATAGGTGCTTGTGCTTCTTGGGGTCGGTGTATCGAGCGCCCGGCGCGATGCGCAGCTGCTCTTTCTGAAAGACGAACACGTGGTCGGACGGTACGTTGTAGCCAGCCGTCCAAAAGATACGATTGACGATCACGCCCGCCGACGTCTGCAGCTCCGGGTTCTGCTCGGTGTCGAACTTGACGATGAAGCGTCGTTTGGTGACATCCTCGATGATGAAGCCGGGGTTGCCGCCGCCGACCTTGCCGCTCACGACCGCGAACGGCTCGCGCGGCGGGCCGCCCACGGCCAAACCGCGCGCGGCCTCGGCCGGCGAAACCGCGCGCACGCCGAGGCGGTTCTGAAACCACGTCGAATCCGGCACTTCGTCGAGCGAGTTCACGTTGCGCGCCGGCTCTTGGTCACGCAGCTCGAGCGTGCGATCTACGCGCTCCAGAACGAAAATTTTAGCGAAATATTCTTTGGCGTCGTACTCCTGCGCGACCGGCTCCGCGATCGACTGATCGTCGTCGACGCGCCAGATCGGCGGCGCGTCGCGAAACCGCGGAGCGCTCGCGCAACCTGGCCCCGCCGCCAAGGCGAGCGCGGCCACGAGCCCATGCTTCAGCCAGCGCGTCATAGCTCGCTCTCCCGCTTGGAGAAGGCGCGCAACGGATCGGTAGTGACGTAGAATTGCACGCCTTCGCCGTAGGCAATATCGAACGTGAACAATTGGCTGTCGCGCGAGCGGACGATGAATCCGCCGCCTCCGCCCACCTGCCAACCCTCGTCGAAAAGGTCGCGGTAGCTGTGGCCGACGCGCCCCGCGTCGACGAACAGCGAGCCGGCGACGTATTGGTGAATCGGGTAGTGGTATTCGACGGTGCCGACAGCGGCCTCCTCGTCGCGAAAACGATCGCGCCGGTAGCCGCGCAAACGGCTCGGTCCGCCCAAGCGCGGCAATGAAGCGAACGGGATCTTCTCATCGTCGCCCTCGACCCCCTCGACGACCGCACGCAGCACCAGCACCCGCGTTCGCTTGTACAAGTCGATGTACCCGGTAATCTCGGCCCCGTGGTGCCAGAACGAATATTTGCCGCCCAGCTCGGGCACGCGCCCGGCAAACGCCTCGAAGTAACCGCCGCTGGCGGTGGCGCCGGCCACGTCGCGTAAATCGATGATCAAATTGAGATCGGTTTCGAACGTCGCGGTTCGATCGGCGAAGCCGACGAGCGCGGTCGTGTCGTACACCTGCTCGATCGACGGCTCCGGGCCGCGCTGTTTGACCCCGAAATCACGGACGTTGTAGGCGCCGGTTACGCCAATTTGCAGCAGTTCTGCGGGTCGCCCGAAGGTGTAGCCAACGCGTTGCAGGCTGAGCAGCCTCTGCTCGGAGAAGCGCGTGGCCACGGCGCCGGCGCGCGGGTCGAGCGCCGTACCGGTCGTCACCGAGCCGTTGCCGATACCTTGGAACAAGAGCCCAGGCTCGCTCTCGAAGCGCGCCACGCTCTCCACCCACAGGCGCGTGCCGCCGAAGCGATCCGCGTTGAAATGAAGCTGCGTCGCGAGCTTGTACATGCCGCCGAACTTGACCTCGGCGCTGCCGTATTCCTGGTGACCGGCCAGATCTTCGTGAAACGCCTTCAGGCCCACCGTGGGACCGAGAAAACTGTCCACACCAAAGGTCGGCACGATCGCGGCCGTGCGCGCGTCGTTGTACAGCACGTCCTCGATCTTTTCGACGATGGCATGCTCATCGGCGAACTGGATTGCTTCGCGCACCGGATAAAAGACGGCTTTCAGCGCGTACCGGGGCACTGCCAACACCAACCGCGGCACGAACAGCCACACGTCTTCCGGCTCGGTGCCAGGCGGCTTTTCGTAGTTCCGCGCCTCATCCGCTTTGACCGGCTTGCGCTTTGCACTAGCCGGCGGCGCGTGTGGTGGTGGTGGTGGCTTTGGCGCGGCGCGCGTGGGCTGGGGTGAGGTTGGTACAGGCTGAGCCGCAGCCGGCAACGCGGCGCACTGCGCCGCCACCACCATCGAGATCCACGATCGCCGAACCAGTCCTAATCGAAGCCAAGTCACTCGCGTCAAGCGTGACAGGGCTGTGCAGCAACCGTGCCACGCTCCGCACTCGGCAATTCCCCCGAAATTATGGGCTCTACACCCACGCCCGCGACAAGGCGAGGCACTCTGACCCGCGCCTGCGCACGATCGCGGCGGAATGAGCCCGTTGATGAAGCAGTCAGCGCTGTAGCTGGCTCAGCAAGTCTTCGAGGCGGTCGTAGCTCAGGGCGGCGCCCTTTGCCATGCCGGTGCTGAGCACCATGTCGCGCACGACTTGCGAGGGATATTCGACGGTGGCGGTCAGGCGCGTCTTGCCATTTTCTTCGCTCAAGACCGAAGTGACGACCGAGACCACGTCGGGAAAGTCTGCGAAAATTTCGGTGAACACGCAGCGCTCGGGCGGCTGCAGCTCGCGGTATTCGCCGTAGAACGTAGCCTCACCCTTGGGATGGCGATTGACGAAACGCCATTTGCCGCCGACGCGCAGGTCGATCTCGCACACCGGCACCGAATAACCTTCGCCCAGTTGGCCCCACCAACGCTGGACGTGCTCAGGCTTCGTCATCACTTCGTAAACCAGCGCGCGCGGCGCATCGAACAGGCGAGTCATGCGCACTTCGCAAGCCGACGGTTGTGAAACTTCGAAACTATTTTTGTTTGCGGTGCTTGCCAGCATTTTTCTTTTCCTTATTTTGCAGTTCCATCAAGTACTCATCCATTCGGTCGAGCCGCTGCTCCCAAAGGGAGCGGTAGTGCTCGGCCCAGTCGACCATCTGCTTGATCGGCGCGGCTTGGATGCGGCAGGGGCGGCGTTGGGCGTCGCGCCGCTGAGCGATGAGCCCCGCGCGCTCCAGCACCCGCAGGTGTTTGGACACCGCTGGCAGGCTCATCGCGAACGGCGCCGCCAGCTCGTTCACCGAGCATTCTCCCTGCGCCAACCTCGCCAAAATCGCTCGCCGGGTGGGGTCGGCCAAGGCCGAAAATGTGCTGCTGAGAGCGTCCATGGTATCGTTTAACCTGCGGGTTAATTAATGTAATGGTTTAATACGTCCCGGGCCGCGATCTGTCAAGGGCCGGCAACGCTCGCGCCCCCTCCGGTGGTGGCGCCGCGGAGCGCGCGGAGTCGTTACCGGCGGCCGATGCGGCGGAGCGCCGGGTCGTCGTAGCCCGACGCCAGGAAGCGCTGCGCCAGCGCCTTGGCCTCTTGCAGGCGGCGTTCGCGCTGCATCAGCAGGCTGGCGCGGCGCAGGGCGAGCGGGTGGTAGGGGTGTAGTGCCAGCGCGTTGGCGAGGGCGCGCTCGGCCGCGCTCAGCTGGCCCAGAGTCTCGTAGCAGCTCGCGAGCACGACACGCGGCGTGGCGGCGCGCGGCGCAAGCTCGATCGTTTTGAGCAAGAGCGGCTCGGCCTCGCGGCAGCGACCTTCGTCGGTCAGCTGGGTGGCGCGCAGCATGAGCACGTTGGCGTCTTGCGGAAAGCGCTGCACCAAATCGTTGGCCAGCGCGCCAGCCCGCGCGTGCTGCCCCTGATTGGCCCACGCCGTCGCTTCCAAAATACCGCGCTCGGCGGCGGAAGCGGCAAAGCGGGCGGTAAAGCGGTTGGGCAAGTTGAGGAGCAGCACGGTCGCCAGCCCGAGCACGGCTGGGCGCGCCCGACCCCGCTCGCTGAACAGGAACGCGGCTTGGTCGGCGCCGAGCGGCAGCAGCACGAGCACGAGCGGCAAACGGTAGCGCGACGATACGAAAAATAGCGCCAAAACTAGGGCGTAGCCCGCGGCGAGCGCGGCCGCGGCGCGCACGTCCGGCTCGTCGCGACGGCGCACCAGCGCCAACAAGCCGAGCGGCAACAGCACCCCGAACGGAAAGGCAATGCCGGCTTCCCACAATAGTCCGCGCAGCACCGGTGACGCTTCACGCAAAAGCTCGATGTCCTGATCGCGGCGGAGCTCTCGACCCGCGAACACGTAGTAAAGCTTCTCGGTCGTGCGTGAAATGAAGGCGAGCGGGTGTTGCTCTACCTCGTTCAGCACGAGCTCGACGAAGTAGGCCGAGCGCGCGGCGGGCGTGGTCGCGCCGTGCCGATCGGGGCGCTCGAGCTCGGGCTCGAACGCGGCCCCGGGTCGGGCGAGCCAGGTCTCACGCCAGTGGGGTCCGTTGCCCAGCCACAGGTTGATGCCAAGGTTGTAAGAAACGACGACGCCGGCTCCGCCGTGACGCGCGTTGTACCGCGCCGTGACGGCCAGCGGCGCCAGAGCCATGCCCAGCACGACGGCCACCAACGCACCGCGTGCCTGCGGTCGGCGTCGAGCCCGCATGAACAAAAACAGCGGCAAAAACAGCGCTGCCGGCGGCCAGGCGGTGATGGACAAACCACTCGCCAAGCCGAGCACGACGTCGGCAGGTCCGAGCGGGGCGCGCCGCACCGAGAGCAAAAGCCCCGTGACGAGCAGCAAGTCGACGCAGCACGGCGGCAATAGCTCGAGATCGAACAGCACGAACGGTCCGTACAGCGCAGCCCCCAGACCACACGCGAGCCCGGCGGCTCGCTGCCACCGCTCGCGGCTCGCCCAACGCCGCCCCACCTCGACCAATAGCGTGGCCGTGAGCGCGCCCATGGCCGACTGCACCACCGCCACGCTCCACGGGCTGGTCAGCCCGGCCCGAAATAGCAGCGAGAGGAAGGCCGGGTAGAGCGGCGGCTGGTAGAAGGCACTGCCGGTATCGCCGGTCGTGGCCAATCGTTGCGCGAGGCCGCGGTTCATGGCCGCGTCGATCACCGGGCCGGAAAAAAACGGCGTGCGCGAGACGAACCACGCGTGCAGTAGCCGAGCTGCGAGCGCTACCAGCGCCACCAGCGCGAAGTCGAACCGCGGTCGGACGCGGCTCAGTTGCACGACAGCGATTGGCAGGTGGTGCCCTCGCAGCAATTCTGCGTGCAAATAAGGCCGGAGCAGGCGCCCCAGTTGCCCCACGAACCCCAGGCGCAGGCGCTGCTGCACGTCCGGGTGCGATCCTGATCGCCGGTCGGGCAATTGCCGCAGGTTTTGCTGCTGCTCTCGCTGCTGCCAGGCGCGCAGGGCTGGCCGGTGCACGAACCCCACCCGCTCCACGCGCCCCAGGTGCAGCCGGCGACGCACGTGCGCGAGTGCGTCTGCACGCCGGCCCCGCAATTGCCGCAGCCCTGCGAGCCCGTCTCGGTCTGTCCGAGCGCGCAAACGCCAGAGCCGGCACAACCTCCCCAGCCGCCCCACGCCCCCCAACCACACGACGAGTTGCAGGTGCGGGCTCGCGATTCGGTACCCAAGCCGCAGTTGCCGCACGCTTCGCTCTGGGTGTCGTTGCTGCCGGCCGCGCACCCCGTGGCGCCCGCGCAGCCGCCCCACGTGCCCCAGCTTCCCCAAGAGCAATCGGTGCCGCATTTGCGCGTGCGGGAGTCCATGCCGGAGCCACAGTTGCCGCAGGCCTTGGCCTCGGTCTCGGTTTTGTTCACGACGCAACCGGGGACGGTGCTGCAAGCACCCCAGCCTCCCCACATGTCCCAGACACACGTCTGGCTGCATTTACGGCTGCGGGTGCGCTCTTCACCGCACGTTCCGCAACCTTGCGGCTCGGTCTCCGCCTCGCCCGCGACGCACTCGCCCTCGTCGGCACACACCTCGTCGTCCCACTGGCAGGTCTCCAAACAAGTCCGTGACGCCGTTCCGCATTGGCCGCACCCGCCGCGGTCCTCCTTTTGTCCCGGCGAGCACACGCCTTCCTCCGAGCAGACACCTTCGTCTTCCCAGGTGCTGGCGTCGTTGCACTTTTGGGCCTGGGTGCCGCAGTTGCCGCACTTCAGCTGCCGCTCTTCACCGGGCTTACACGCGCAGTCGCTGGGCGCGTCGCACTCGCTCCAGGAGCCCATCACGCATTGCTCGACTCCCTTGGCGCACGCGCCGTCGCACGCGCGCTGGGCGGTGATGCCAACGTCGGCGTCGGTGTCGTCGCAATCGCCACCGGCCGCGATGCCGTCGCCATCGGCGTCGACCAGCGGATCGATGCATTTGCCGTCCTGGCAGAGCTGGTCGTCGGGACAACTGCCGACGCCGTCGAGGCCACAGCCTTCGACGCTGCCGTCGCCAGCCGCGCCCGTCTCACCGGCCACGCCCGTGCTCGCCTTGCCGGCCTGGGCCGCGCCTTCGCTACCGGCCGAGCTCACCCCCGGCACGACCGTCAGGTCGTCGACGCCGCTGATGACCTGACAGCCGACGAGCGCGGCTATCACCAGCAGCCAAGAGCGCACCGCGTGCTGGCGCGTAGCCCCGGAAGAGCGGCGATTTCGAGCTGGATCCTGCACCTGGCGTACGAAGGCGCCAGATCCGAGCCCGCGCCGCCAGAAACGATCGCGCGCGCCGCCGCCAGAACGATTCTGGCGGCGGCGGCGCGAAAGCTAGCGCCTCCAGCACGCGTCCAGTCGCGTCATGACCATGAAGACAGCATCAGAGCTAGGCCCGGGCCTGGAGCTCGCAGGCTCGATCCGGCTCGAAACGAAGCTGGGGGAAGGGGGCATGGGCAGCGTGTGGACCGCCCAACACTTGGCGCTCAAGACGCAGGTGGCGGTGAAGTTCTTGGCGGCCCACATGGCCCAAGACGCCGCCGCCGCCGCCCGCTTTCAGCGCGAAGCCATGGCCGCGGCGCGCATCAAGTCGCCCCACGTCGTGCAGATCTTCGATCACGGCATGTCGCAAGACTTTGGGCCGTACATCGTGATGGAGCTGCTGGAAGGCGAGACGCTGTCCGCGTTCGTGCAACGCCACGGTCGGCTCGCCCCACCGGTCGTGGCGCGCATCGTGGCGCAGCTGGGCCGCGCGCTCGCCAAAGCCCACAGCCACGGCATCGTTCACCGCGACATCAAGCCGGACAACGTCTTTTTGATCGACGCCGAGCGCGATGCCTTTGTCAAAGTGCTGGATTTTGGCATCGCCAAGAACCTGCGCGACGAAATGAGCGTCACGTCGACGGGGTCGATGATGGGGACGCCGCACTACATGAGCCCCGAGCAGATGCTCAGCTCCAAGCACGTCGACTTGCGGGCGGATTTGTGGGCGACGGCGGTGCTGGCCTACCATTGCGTTACCGGTGGCGTGCCGTTCGACGGCGAGACGTTCGGCGCGGTCGCGATCGCGGTGACGCAGGCCCAGTTTACGCCGCCTTTCCAGCAGTACGGGGTCGGGTCACCGGCGCTCGACGCCTGGTTTGCCCGCGCTTTGGCGCGCGATCTGGAAGCGCGCTTCGGGTCGGCGGAAGAGCTCGCGGAGACGTTCAGCCAAGTCGCGGGGGGGTGGTCCGCCGGCGCGACCGGCAGTGGTGCGGCCGTAAATGTGGCGGTCGCGAGCACGCTCGGCACCTCACCGGGCCTTCCGGCGCCCACCTTCAATGGCGTCGCCAACACCATGGCCCGCGGCCGACCGCGTGGGGTCATGGTGGCGGCCGGCTCATCGGTGGCGCTGGTGGCGGTGCTCGCGGCCGGGCTCGTTTACTGGAAATCGCGCGAGCCCGTGACGACCCCGATCGCCGCCAGCGTGACGCCGACCGCGTCCGCGACACCGCTGCCCAGCGCGGCGCCGGTGCCGAAGCCGCCTCCGCCTCCGCCCGCCACGCAGGTCGAGCCTGCGCCATCGACTCCACCCATCGTGTCGGCGCCGCGTCCCTCGGTCTCGCCACCACCACCGCGTAGGCAGAAGCCGGTGACTCCACCCGCCATGCCTTCGCCATCACGTCCCGACCGCGGATTCTGAATCATGCCCCTTCGACGCCTGTTTTTACTCGCGCTGGCGCTGTGCCTCGTCGTCGCCCGACCCGCGTCGGCGGCGCCGCCGGTTACCCAAGATCGCGAACGCGCCCGCGCGTTGATGGATGCCGGCGACGCTCGCTTCGAAGCCAAGCAGTACGCGGCCGCGCTGGAGCAATACCGCGCCGCCGACGACATCATGGGCGTGCCCACCACCGGCATCGAGGTTGGCCGCACCCTGGAGCGCCTGGGGCTGCTTTTGGAAGCGCGTGAGGTCCTGCGCCGCGTCTCTGAGTTTCCGCAGCGGCCTGACGAGCCGAGACCGTTCTCCAGCGCTCGCCAGCGCGCCGATCGCCTGCTGGGCGATATTGCGCCGCGCATTCCGCGCGTCACGCTCGAGGTGAGCGGCTTGGCCGAAGGCGCCACGGCCGCGATCAGCTGGGACGGCAAGCCGCTCGACCCCGCCAAAATCGGCGGCTACCTCGAGGCCAACCCCGGCCCTCACCGCGTCGTTGGCGTGGCGGCTGGCTTTCCGAACGTCACGCGCGACCTCGAGCTGGCCGAAGGCCAAGCCTTGCAAGTCGTGCTCGCCTTTACGACCGAGCCCGCTGCTGCGCCCGCGCCGCTCACCTCGACGTCCGCGCCGCCGACCGGCGACGTGCACGCCGCGCCGCTGCGCAAACCCGTGCTGCTCTGGGTCGGCGTTGCCGTCACGGCCGCCGGCGTCGCGGTCGGAAGCGTCGCGGGCGTCTACTCACTTTCGCAGACGTCGAAGGCGAAGGACTTTTGCGACGCCCAGCAATGCTCACCGGACGCCCAACCGCACATCGATAGCGCCAAGACGTTTGCCAACGTCTCCAACGTCGCCTTCGCGGTCGGGGTTGCCGGCGCCGGGCTCGCGGTTTGGCAATTTCTCGCGCACCGCAGCGACGCGCCGGAGTCGGACAAGCCTCGAGCGCGCGTCAACGCAAGCTTCGGTTTGGGCAGCGTTGCCGTCAGCGGCATTTTCTAACGTTGAGCGAGAAGGCTATGTCTTGGCCCCGGCCCCTTCAGCACCGCGCTCGTCACCACTAACCCACATCTCGGACCGCATCTAGAATGCGGTCGTGATTGAATCGTTGCCAACGCCAAGCCGCCCACGGCCTTCGAAAGCCATCTCTGCCAGCTCCGCTCTGGTGAGGCCCGGCCGGTGATCACCACCCCTCACGACAATGAGCTGCTGCGCGCAATAGCGTACTCGCCGTATCGCGTTGAGCACGCGGGGTCGGGTCACACCCGTTGATAGCCCTAACGGGTGTTTGCGTCAGAACCCACGATGGGCTAGTCGAAACGGCTATGGTGTCTCCTTGGAGGTTGTGCGGCTTGTGGGTTGTCGGAATCTCTGCGTGTGGCGGCGTTGGCGTGAGGCCCGCGGATACAGGGACATCAGGCGCTGACTGTCGCCACGACTATGCCCACCCCGGCTCGCCCGGCTCGGACGACTTGGTCGCTTCGTACTCCAGTACGGTCAACCCTCCAACAAGTGGCCACTTTAGCTACGGCTGGCAGCAGACGCGCGACAGTCCGTTCATGCCGTACACCGCCAAGGGTCAAACTCTAGGTAGCCCTTCTTGGCAAAACACCGAAGTGGCGATGCCTGGCTGCTTCACTGGCGGATGCAATGTACCCATGATTTGGCAGAACGACACTTGTGGCGCCCAGATCAACGGGCAGGCCAATATACCCCCGCGCACGGTCGCCTTCCATCCGGGCCAACGCGGCGAGCTGAGCGTCGTTCGCTGGACCTGCCCGGCCTCAGGCACCTATGAGATTACGGCCTGGTTCGAAGCGCGTGACAGGACGACGTCGGACGTTAGCGTGCGCCTCAACGGAGCTCGTCCCGAGTTGGCGTGGACGAAGATCACCCCGGGCAACCCCAGTGAATTCAAGAGGCAGCTCGGCCTCCAGTCGGGCGACAACGTCGACTTCGCCGTTGGCTTCGGCGATAACGGCAACTTCGCCTACGACAGCACTGGCATTCAAGTGGTGGTCACTCGACTGTAGCGCGTGTGGTCCTGCAGGACTTGAAGCGCGGCGACTGGCGGCCGCTCGACGTCGCGCTCGGGTTGCGGAAGCGCTAAACACCGCGCATGAACTTGGCCACGAAGTTGTCCGTAGCGAGATACCGATCGGTCTTTCCCTGTCGAACGCGGCGCAGAAGGCCTTGCTCCTCAAGCGACTGCAAATCCCTTCGGGCAGCCAGGCAGCTAACGCTGTGACTTGTTGCGTGGCCTATTGCCGTAACACTCTGCTGCGGCTTTCGCGCGAGGTACGTCAGCACGGCTTGCTGCCGCGGATTCTCTTCGGCCATTGCTGTCCACGGGATCGGGGGATCTTCAACTCGCGAGATGCTCGAGGATTGTCCCAGCAGTCGCCCTTGCGGCCCATGCTCCTGCGTATGCCGTGGGCTCGCAGCTCGGCGCGGTAGTCGTCGCTGGCGTAGGGGCTGTCGCGGTCGGTGTGATGCAGCAGACCAGGCGGCGGTCATCGTGCTCGGGCGCTCTTCACGCGGGCGGGTCGGGATCATACAACGGCAGGTGGCGGTTGTGATGCCCACCCCCGTCCGTGCTCGGCCTTCGGCCTGCGCGCGGCCGACCCCTCCCAAATCGCGCGCGTAGCGCGCTCAGGG
>Ga0164241_10001464_pt1 | contig 29060 bp, 18 predicted proteins | sample OricomyardsoilBY_FD_108780 | JGI IMG/M metagenome (GOLD analysis project Ga0164241, IMG submission 108780) | Backyard soil microbial communities from Emeryville, California, USA - Original compost - Back yard soil (BY) | ecosystem: Environmental > Terrestrial > Soil > Unclassified | place: USA... | reverse complement strand
CGAGCCTCTCCCGCGACCAGGCGATCAGGGTGTCGGCGTCCAGATCCTGGCCCTCGGGCGAGCGGACGACGACCGCGCAGATCTCCTCGCCGTGGGTGGCGTCCACCACGCCCACGACCGCGACCTGGGTGACGCCCGGGTGCGCGGCGAGCACCTCCTCGACCTCCCGCGGGTACACGTTGAAGCCGCCCCGGATGATCAGGTCCTTCTTCCGATCGACAATCGAGAGGAATCCGTCGGCGTCCTTGACGCCCAGATCGCCGGTGCGGAACCAGCCGTCCACCAGCACCGCCCGGGTCGCCTCGGGGTTGTTCAGATAGCCGGCGAAGATGTTGTGCCCGCGCAGGACAACCTCGCCGACCTCGCCCTGCGGCAGCAGCTCGATCCGGTCCTCGACCGCCGGGTCGGCGATCTCCGCGTCGGTGCCCCATATGGGCCGACCCACCGTGCCGGGCTTGCGCCCGAACACAGCCTGGTTGAACGTGGCCACCGGGGACGTTTCCGACAACCCGTAACCCTCGTAGATGTCGGCGCCGAACACCCGTTTGAACGCGTCGATGACGGCCACGGGCAGGCTCGCGCCGCCGGACACCGCGATCCGCAGCACCGGCCGGCGATCGTCGTCCCGGGCCGCGGCCAGCAGCCCCACGTACATGGTGGGCACGCCCATGAACACGTTGACGTTCTCGCCGACGATGAGGTCCAGCGCGGCCGCCCCGTCGAACCTTGGCAGCAGCACCAGCGTGCTGCCCGCGAAGAACCCGGCGTTCATCCCGCAGGTCTGGCCGAACGAGTGGAACAGCGGCAGGCAGCCCAGGATGGTGTCTTCCGGGGTCAGGCCGAGGATCGAATTCGCGCTGATCATGGCGTTCATGGTCATGTTCAGCTGGGTGAGCACCGCGCCCTTGGGCGTGCCGGTGGTGCCCGAGGTGTAAAGGATGACGGCCTCGTCCTGCGGTTCCCGCTCGACGTAGGTCCGGATCGGTTCGGCCCGCTCGGCCAGCGTGTCCAGCCGCTCCACACCCGCCGGGGCGCCGAGCACGGCCAGCACCGGCACGCCGGCCTGCTCGGCCCCGGGTACGCCCTGCTCCAGCAGCGGGCCCGCCGCGATCAGCAGCTTGGCCTGCGAGTCGGTGAGCACGAAGCCGATCTCCCGGGCCACCAGCAGCGCGTGCACCGGCACCACGACCGCACCCAGCGACAGCACCGCGTAGTACGCCCGGGGGAAGTCGGGCACGTTCGGCAGGAGCAGGGCCACCCGGTCACCCGGTCCGATCCCCCGCTCGCGCAGCGCGGCGGCGTACCGGCGAGACTCTTCCCACAACGTCGCGTAGTTGATCCGCTGCGGTCCCATCACCACGGCATCCTGCCCGGGATATCGTTCCGCGGATTCGGAGAGGATCGCCGCCAGGCTCAGGCTCATGACGTCGCCCCCCGCGGGGCGCTCGCAGGCTCCGCGCCCCGTCCTGGGCCGACGTCACGGTGTCGATGACTCGCTCGCTGGCGCTCGCTCATGCCGCCACAGACCTTTCGTAGCCGGTCGACGGGCACCTTTGCCCGCCGGAACAGCGGCCACCCCGCACCGTGCGCCCCGACCCCGCCTCGCCGCGCGACCGCTGTGTCTCGACCAGGTTACTGGCCGGTAAACCTTTCCCGCGTCCCCCGGATCGAGGGCCCGGCCACCCGGCCGCGGACCGGAGCATTCCCCACGACCAGTAATCTCGTCAGCAACGAGCGCCACCTCGATGCGCCGGCAGCGGGCCCGACAGGCCCGGCCTGGCCGATTGCCACCAGAGACGAACGAGAGGCGAATGACCGCGATGACCAAGGCCACCGACGCCGCCCTGACCCCGGTGAACCCGCCCGGATCCGCCGAGGCGACCGGCACCATCCAGTTCATGCCGCCCACCGAGGCCACGCTCGAGGCGCCGGCCACCGGATCGCTGGAGTACGGCGGGCAGCAGCTGGAACTGAAGGTGATCCCTGCCACCGAGGGCGCCTCCGGCATGGAGATCTCCAAGCTGCTCACCACACTCGGCGTGATCACCCTGGATCCGGGGTTCACCAACACCGGCTCGACCACCTCGAAGATCACCTACATCGACGGCGACGTGGGCATCCTGCGGTACCGCGGCTACCCGATCGAGCAGCTGGCGGAGCACTCGTCGTTCCTGGAGACCAGCTTCCTGCTCATCCACGGCGAGCTGCCCACTCCGACCGAGCTCGACGCGTTCACCAAGCGGATCAGCCGGCACACGATGCTGCACGAGGACCTCAAGCGGTTCTTCGACGGCTTCCCCCGCGACGCGCACCCGATGCCGGTGCTGTCCAGCGCGGTCAGCGCGCTGTCGACCTTCTACCAGGACTCCCTCGACCCGTTCAATCCGGAGCAGGTCGAGCTGTCCACCATGCGGCTGCTGGCCAAGCTGCCGACGATCGCGGCCTACGCCTACCGCAAGTCGGTCGGCCACCCGTTCCTGTACCCGGACAACTCGCTGAGCCTGGTCGAGAACTTCCTGCGGATGTCCTTCGGATTCCCGGCCGAGCCGTACGAAGTGAATCCCAAGCTGGTCAAGGCCCTGGACCAGCTGCTGATCCTGCACGCCGATCACGAACAGAATTGCTCCACGTCCACCGTCCGGCTGGTCGGCTCATCGAACGCGAACCTGTTCGCCTCCGTCTCCGCCGGGATCAACGCACTGTTCGGCCCGCTGCACGGCGGGGCCAACCAGGCGGTGCTGGAGATGCTCGAAGGCATCCGGAAGGACGGCGGCGACGTCGCCACCTTCGTCAAGCGGGTCAAGGACCGCGAACCCGGCGTCAAGCTCATGGGTTTCGGCCACCGGGTCTACAAGAACTACGACCCGCGCGCCGCGCTGGTGAAGGCCACCGCGGACGAGGTGCTCGCCGATCTGGGCGCCCAGGACCAGTTGCTGGACCTGGCCAAGCAACTGGAGGAGGTGGCGCTGTCGGACGACTACTTCATCTCGCGCAAGCTGTACCCCAATGTCGACTTCTACACGGGCCTCATCTACAAGGCCATGGGCTTCCCGACCCGCATGTTCACCGTGCTGTTCGCGCTGGGCCGGCTGCCCGGCTGGATCGCCCAGTGGCGCGAGATGATCAACGACCCGGCCACCAAGATCGGCCGTCCGCGGCAGGTCTATACCGGTTACACCGAGCGCGACTATGTCCCGACCGATCAGCGCTGACCCGCAACTGACCCGTTGCTGACCTTCGTGCCCGCCCGGCCCCCGGGACTTTCGGAGCCACGCCCGGCCGAAATCCACAGGGGCAGTCCAAGAAAGCTGCGCAGGTGGATCTCGGCGCGCGGCGGCCCGAACCGCGCCCGGCCACGTCAGCCGCCGCCGAATGGTCAGGTGGTCGTCCCGACGGCCCGAGACAGCGCCCGACCGAACTGGAGCAGCCGCTGCATCTGGGCCAGCCCACCGTCGCTCACCGACTTGGAGAACCGGTAGGTCTCCACGTACTGCAGTGTGCGGGTCTGGTTGGCTTCGGCCAGCTCGGTGACGGACTTTTCCGGGGTCTGGGTGGACAGGTAGAGCAGCACGGCATTCATCGTCCGCGACCCGTCGGGCTCGGTGCGGAACCGGTGCCGTAGCCCCTGGTCGACCACGGCCGTCAGCGGGATCGTGCGCAACGACGAGGAGAACATCAGGGAATCCGGCCGGTCGTCGTCGACCTCGTCGTCGCCGTGCCACAGGATCAGCCGGCGCCCGTCGGTGACCGCCACCTCCTGCCAGAGCGCCTCGCCCCAGGGCTGGACCGACGGCACCAGCTCGCAGGTGAACGACCGCACGTCGCCGGGGTCGATCACCCCGGACAGCTCCTCGAGGGCGACATCCGGGTCCCGGATGTAGGCCCGAACCGCGTCCTCCAGCCGGAGATAGGGAGCCCAGTCCTGCGGGGCGTGCGGGCGCGGAGCGATCATCTGGTCGGACCTCCTGGACCGTGATTCTGCCCGACCCGGTCACGGCGCGACCGCCCGGTCCGGGCCGTCGTCGCGATGTCGGGTGTCGTAACGGACCAGCGACCGGCCGATCGCCGCGGCCGCCAAGGTGAGCACGATGGTGGCGATGCCACCGGCTGTCGTCGCGAACGCGGTCGACGTCGCGGAGGCGACCAGGCCGTGCGCCAGGTCGGCCACCCGCGGACCGCCGGCCACGACAACGGTGAACACCCCCTGCATCCGGCCGCGCATCTCGTCGGTGGCGTTGACCTGCAGGATCGTCGACCGGTACACCGCGCTGACCAGGTCGGCCCAGCCACCGACGGCCAGGAAGATCGCCGCCAGCCAGAGGATCGACGTCGTTCCGTACAGGGCCATCGATGCGCCCCAGACCACGATCGCGGCCACGATGGCGATGCCCTGCCGGTGCACGCGGTGGATCCAGCCGCCGGTCAGTCCGCCGATCAGCGCGCCGACCGCCAGCGCCGCGTTCAGCACGCCGAGTTCGAATCCGCCGCCGACGGAGCCACCGAACGTCTCCTGCGCCATCTGCGGGAACAGCGCCCGCGGCATGCCGAAGACCATCGCGATGATGTCCACCACGAACGTCATCAGCAGCAGTGGCTTGAGCCACAGGTAGCGCAGCCCGTCGATCACCTTGGCCCGGCCGCGCCGCTCCCCCAACGGTGGAACCGGCGGCAGCCGCAGCACCGCGTACAGGATCGCCACCAGGGTCAGCGCGTCGATGAAGTACAACCAGGCCAGCCCGACGATCGGGATGAGCACGCCGACCAGCAGCGGGCCGACGATCACCCCGATGCTGAACACGGTCATGCCCAGCGCGTTGGCCGACGGGACCATCTCGGCCGGCACGATCCGCGGGATGATCGCGCTGCGGGTGGGCTGGTTGACCGCGAAGAACGCCTGCTGCAGCGCCAGCAGGGCGAACACCGTCCACACCGACTCCGCCGTCCCCAGCGCGGCCAGCCACAGCCCGATGCTGGTCACCGCGATGCCGACCGAGGTGACGATGAGCAGCTTGCGCCGGTCGTAAGTGTCCGCGATGGCCCCGCCGAGCAGCCCGAAGACGACCAGGGGCACCAGCGCGACCAGGGACGCGAAGCCCACCCACGCCGAACTGCCCGTCAGGTCGAACACCTGCTGCTGCACCGCGACGGCCGTGATCATCGACCCGATGACGGTGAAGACCTGGCCGACGAAAAGCCGCCGGTAGGCCGGGATGGACAACGGGCGCAGGTCCGGCCCGATGCCCGACCACTTCCGCCTCGGCTCGGCCGACTCCTGGTCGGCCGTCATGACGCCACCCTGCCGCCGCACCCCGCAGGCTCGGCCGTCCCGGTTCGAGCGCCGCCGAGCTGCTCAGGACTCGCCCGGACCGCAAGCGTTCCCACCCACCCTGCGCTCATGGAGCCAGACGCTCGATGACCCAGCCGAGGGTCGGGTCGTGGCGGTACCGGAGCCGGTCGTGCAGCCGGGCCAGCCGGCCCTGCCAGAACTCGACGGACTCCGGGACGATCCGCCAACCACCCCAGAAGTCAGGCAGGGGTATCGGAGTCAGCGCCGTGTCGTCGCCGGCGTCGGGCCCCCCGAACCGGTCGGCAACCTGCGTCTGCAACGACTCCAACGCGGCCCGGCCGGACAGCACGGACGACTGCGGGCTGGCCCAGGCACCCAGCCGGGACCCCCGCGGGCGGGTCGCCCAGTACTCGCGGGCCTGCTCGTCGGACACCCGCTGCACCCGGCCACGAACCTGCACCTGCCGCTGCAACCCGATCCAGGGGAACGTCACCGCCGCCCACGGGTTCGCCTGCAGATCGCGGCTCTTGTCCGAGCGGAGGTTGGTGTAGAACACGACACCGTCGGCGTCCACCCCCTTGCAGAGCACCGATCGACTGGCCACCTCGCCGGTCGGTTTCGCCGTGGCCAGCACCATGGCGTTCGGCTCGACCAGCCCGGCGGCGATGGCATCCGCGAGCCAGCGGTCGAACTGCGTCACCCAGTCGGCGGCGAGGTCGTTCTCGGCCAGACCGGCCAGCGAGTACTCCTCGCGCATCGCGGCCATCCTCGAGCTGACCACACTGTCGTCGCCGTGGCCGTCGTCGCCGTGCATCATGTCCGTCCTCACCCGCGTCTCGCGGGACCCGCGGTCCCCACCAGCCAGGATCAGACGCTACGCCGGCCGACCGGGTGAGCCGTGCACCCGATCGGAAGGTAAAGAAGTGACCAAGACCACCCTCTCGGCGCTGGTCGTTCGGCCCCGTTCGCAGGCATTGTGATGTGACGGTGAGGGTCGCGCGCCTCGCCCGGGTCAACACGATCGTCGGCGCGGTCCCACCCCAGCTTTCCGCTCGGCCCATCCCGGCGCATCGATGCTCCGGCTCACCCTCGGCGTGGAGGTAGAGATGGCTACCAATGGTTCCGACTTCGTTCCCGGGCTGGAGGGTGTGGTCGCGTTCCACACCGCCATCGCCGAACCCGACCGGAACGGCGGCTCGCTGCGGTATCGCGGCGTCGACATCGAGGATCTGGCCGGCCGGGTCGGCTTCGAGGACACCTGGGCGCTGCTCGTCGACGACGAGTTCGGCGCCCGGCTGCCGGTCGAGACCAGCGGGCCCGCGTTCCGGTCGGGCGACGTCCGGGTGGACGTGCAGGCGTCCATGCCGTTGCTGGCCCCGGCCCGCGGCTTCGGACCGCTGCTGGACATCACGGACGCACAGGCGCGAGAACAGCTGGCCCTGACCACGTCCGCGGTGCTGTCCTACGCGGCCCACTCGGCCCGGGGCGAGCGGGCGGCCGTCTCGACCCGTGAACTGGAATCGTGCTCGACCGTGGTCGAGCGGTTCGTCACCGCGTGGACCGGTGAGGCGAACCCCCAGCAGGTCCAGGCGATCGACGCATATTGGGTGTCGGCGGCCGAGCACGGCATGAACGCGTCGACCTTCACCGCCCGGGTGGTCGCCTCCACCGGGGCCGACGTGCCGGCCAGCATCACCGGCGCGATCGGGTCGATGTCCGGCCCGCTGCACGGCGGGGCTCCCGCGCGGGTGCTGCCGATGGTCAAGGAGGTCGAGGCCGCCGGCGACCCGCACGGCCTGGTCACCCGGATCCTGGACAACAACGAGCGGCTGATGGGATTCGGCCACCGGGTGTACCGGGCCGAGGATCCCCGGGCCCGCGTGCTGCGCCGCACCTGCCGCGACCTGAACGCGCCCCGGTACGAGGCCGCGGCTGCGCTGGAGCAGGCGGCGCTGGCGATCCTGCGCGAGCGGCGGCCGGACCGCGCCATCGAGACCAACGTGGAGTTCTGGGCCGCGGTCATCCTGGACTTCGCCGGGGTGCCGGCGGCCATGATGCCGGCGATGTTCACCTGCGCCCGCACCGCCGGATGGAGCGCGCACATCCTGGAACAGAAGCGACTCGGCCGCATCGTCCGCCCGTCCGCGGTCTACGAGGGGCACGGGCCGCGCGGCGTCGACGACGTCGCCGGCTCCCCCTCCACCGCCGTCGCGGTCTGACCGACCCGAACCGCATCGTCCCCCGCCGTGCGGGGCTGGCAATATTGGCGCCGACTCGGCCGTGGCCCGGCTCGGCCGAGTGTCCGAATTGCCACGCAAGGAGACAGAGCCGCCATGGCCGACAGCACCACCATCGCCCTGCCCGCCGAGCTGAAGCCGGCCGACGGCCGGTTCGGCTGCGGCCCGTCCAAGGTCCGCCCGGAGGCTCTGGCCGCCCTGGCCGACTCCGGCGCGTCGGTGCTCGGTACCTCACACCGGCAGGCTCCGGTGAAGACGCTGGTCAAGCGTGTTCGCGAGGGTATCTCCGCGCTGTTCGGACTGCCCGAGGGCTACCAGGTGATCCTCGGCAACGGCGGCACCACCGCGTTCTGGGACGCCGCCGCCCTCGGCCTGGTCCGCAACCAGGCCCAGCACCTGACGTACGGGGAGTTCTCCAACAAGTTCGCAACGGTCACCCGCAAGGCGCCGTTCCTGGCCGACCCTGTCGTCATCACGTCCGACCCGGGCGACGCGCCGGACAACGTCGCCAACCCGGACGTCGATGTGTACGCCTGGGCGCACAACGAGACTTCTACGGGAGTTGCCGTCCCCGTCGTCCGACCGGACGGAGCCACCGCCGACCAGCTGGTGCTGATCGACGCCACCTCCGGCGCCGGCGGTCTGCCGGTCGACATCGGCCAGGCCGACGTCTACTACTTCGCCCCGCAGAAGGTGTTCGCGTCCGACGGCGGCCTGTGGATCGCCATCGCCTCCCCCGCCGCGCTCGACCGGGTCGCCGAGATCGCCGCGACCGACCGGTGGATTCCCGAGTTCCTGTCCATCGCCACCGCCCTGGACAATTCGGTCAAGGACCAAACCCTCAACACCCCGGCGGTGGCCACCCTGTTCCTGCTGGCCGACCAGCTGGACTGGCTGAACGGACAGGGTGGCCTGGACTGGGCCACCAAGCGCACCGGGGACTCCTCGTCCCGCCTCTACGAATGGGCCGAATCGCGGGAGTTCACCACCCCGTTCGTGGCCCGGGCCGAGTTGCGCTCACAGGTGGTCGGCACCATCGACTTCGCCGACTCGGTGGACGCCGCCGCGGTGGCGAAGGTGTTGCGGGCCAACGGGATCGTGGACACCGAGCCGTACCGGAAACTGGGCCGCAACCAGCTGCGGATCGGCATGTTCCCCGCCGTGGAACCCGAAGACGTCTCCGCCTTGACCGCCTGCGTCGACTACGTCGTCGAGCGGCTCTAGCACTCGGCCGACCAGCCGACCCCCACCCCACCACCTCCACCACCTCGAAGTTGATCATGAACGACACGCCCTTATCCCGTCCGGATAAGGGCGTGTTGTTCATGATCGACTGCCGCCGCCCGGCGCGCCTGGACGGACCGGGGATCGTCGCGCGATAGCGTCCCGGTGACGCTTGAAAAGTGCTGCGGGGAGGAGAAACGCCGATGCGCGCGCTTCGGGTCCTGGGGATGGCCGAGGACGGCGAGAACCTGCTCTGCGAGGACACGGTGACCGGCGAGGTGTTCTCGTTACGCACCGACGAGCGGCTGAGGGCCGCCGCCCGCGGCGAGCTGAAGGGGTCCGGACGACGCGTCGTCGAGACCGATCCCCAGCTGCGACCCCGGGAGATCCAGGCCCGGATCCGGGCCGGCAGGACGGTCGCCGAGGTGGCCGCCGAGGCCGTGACCAGCGTTTCCCGGATCGAGAGCTACGCCTATCCGGTGATGCTCGAACGCCAGAGCATGGCCGACAAGGCGCGGGTCGCGCACCCGATTGTCGACGGGAACCCGACCCGCCAAACCCTCGAGGAGCTCGTCACCGCGACCCTGCGGCAACGCGGACACGCCGACGGCATGCGATGGGACGCCTACCGGCCCGACGACTCCGGCTGGCTGGTCGCCATGCACTGGCACGCCGGTCGCAGCGACAACCACGCCACCTGGGAGATCCACACCGGGGCCCGGACGACCACGCTGCGGGCCCGGGACGACGCCGCCCGCGAGCTGCTCGATCCGTCACCTCGGCCGCTGCGAACCATCGCCGAGGCACCGACGGAACCGGCGCCGGCCGAGGCCGCGAGCACGTTCGACCAACTGTTCGGCGAGCCCGCCCCCCGCGCGGCCGCGGGTGCCGACCCACGGGTGCCGGAGTCGACCCGGCACCCGGCCGGCACCCGCCGGCAGGTCGAGCAGTCCGCTGTGCCCACGGGTCCGACCCCGCCGCCCGCTCAACCGGATCCCCAGCCGGCCGCCCCGGCCCGGCATTCGGCCGAGATGACCGGGACCGAACCGAACCTGTCCCCCACTCGGACGGCTCGCCGCGGCCAGCGGCCGGTCATGCCCGGCTGGGAGGATGTGCTGCTGGGCGGGCCGTCGAAGGGCTGACCGGCCCCGGCCCGCCGGTCGCGACGAATGCCGGACGGCGGATCCACCGGCTTTCCGGCGTGGTCAGCACGTGCGCCAGGGCCACCAGCGTGGCCAGCACGGCCAGCAACTCCAGGAACGCCACCAGCGGTAACGGCACCGGTGTGCTGCCCCACAGGAAGGGTGCGTATGCCAGCAGGGAACTGGTCGTCACCGCCGCGGCGACCGGCCAGAATCGCCGGATGTGGAACGCCGCCACGATTGTCATGACGTCGGCCAGGTAGAAGTACCGCTCGTGCATCTGCGGCAGGACGAACGGGACCGCCAGCACGATCGTGGTCACGGTCAGCACGATCTGCGGCTCGGTCAGCGGTCGGGCCCGCCAGGCCAGCACCCCGATTCCGATGACCAGCAACGCGCCGAAGACCAGACCCAGCACCAGAATGCCGGATGATCCGCCGACCCACTGGAACATCGTCGGCGCGTTCCTCGTCAGGCTCCCCAGGCCGGCGGTCGACGCTCCGCCGCCCCGACCGCCGGCGCCGCCGCCGTCACCGGTGGTGACCTGGTTCGGGTACACCGTCAGCAGGCTGCGCCAGCTGCGACCGGCCAGCGCGGCCGGGAGCAGCATCGCCACGAAGGTGGCCGGGATCGCCACCAGCGCGAGCAGCCGCCGCCGGTTCACCACCAGCACGATGAGCAGGGCCGGCAGGAAGAAGATCGCCTGCAGCTTGAATGCCAGGGCCAGACCGAAGAAGACGCACGCCCACCAGTCCCGGCCGCGCAGCAGGAAGTACAGGCTGCCCAGGCAGAACGCGGCGTAGATCGAGTCGCACTGCCCCCAGTACCCGCTGTTGATCAGCACGGTCGGCGCGAACAGCACCACCGCGAACGCCAGCACCGAGGTCCAGACCCCGAACCGGCGCCGGACGATCAGCCCGGCGAAGGCGGCCAGCACCACGTCGAACACGATCGACACCAGCTTGATCGCCACGATCTTCGGGACGGGCAGGTAGGTCACGGCTGCCAGCAGGTACAGGTACGGCGGGTTGTAGTTGCCGATCTCCTGGCCGATCGCGCGGACACCGCCGCCGGCGGCCAGCGCGTCGTACCAGGGGCTGAGGAACACCCGGTAGTCGCTGTTGACCTCGTCGATGAACAGGAAACGGACGGCGATCGCCGCGGCCACCACCGCGACGATCGTCAACGCCGGCAGCAGGTGGGCACGGGCCGGCCTGGTCTGGATGCTCACGGTAGAACGCCCCTCGGGTTCGGACACTTGTCAGCCCGACGATGACCGAGGCGGCTGTGCGGGAACCTAGGAAACAAGCCGAACCGCCGGATCGGCGACCCCGGCTCGGGGACCGTTATCCGGCGGTCCGGTGGCCGGTTGTCCACACTCGGCGCGAGTGGGCACCCGGCAGGTGGGCCGTGCGTCAGCTGGACGGCGGGCGGCCCGGTGGTGGATCACTGTTCTTGGTGACCCGCGTCACATGCTACTCCCATCCTGGTCCAAGGGAATCCCCATCGCACACCCTTGGTCAAATCGACCGCAACGGCGCGCCTTCGCCCCGGGCAGCTGACGCCGCCGATCGAACCCCGGCGGAACGGACAAATCGCCAGGCAAGTGAGCACTCGAACGGCGGGTAGGGCCCCTGGCGGGTCCGTCCTCTCAAGGTGAACCTGGTTGTACGGGCTGGTTCGTCGTTGCCGGCCGGGCGCGACGGATTGCGCTGACCATAGACCCACCGAATCGGACAAAACGGCGCCGGAGATGGGTCTTCGATCAGCGCAAGTGTCAACGCGCTCGTCCAAAGTACGCGCTTGACGCATTTCGGGCATCGGGGGTTCGACTGCTCAGCGCAGGATCGGCGGCCGGCACTCAACCGGTCAGGACCCCCTGCTTCGCGGACGAAACCCGCGGATGCGCGCCGGGGCTGCGGGTCTCGGCGCGGGATTGATCAGCGAACCATCGGCGCGCGAGCCGATGCCCGGAACCGAAAAGCCGGTGAGCGCGAACGGCGGTCGGACGTAACCTGACGGGCGCCATGACCACGACCACGTCCCACCCGACCAGCACCGACCCCGGGCTCACCGAGCCGCGGCCGGGCGTCGACACGCATGTGCCGGCGGTCGCGAGCCTGCGCCGGCTGCTGCCCTACGCCCGCCCGGCGCTGCCCGCGCTGATCCTCAGCGCCGCGGCCGCCCTGGTCGCCACGCTGTGCGGTGTCGCGTTTCCGCTGGTCATCCAGTACATCATCGACGGCCCCATCACCGAGCAGAACCTGGCCGGGCTATGGATGCCGGGCGCCGTCCTGCTCGGGCTGGGCGTCGTGGAGGCCGCACTGTTCTGGGCCCGAAGGATGCTGTGCACGCGGCCCACCATGCGGATCGAGGCGAGCATGCGGGCGGCGATCTACGACCATCTGCAGAAACTTCCGGTCGCCTTCCACGACCGGTGGCCGGCCGGGCAGCTGATGTCGCGGGCGGTGTCCGACCTGGCCACCATCCGCCGGTTTCTGGCGTTCGGACTGGTGTTCCTGTTCGTCAACCTGACGACCTTCCTGGTCGGATTGGCCATCCTGCTGGTGCTGAGCTGGCAGTTGGGCCTGATCATCGCGCTCATGGCCGTCCCGCTGGTGGCACTGTGTTTCCGGTACGAGACCCGTTACCAGGTGCTGGCCCGACGCAGCCAGGACCAGGTCGGCGATCTGGCGACCATGGTCGAGGAGTCCGTACTGGGCATCAGGATTCTCAAGGCGTTCGGTCGCAGCGGGCATTACGCGGGCCGATTCGTCCGGGAGTCCGCAGGACTGCAAACGACCGAGCTGACCAAGGCCCGCGTGGTGGCCAAGCTGTGGGCGTCGGTGATCGTCATTCCGGAACTGGCCTTCGGGCTGACGCTGTTCCTGGGCATTCGGCAGGTCGCGGCCGAGACGATGTCTGCCGGCACCCTGGTGGCATTCTTCGGTGTCGCACTCAGCCTTCGGTGGCCGATCGACTCGATCGGCTGGTTGCTGGCGATGACCAATGATGCGGCCAGCGCGACCCAGCGGTACTTCGAGGTGATGAACTCACCGGTGACGATCACCTCGCCGGAGCGCCCCGTCCGCTCCGACGTGGCCCGCCGCGGTCACCTGCGATTCGAGGCGGTCCGGTTCCGGTTCGCGGACACGCCCGCCGAGCGGCGGGACCTGCTGCGCGGCGTCGACCTGGACCTGCGACCCGGCGAGACGATCGCCCTGGTCGGTGCGACCGGGTCGGGCAAGACCACGCTCACCGCGCTGGTCAACCGGCTCTACGACGTGACCGGCGGCCGGGTCACCTTGGACGGCACCGACATTCGCGACCTGGAGCTGGCCGACCTGCGCTGCCGGATCGCGGTGGCGTTCGAGGAACCGACGCTGTTCTCGGCCTCGGTCCGCGAGAACGTGCTGCTCGGCTCACCCGACGGCACCGACGACGACGTCTGGGCGGCCCTGAACCTGGCCCAGGCCGACTTCGTCGCCGGCCTGCCCTGGGGGTTGGACACCCGCATCGGCGAGCAGGGCCTGTCGCTGTCCGGGGGTCAGCGGCAGCGGCTGGCGCTGGCCCGGGCGGTCATCGGGCGACCGGAGGTGCTGGTGCTCGACGACCCGCTGTCCGCGCTGGACATCCACACCGAGTCGCGGGTGGAGCAGGCGCTGCGGTCGGTGCTGGCCGGCACCACCGCGCTGGTGATCGCGCACCGGGCGTCCACCGTGCTGCTGGCCGACCGGGTGGCGTTGCTGGCCGACGGCCGGATCGAGGCGATCGGCACCCACGCCGAGCTGTTGTCGACCGATGGTGCCTATCGGGCCCTGCTGACCAGCCGATCGACGGTGCCGACATGACCAGTACGCCGCTGCCGGATCTGGATCCGGACGCCGACGATGCGTGGCGGGGCGTCGCCACCGAGGAAGCCGAACACGTCTCGACGAATGTCGGGCTCAGGCTGCAGGCGCGCTCGCGCCGGTTGCTCGGCTCGCTGATCCGACCGCACCGGTGGTGGGCAATGCTCGCCGGCGTCGTCGTCGTGATCAGCGAGCTGGCCTATCTGGTCGGCCCGCTGGCCGTCGCGTACGGCATCGACTCCGCGGTGCCCGCACTGATGGATGGCGACGGCGGCCCGCTGGTCCTGGCCACCCTGGCCTACCTCGCCGCGGGCATCACCAACGCGGCGGGCAAGGCTCTGTTCGTCCGGCTGTCCGCCCGGGTCACCCAGGCGGTCCTGCTGGAGCTGCGTGGCCGCGTCTTCGCCCACGCCCAGTCGCTGAGCCTGGCCTTCCACGAGAAGTACACGTCGGGCCGGGTGATCTCCCGGCTGACCAGTGACCTCGATTCGCTGGGTGAGCTGGCCGGCGAGGGGCTGGAGGGCCTGATCTCCGGGGTGCTGTCGGTGGTCGCGATCAGCGTCACCCTGCTGCTGCTCGACGTCGACCTGGCCCTGGTCGCCCTGGCCGCGTTCATCCCGATCCTGTTGGCCACCAGATGGTTCCAGCATCGTTCTCGCCGGATCTACCGGCGCACGCGGACGCTGATCGCGGCCGTCATCGTGCAGTTCACCGAGACGATGAACGGGCTCCGCGCCGTCGTCTCGTTCCGGCGGGAGGCCCGCAACCGGACCATCTTCGGCGACCTGAACGACCAGAACGCCCGCGCGAACGGGGACGCCCTGATCGCGCTGGCGGTCTACACCCCGACGGTGCGGCTGTTCGGCAACCTGAGCCTGGTCGCCACGATGGTGCTCGGCGCCGTCCAGGTCATCGACGGGACGCTCGAGGTCGGGGTGCTGGCCGCCTTCCTGCTGTACGTGCGGCGCATGTACGACCCACTGGATGAGCTGGCCATGTTCTACAACGCCTACCAGGCCGCCATCGCGGCGCTGGAGAAGATCTCGGGGCTGCTGGAGGAGCGGCCCGGGGTGCCCGAGTCGGCCGACCCGCGCCCGCTGCCGACCCCGGTCGCCGGCGACGTCGGGTTCGCCGACGTCGAGTTCGCCTACACGCCGGACGCGCCGGTGCTCGTGCCGTTCGACCTGGCCATCCCGGCCGGGCAGACGGTGGCGGTGGTCGGCGCGACCGGTGCCGGCAAGTCCACCCTAGCCAAACTGCTGGCCCGGTTCTACGATCCGACCGCGGGGGTGGTCACCCTCGACGGCATCGACGTGTCGACGCTGTCGGTCGCGGATCTGCGCCGGGGCGTGGTGATGGTGACGCAGGAGTCGTTCCTGTTCTCCGGTTCGGTGGCCGACAACATCGCCCTCGGCCGGCCGACCGCCGGCCGGGCGGAGATCGAGGCGGCCGCCGACGCGATCGGGGCGGGCGAGTTCATCCGCTCGCTGCCCGAGGGGTTCGACACCGACGTGCGCAAGCGCGGCGGGCGGCTCTCCGCGGGTCAGCGGCAGTTGGTGGCGTTCGCCCGGGCGTTCCTGGCCGACCCCGCCGTGCTGATCCTGGACGAGGCCACCGCCTCGCTTGACCTGCCGGCCGAGCGGGCGGTGCAGCGGGCCCTGGGCACGGTGCTGCGCGGGCGGACCGCGGTGATCATCGCCCACCGGCTGTCCACGGTGGCGATCGCGGACCGGGTGCTGGTGATGGAGGACGGCCGGATCGTCGAGGACGGCACCCCGGAGCAGCTGCTGGCCGGGTCCGGAGCCTTCGCGGAACTGCACGCGGCCTGGCGGGACTCGCTGGTCTGATCTGACGCCGCCGGTGCGGCCGCCGCACCCCCAGACCGACCACTCAGCTGATCAAACCCGGGTCGCCGAGGGGCGAAATGCCCGGCCGGCGCGGGTTTGATCAGCGAAGCCAGGGCCAGCCGGGGCCGGCCGAGGCTCAGCGTGGCGCGGCGGCGGCCACCTCGACCCGGGAGCGCAGGCCGGTCTTGTCCAGGATGTGCGACACGTGCGACTGCACGGTGCGCGGCGAGATGTACAGGCGCGCGGCGATCTCCCGGTTGGTCAGGCCGTCGCAGATGAGATCGGTGATGCGCCGCTCGGTGGCGGTGAGCGCGTCCCAGCCGCCGGCCTGGCTGCGGTGCGCGTGCCTGGAGCCGCGACGGATCCCCAGCGCGCGCATCCGGGCGAGCAACCGATCCCGGTCGACGATGGACCGCATCTGCGCGTATCCCGCGATCGCCTCCTCCATCGCGGCGACCGCACCCACCCGATCGCCACTCGCGGCCAGCGCGCAGGCCAGCTCCTCCTGAGCCTGCCGGGCGCGGCCGTGGAAGCCCCGACCGGCCAGCGCCTCGTAGGCCGATCGGAGTTCCACCGGATCGGCGCGGGCGGCTCCGCGGACCAGCCCCAGCAAACCCGGGGGCTGCTGGTGGACCGGGAGCCGCTCGACGTCCTGGACCACCTGGTCGACCAGCCGCGGGCGCAGCCCGAGCAGCCCCAGCCGGACGACGTCGATCGCGAAATCGACGGCACCGAGGCCTGGCTGGGTCCGCACCCGGGTCCAGTAGTTCTCGGCCAACACGGCCGCCGCGTCCACGGATCCCTCCGCCTCCAGAATGGACATCTCGGCCAGATCCACGTCACCCCGGCCGAACTGGTCGGGTAGCCGCCGGGAACGGAAGTCTTCCAACCGTTGTCGGGCCGCCCGCACCTGCCCCCGGCGTGCATCGATGTCGATGCGCTCGCCGACCGGGATGGAGATCCAGCCGGTGCCGGTCTCCTCCGCCGCCTCCAGCGCCGCGTCCGCCTCGGCCACCGCGCCGTCCCAGTCCCCCGAGGCGTACGCGGCGCCGGCCCCGACAAAGCCCAGAAACGGTGAAACCCAAGGGCTTTCAGTCTGCATGACGACCGCCCGGGCGCGCTCCAACTCGACCGCCGCGCCGTCCGGCCCATCGACCTCCAGCCGGAAAAGGGCCGGCCAGACCGTCGATGTCCCGTGACCCAGCGCGCCGCGGCCACCCGGCGGCGATTCGGGGAGTCCGTCTGTTGTTCGCAGGGCGCGCTCGGCGTCGCCCTGCACGTAGGCCAGGACCGCGGCCGTCATCAGCAGGGTGGTCTCGGCACCCTCGTCGCCCGCGGCGCGGGCGCCGGCGATCAGCCCATCCAGGTCGTCCAGCAGGCCGAACCGGCCACCGAGCAGCAGCAGCCACTGCCGTTGCGCCGCGAGCCCGCGCCGGACCGGCAGTGGCAGACGTTCGATGGCCAGGGTGCGGCCGATGCTGACCAGCGCCCCGTCGACGTCTCCCCGATTGATCTGCGAAGTGATCAGGACCCGCTGCATCCCGGCCGCCACCGCCGGATCGCGCACCTCGCCGATGCATTCGAGTACCAGCCGTTCCGCGGTGGATCCGCGTCCGGTCCGGAACAGCTCCTCGGCCCGTTGCAGTACCAGAAGCTCGGCACCGGGGTCATCGCGAGCGGTGAGTTCGTCCGCCACCTCCAGCAGATCGACCGTCACCTGAGGGGCGAACTGCCCGCTCGCCTCGACCGCCGCATTCAACGCGGTCAACAGTTCCCGGTCGACGTCCGCCGACCGGTGGGCGGCCTTGGCCTGCAGCAGATGCTCGGCCACCGGCGCCGGCCCGGCGCCGCGTTCGGCGAGCACGGACGCGACCCGGCGGTGCATGCTGCGCCGGACCGCGTCCGGGATTGCCGCGTAAGTGACCTCTCGGTACAAGTCGTGGGTGAAATCAGCACTGCCATCGGCGATCTCGGCGACCCCGGATCGGGTGGCCCGCTCCATCGCCGGGCTCAGGGCGTCGGCCGAGCTGTAGATCACCTCGGCTAGATCGACCATCGAGGCCGCCGTACCCCAGACCGCGAGCGCGCGCAGCAGTTCGGTCGAGGTTTCGTCCAAGCCCTCCAGATGGCTGTGGATCAACCGGCCGAGGGCGGCCCCGCTGGTGCCCACTGCGGCTTCGAGATCGACCGTGTCGGGCCCGGACGCCCGCAGACCGTCGCTGCCCTCCAGTTCCCGCAGCAGCTCGGTGAGGAACAGCGGGTTGCCTCCCGCCGAGTCGAGCGCCCGCCGCAGCCGGGGGCCCGGCCACCGGCCGACCCGTTCGTACACCAGCCGCTCGGCCATCATCCGGTCCATCGGCGGCAGCTCGACGGTGACCTGCACCTGCCGCAGCAGGAGTTCCAACTGTTCGGGCACGGGATACGGTCGGGCGGACAGCACCACCGTCAACGGCAGAGACCGGCTGGCCCAGACCAACCGGCGCAGACCAGCCAGCGAAGCGGCGTCGGCGTGCTGCGCATCGTCGACCCAGAGGAGCAGTGGTCCGGCGGCGCACCGCTCGTCGATCCGATCGAAGACCGTTTCGGCCGGGTCCTCGCCGGTCGGCACCGGGCCCGTCAACTGTTCCAGCACGGCGAACGGCTCGTTGCGCCGCCGATGGTCGCCGACCGCCCGGAGCGAGGCCGCGCCGAGCCCAGTATCGAGCACCGATCGCAGCAAATATGTCTTGCCCATGCCCGCCGGCCCGATCAGGCAGATGCTGGCGCCGGTCCGCCCGGCCAGCGCCGTTGCGATCCGGGCGCGCAGCAGTTCACACACCGACGCGCGCTCGTCGACTCCACCACCCTCAGCGAGGCGACCCAGCATTCGGACAACCTAGCGCGATCGTGCCGACCTGACCTCGGCCGCCCCAACCCCCCGTCCGAAAGATGTTCCAGTACACCGATCGTGGCCGACCGCCGGGGAATCGGGAGTACTGTCACCCAGTCACCGGTCCGCCCGGTCCGTCGGCCAGCACGCGGACGGAACCAGGTCAGGGCGTGACCTGACTGGTGGTGATCACCATCTTCCACGGCCCGTCGGGCACGTTGTCGAATTCGACGAAGCGCCAGTCGACCCGGTCGTCCTCGCCGTTGAGATCCACGAAACCGAGGCAACTGTTGAGCGCCGGGCTGACGTCCATTCCCGCACCGTTGTACCGCTGGTTCCTCGGCCGGGCGTCATCAGCGCCGAAGACATAGTCGGCATCGTCGTACTCACCCGGGCCGGCGTCCTGGATCTGGCCATAGCATGTTCGGCCGTCCTTGCTGATCTGCACCCACCGATTCTTCATGTAGGAGAACGAGGTGTCGGATTCCCGCCCCGCGTAGCCCGGATCGTCGGCCCAAGGGATATTCGACCCCCGATCGGCGAAGGCACCGGGATCGTTGACGTCGTCGTACGGCAGGTCGAGGTAGAAGGGGTTCTCCTTCGGAGTCATCGAACTGGGGAAGAAGTCGTTCTCGGCGTTGCGCGCCTCGGTCCGGCAGTCACCGTCCGCATCGATCCCGTCGCAGCCCCCGTAGTGGGCAAACCACTGAGAGTCGTAGGTGGAGAACATCTGACTGCCGTCCTCTGCGTTCGGGTCGAAGATCTCGCCCACCCAGAACGTCGTCGCCACGATGTCGGTGTGCCACGGATATCCGTCCGCCGCAGTGGATGTCGAGGGCACACCGCCGGCACCGCCGACGCAGCCCGACAGCAGCGCGCCGACGATGACGACACCGGCGCCGACCAGGGTCGACCGGCGCGGCCGGCCGGTCATGGTCCGGGCTCCCACACGGATGGATCCTCCCCGCCCATACGCCACAGTTCGATGCCACCGAGTTCGTACCGGCGGGCCAGGTCGAACTTGGTGGTGGCGCTGCGACCGTTCTCGTACCACACCTCGTGCTGGTTGCCGTCGCTGTCGACGTAACTGAAATGCGGGCTCTGGCCACCGACGTCCCACCCCTCGTCGACCTGATACTGCGCGGCGAGCGCCACCACCTGGCGCCAGGTGAGGTTCTGCGCCTGGGTGCCGACCCAGTCGTACCCGAACAGGCCGACCCCGAGAATGATCTTCTCGGCGGGGATCTGGGTGACCGAATATCGGATCACCCGCTCCACCCAGTCGTACGGCGCGATGGGACCGGCCGGCCCGGTGCTCCAATGCCAGTCGTAGGCCATCAGGCAGACCATGTCGGCGGCCTTGCCGATCGCCGCATAGTCCTGGGCCTTGTTGCGCTCGTCGTAGCCGGCGTCGTCCTCCTTGACGTGCACAGTGACATACAGCTGCTTGCTCGCCGCGTGCAGGGCGGCGCCCAGGTCGGTGACGAACGACGAGAAGGCCGCGCGATCCCCGGCGGGCAGGTCCTCGTAATCGATCTGAATGCCGTCGTAGTTGCTGCGGTTGACCAGATCGACGATGGACTGGACGTGCTTGTCGCGCAGCGTCCCACTCTTGATCACCTTGGAGACGGTGTCCGGATCCCACAGACCCTCGGTGGTGTTGGCGATGGTGGGAATCACCTTGAGCCCGCGGTCGTGCAGCCAGGTGGCCTGGGCCGCCTCGCCGCCGGGGTCCAGACCGGGCTGCAGCACCACCGTCCCGTCCTTGGCGACGGAGTACGACCAGGGCGAGGCGACGTCGAGCTTGCTGCTCTGCGCCTCGACCGTGCGCCTGGCCTCCTCCTCGTCCCAGTAGGGGACGGCGCCGATCACCACCGGAATCTGATGACCGCTCTCGACCGGCTCGGTCGCCGTCCGCTGCGCGGTCTGGTAGTCGGTGTACAGGACCGCCGCGGCGGCGAGCAAGCCCATCGTCACCAGCAGCACCAAGAGCCGAAGCGGCCAACGCCGCTTCGGCTTCCGGGGCGGTTGGTACTGCTCGACCACCGGGTTGGTGACGAGAGCGCTCACCCCACGAGCACGGGGGCGGCTGCGGCCGCGCGCTGATCCGCGGCCACTGCGGCGATGATCTCGTCCAGGGTGGTCCGGGGATCGAACCCGACGAGCTCGCGGGCCTTGGTGTTGTCCGGCACGCGGCGCCGCATGTCCTCGTATCCCTCGCCGTAGGCCTGCTCGTAGGGGACCAGCTGGATCGTGCTGGAGCTGCCCGTGATCTCGACGATGCGGCGCGCCAGATCCATGATCGACACCTCGAAGGAACCGCCGAGGTTGTAGGCCTGGCCCCGGCTCTCGGGGGTCTCGGCGATGCGCACCAGGGCGGGGACCACGTCGCGAACGAACGAGAAGCACCGGGACTGCCGGCCGTCGCCGTAGACGGTCAGCGGTTCGCCGGCCAGGGCCTGGCGCACCAGGTTCGGCACGACCATGCCGTAGCGGCCGGTCTGCCGCGGGCCGACCGTGTTGAACAGTCGGATGATCGACACCTGCAGGCCGTACTCGCGCCAGTAGGCGTGCGCGAATGCCTCGTCGATGCCCTTGGCGGCGGCGTAGGTCCAGCGCGACTTGAGCGCCGAGCCCAGGATGCGGTCCGACTCCTCCGGCAGGCTGTCCGCGGCGTTCTTGCCGTAGACCTCGCTGGTCGAGGCCAGCAGCAGGGTGGCATCCGCATCCAGGGTCGCATCGAGCACGACCTCGGTGCCGTGGATGTTGGTGCGCAGGCTCTCCAGCGGCTTGTCGACGATCAGGTGCACGCCGACCGCCGCCGCCAGGTGGAACACCCGGTCGGCGCCGCGCACGGCGTCGTCGACGGCCGCCCGGTCCAGGATGTCGCCCTCGATGAACCGCAGCTTCCGGTTGTCCAGCACGGGGTCCAGGTTGCTCAGTCGTCCGGTCGACAGGTTGTCCAGCACGACGACCTCGTCGCCCGCGCCCAGCAGGTACTCGGTCAGGTGGCTGCCGATGAATCCGGCGCCGCCGGTGATCGCGGTCTTCATTGGTTCGTTGCTCCTTGCACTTGTCGAAACTGCCTGCAGGAGACGGCCCCCCAGCAGTCTTGTGGTTGCGGCCGGCCGGTCGACGTTCGGTGAACGTCGACCGGCCCCCTACAGCAGGACCCGCGAAGGAACGCCGTCCATCCGGTAGGTCGCGTCGAGCACCAACGGATGATCCGCCAACCACGAATGATCGGCGGACTTGTGGGCCGTGTGAACAAGCACGATGTCCGCCTCGAACGCGGTCGGGTCGTCGACCCCGATCAGCGTGGTGCCATCCGGGAGTGCGACGGTGTGGAAGTGGGGATCGGAATACGCGACGGTGGCGCCCTGCGCGACCAGCCCGGCCATGATCTCCAGGGCCGGTGATTCGCGCAGGTCCTCCACGTCGGGCTTATAGGCCACGCCCACCACCAACACCCGCGCACCGCGCAGACCCTTGCCCGCGTCGGACAGGGTCTCGCGGATCCGGTCGACGACGCGGTGCGGACGGGCCGCGATCGCGTTCATCGCCTGCTCGATGACCGGGGTGCTCAACCGTTCCTTGCGCAACTGCCACAGCAGGTAGTGCGGGTCGCAGGGAATGCAATGACCGCCGACGCCGGGACCGGGGAAGAAGGGCATGAAACCGTAGGGCTTGGTGGCGGCCGCGTCGATCACGTCCATCACCTCCATCCCCATCACCTGGCAGATCTCGGCGAACTCGTTGGCCAGGGCGATGTTGACCGCGCGGAAGGTGTTCTCGACCAGCTTGGTCATCTCGGCGGCGTCGGTCGAAGGCACGACGTGCACGTTCTTCGCGTAGCTCTTCAGGACCGCCTCGGCCCGCTCCGAACAGGCGGGCGTCACTCCACCGAGCACCCGGGGTACATCCTCGTGCGCGTGCCGGTCGTTGCCCGGGTCGATCCGCTCCGGGCTGAACGCCACGAAGATGTCGGTGCCGACCTGGAAGCCGCGCCGAGCGAGCGGCTCGATCAACATGTCACGCGTGGTTCCCACGTAGGTGGTGGACGTCAGCACCAGAGTCTGACCGGGCACCGCCGCCTCGACGACCGCCTCGCAGGCGCCCCGCAGGATGGACAGATCAGGCAGCAGGAAGTGATCGACCGGAGTGGGCACACACACGATGACGGCGGCCGCATGGCTGAGCCGGGCCACGTCCGCGGTCATGGAGAACTCGTCGGCGCCCAGCGCCGAGGAAAGCCGCTCCCGGTCGGAGTCGAGCAGATCGGCCCGCTCGTCGCGGATGATCGAAAGGCGCCGCTCGCTCACGTCGACCCCCAGCACCCGACTGCCGGCCGCATGAAAGGCGAGAGCAGTCGGCAGACCGACATACCCCAACCCCACGATTGCAACGTCATGCTCGAAGGCGGAAACCGCCCGTCCCGAGCCGTCGACATTCTCGACCAGCTCCACAACACCCGTCCGCCGGCTGGGAATAGGTGTGTGTTGTGCAATCAATCCCGGCGCTGCCATGGTGACTCACTTACCCCTTCGTGGTCTGCCGGAGGCCGGGCCATTTCCCCAAGACGGCCCCCGGTCTGATCCTGCTCGCATCGGCGCCTGATACCGGCGCCCCCGCTTCATTGTCCAACCCCCACTGCTGCGAGCAGGTGATCGGTCGCTCCGTCATCATTAACCCTGTGTGACTATGAGGTCAAGTACGCAGCGAATGTTACATCATTCGAGTGAATGAATCACGAGATCAGCCGGATCGTCGTTGCGTGATCTGATACTGTGAGTGACTGCGCCTGGCGAGAAGACCGACGACCCGTGGTCGGTCGACGGCTTGGTGGGCCGAGAAGCGGCGCGCCCGGCATCGCCGCGACGCCGGTCCTGATGACTCGATCGAGCCAGACCATCAAAAAGGCGACACGGCGACACGGCGACACAATCTTTCGACGACGGACAACCTTCCGGCTAGCCATTCAGCTGGTTGAGTGCCGGTGGTGGCCGGGGCGCGGTGGTGAATCGTCGGTGAGTGCCCTGGTATTTGCCTGTTGCCCATTTGGCGGGGGGCATCATTTGATGGCCTTGCCCCATTTGGTGGCGGTGCCCAGGTGCCCAGGTGCCCAGGTAGCAATAGGCAGGAGCGGGCGACGTCGGTTCAGTCGATGTACGGAAAGGTGCTCGAGTTCGCGACAACGGATCGAGCGGCCGGCCCGCACGCCAGGAGTAGGTCAAGGACGCCCAGGTTCGGCAGGAACGGTTCGAACTGCTGGACATAGCGCGGGTGGGTGAACTTCTGGGTGCGGACCTTGATGCCCTCGGCGCCGACGCGATCCCAGTCGATGTACCGACGCTCGGTTCCCCAGGTGCTCGTAATGTGCTCGTCGGCGCCCACCGCCCGGTTCAACTGGATCAACCGATCCGTGTTGTCGCCCTCATGAGCGAACTCGGTGGCCCGCCGGATCCGGGTCCGGACACCCAGATAGTCCAGCATCGCCTGCAGCAGGTCCAGGTTGTGGTCCACCAGCATCGGATGGTGCCGGTCGTACACCTCCCGAACGAGGTCGAACACCTCCGGAAAGTACGGCGAGCGGCGATACTCCTGCTCGATGATCCGGAGGTGATAGCCCCGCCAGTCGGTCGATGCGTCCAACTCCACGTCACACAGCCGTTGGCGACTCTTGGCCCGCCGCACCGGAACCGATAGCAGGACGGCATCGTCCCGACCACGCAGGCGTTGCCGATTGTGGTACTCGGTCCGCGTGAACTGCACGCTGTCGTAAGCCACGTAGACGTCGCATTCAGCGATCTTGGCCAGCAGTTTGGTCCACGGGATGAAGTTCGGCTGATGCAGGCATGCGGACGTCATCAGAAGACGGCCCTCATGGTCATGAATCCCTCGGCGCTGTCCAGGGAGATCTCCCGGCCGCGGAGCTTGGACATGAGCTCCAAACTCTCCGGGCTGCCGTGGAAGGCCGGCTCCCGCACCTGAGATGCGTGCAGCCGCATGGCCTCCAGCTTCACCGGCAGGTACTCGCTGATGTCGACATAGAAGTTCGGATGGAACTTCTCGCGCTCGAGTGACCAGAACAGACTGGTGTTGTCGTAGGCGAGCACGAAGGGCACGAAGTGTCGCTGAGACCGCACACCGGGCCGGGTTGCGGTGATACAGGCGCGGAACAGCGCTTCGTGATCCTGGTTGTAGCTGAACGCCGGGATCAGCATCAGCGTCGGCTCCACCTTCTCGATGGACAGCCGTGCGTCGCGTTCGATGAGCCGCACCAGGTCTCGGCGGGGCAGCGCGTCGAGGGCCAGATGCACCGAGTCGTCGGTGAAAACCACCTCCCAGTCGTCGACCTTCAGCAGATTCATCACGTCGGCGAACTCGCGGACGCGGGTGTCACCGGTCACATGGCGCAGGTTGGTGCCGTCGTCGGTGCTCGCGTAGTGATCGATCGAACCGACCGAGATGAGCGAGACGAAGACCTGGCCGCCCAGGTCCTTGATGCGCGCGATGGTGCCGGCACACCCGTAAGTCTCGTCGTCGGCGTGCGGCGAGATCACCAAGACGCGCTGCTTGCTGAGGAATTCGTCCCCCATGGTTGAACCGAGCATGTTGCCGCCCCCGTCATTCGCGTGTCCGATCGTGGCGGCCGACTGGCTCCGGTTCACCGACAAGACAGCGATCGCGCACCTGTTCCGTATCGACGGCCGCGAACCGGACGACGCCCGCCCACGGCCTTCCATCCAAGGCTACGCCGTTCGGGTGATCCGCGCGAGCCTTCCGTGACTCAAAGTTAGACTTCTGACCGAAACCCTACTGCCATCACTCCACCGTGACCGATTTGGCCAGGTTCCGCGGCTTGTCGACGTCATACCCGCGACTCGCCGCGATCTCGGCCGCGATGACCTGAAGGGGCACCGTGGCCACCAGTGGCTGGAAGAGGGTGGGTACCCGTGGCAACTCGATGAGATAGTCGGCGAAGGGCGCGACCGTGTCGTCGAACTCCTCGGCCACGATGATGGTGCGCGCCCCCCGTGCCTGGATCTCTCGGATGTTGGAGACCATCTTGGCGTGCAGCACCGGCTGCGACTTCAGCGGCGGCACGGTGACGATCACCGGCAGCCCGTCCTCGACGAGCGCGATGGATCCGTGCTTGAGCTCGCCGGCGGCAAAGCCCTCGGCGTGCATGTAGGCGATCTCCTTGAGCTTGAGCGCGCCTTCCAACGCCACCGGGTACCCCACGTGACGACCCAGATACAACACCGCCTTGGACCGGGCGATCTCCCGGGCGAGCTTCCGGACAGGTTGCATCACCTCGAGGGTCGCGGCGATGGCGGCCGGCATCAGCGTGAGCGATGCGTATTCGGCGGCGATCTCGTCCGCGCTCTTGGTCCCGCGGGCCTGGGCGATCGCGAGGCCCACCAGGTAGGCGGCGGTGACCTGGGCCAGGAAGGTTTTCGTGGCCGCGACGCCGATCTCGGGACCGGCGTGGGTGTACACAACGGCGTCCGACTCGCGGGGAATCTGCGAACCGTTCGTGTTGCAGACGGCCAGCACCTTGGCGCCCTGGCGCCGGGCGTGCCGCACGGCCTCCAGGGTGTCCGCCGTCTCACCCGATTGGCTGACGGCGATCACCAGCGTGTAGCGGTTGAGGACGGGGTCCCGATAGCGGAACTCGCTGGCCAGTTCCACCTCGACCGGAATGCGGGTCCAGTGCTCGATGGCGTACTTGGCGACCAGGCCGGCGTGGTAGGCGGTTCCGCAGGCGACAACGAAGACCTTTTCGACGGTGCGCAGGTCGTCGTCGCCCAGTCGCTGCTCGTCGAGCACGATGCGGGAGCCGTCGAAGTGCCCGAGCAACGTGCGCTCCACCGCCGCCGGCTGCTCGTCGATCTCCTTCTCCATGAAACTCGGAAAGCCACCCTTCTCGGCGGCGGTCAAATCCCAATCGACCGTGAATGCACGGAAGTCGGGTTCGACGTCCCGCATGAAATTCCGAATCTCCACACTGTCGGCAGTGACGACGACGAGCTGGTCCTGACCGAGTTCGATCGCCTCGCGGGTGTGCTCGATGAAGGCACTGACGTCCGAGGCCACGAAGTGTTCCCCATCGCCGACGCCGACCACCAGCGGCGAATTGCGCCGGGCGGCGACCAACACGCCCGGTTCGTCCGCGTGGAGCGCGACGAGCGTGAACGCCCCTTCCAGGCCACGACACACGGCGGCCATGCTGGCCGGGAGATCGCCCGCGGTCGGACCCTCGCGGTACGCGATGGCCAGCAGGTGCGCGACGACCTCGCTGTCGGTCTCGCTCACCATGTCGATGCCGGCCTGCATCAAGCGGTCCCGCAGCTCGGCGAAGTTCTCGACGATTCCGTTGTGGACGACCGCCACCCGCCCCGACGAGTCGGCATGGGGATGGGCGTTGCGGTCGGTGGGACCGCCATGAGTCGCCCAGCGGGTGTGCCCGATACCTACCCGCCCTCCGGAGTCGGCCGTGGCGAGCGCCTCGTTGAGATTGTTCAGACCGCCGGCTCGCTTGGCGATCTGAACGGTTCCCCGTTCGTCGAGAACGGCGACGCCGGAGCTGTCGTATCCCCGATATTCCAATCTGCGCAATCCCCCCAGAACAAGTGGAAGTGCCTGGCGTGATCCGATGTACCCCACGATTCCACACATAGGTGACAGGTTAAGCAGCGAACCGACGGTTCCGCATTCCCCGTACGGGTTGGCCTTGCGCCCTTTGCCGCACCAAAGTTCGCGTTTTCGTGCGTCGAGTCCTTCGTGTGGTGAACTCGACCAACCCGTTCGAGTGGTGCTAGCAACAGGACGGAGCCCAGCGATTACCGATAGTGTTCATCGCGTTTGGTCACGACGTGCTATCGGTCGCCGAGCAGACCTCCAGACCCAGCTTCATCCGAACGGGTCGACCGGGAGACGATGCGCCCGCAGATTCATGTCGTTTCGACAACATAGCCCACGTTAGTGGGACAAGAAGCGGCAGTTGAGGGGGATTCTGCGTTCTGTTCGACCGATCGGCGTCACTCTCTGGTAACTTCCGAGGCACTGCGCTGAACGAGTGATGTCAGCTCCAATGCATCGCGCGGAGACTGCGCACAGTTACCACATGGAGGGGATGCAATGCGGGTGTGGCGTGTGCTGCCCGCCGTTGCCGCCGTAGTGGCGCTGACGGTGGGCGTGATCTTGGGGGGCTCTGCCGCAGGCGCGGGTTCCAACTCGGAAACGCTCTCGGCGACAAGGCTTCTGGCTGCCGCGGCGGCAGCTCCGGCGGCCGGGGCGGCAGCGGTGACCTGGGGGTCCAACGATGCCGGGCAGCTCGGCGCCGGCGGCACGGCCGACATCAGTTCCGTGCCGGTCGATGTCACGACCTCGGGCGTGCTGAGCGGCAAGACCCTGTCCGCCGTCTCCGCCGGCACCGCACACGCCTGTGCGGTGAGCAGTGGCGCCGGCTACTGCTGGGGGCTCAACGGCAACGGGCAACTGGGCAACGGCACCAAGACCGACTCCAACGTGGCGGTTCCGGTCACCTCGACCGGAGTCCTGAGCGGGAAGACGGTCACCGCAATCTCCGCCGGCTTCGCCCACACCTGCGCGATCGCCGGCGGTGCGGCCTACTGCTGGGGTTCGAACGCCGACGGTGTTCTCGGCAACGGTTCCGTCATCGACAGTTCCACGCCGGTCGCGGTCACCGCCACCGGCGCGTTGGCCGGCAAGACGGTCACCGCAATCTCCGCCGGCCGCAGCAACACCTGCGCGATCGCGGACGGTGCGGCCTACTGCTGGGGCTACGCCGGATTCGGAGCGTTGGGCTCCGGAACCGTCGACAGTGCCATGCCCATCGCCGTGACCGGTGCGCTCAGTGGCAAGAAGGTGACCGCCATCTCGGTCGGCACGGTCAGCGAGACCTCCGTGTGTGCGGTCGCCGACGGTGGCGCCTACTGCTGGGGTTCGAACACCTACGGGCAGATCGGGGACGGCACCACGACTGCGCAGAACGCTCCGGTCGCCGTCTCGCTCGGCGCCCAGCCGGTCACCGACATCGCCGCCGGCGGATTCACCACCTGCGCGGTGGCCGGTGGGAACGCCTATTGCTGGGGGCTCAACGAGTTCGGCGAGCTCGGCAATGGGACCACCACGAACAGCCTCACCCCGGTCGCGGTGACCACCTCCGGAGCACTGTCCGGCAAGACCGTCTCCGCCGTCTCGGTCGGCACCCAGATCACCGGCAACAAGGTTCATCCCGGCTTCGCGCACACCTGCGCGGTGGCCGGTGGAGCGCCGGTCTGCTGGGGCGCCAACCAGTATGGACAGCTCGGCTCGGGCAGTGCTGGCTTGCCGTCGCTTGTTCCAGTGGCGGTCAGCACTGCCGACGCGCTGTCCGGCCAGTCGGTCGCCGATGTCGCCAGCGGTGGAGTCTTCTCCGCGGCCGTCACCTTCGCCTCGGGTGCCTTGGTCTCGTTGGCGCCGTCGCGGATTCTGGATACCCGGAGTGGACTCGGCGGGTCGGGTCCGGTGGCACCGAAGGGGACGATCTCGCTGCAGGTGTTGGGGCAGAACGGGATTCCGGCTTCCGGGGTGT
>Ga0164241_10001462_pt1 | contig 29069 bp, 25 predicted proteins | sample OricomyardsoilBY_FD_108780 | JGI IMG/M metagenome (GOLD analysis project Ga0164241, IMG submission 108780) | Backyard soil microbial communities from Emeryville, California, USA - Original compost - Back yard soil (BY) | ecosystem: Environmental > Terrestrial > Soil > Unclassified | place: USA... | reverse complement strand
TGGACACGAGTAGTGAGACGCGCGTCGCGAAGCCGTTCGTGCGGCCGAAGCCGCCCACCTGCTCCAGCAGCAGCTTGCGCACCGACGTGTCCGCGTGGTGGAACGGGCGGATCAGCGACACCGGCTCGGCGAGCGCCAGCGCCGCGCTCAGCGCGCCACGCGCCCTGGTGCGCCTGCCCAGCTGGATCTCCATGGCCGTCTCCAGCAGCCGCGCCTCGAGCCGGGTGGTGGGGCACAGCGCCACCTTCGGCCCGTCGAGCACCTCGCGGACCGCCAGCTCCGTCGAGTACAGCGCGCCGTGGGCGAACGACGTCCACGCCTGCATGATCTCCAGCTCCGCCACACCACCGAGCCGCTCCCGCACCCACGCCACCAGCTGCTGGGCGAGCGTGTCGTGGCCGAGGTCCAGCATGGCGCGGTGCTCGATCAGCACGCCCGCGGCCAGCAACGTCGCGGGCACGGTGACGTCGCCGTGGTCGTGGCGGGCCCGCGCCAGCAGCGGCAGCCCGTCCGCCGGCCGGTCCGCGTCCACGGCCGCGGCGCCGGCGAGCAGGTCGATCAGGTAGCGCAGCACGCTCGAGTCGGTGTCCGGGTCGAGCGCGGCCGCCGCGAGCCGGGCCTCGTCGAGCGCGGCCGCCGGGTCCAGGCCGAGCAGCTGCGTGGCGCCGCGCATCAGGTGGTCGGCGCACAGCCACGGCGACGTGGTCCAGTCGTGTGCGCGGGCCAGGTCGATCGCCTCGCCCGCGGCCGCGGCCATCGCGGTGAACTCGCCGCCGCCCGCGTGCAGCACGCCGCGCACGGACAGGCAGAGCATCCTCAGGTGGTCGAACCCGCGCTCGCGGGCCAGCCGCTCGGCGATGTCCACCTCGAGCCGGGCATCGGCCGCTCCGCCCGCGCACAGCAGGGCCCAGCCGTGGCACAGTCGCGCCCACGCCTCCTGGCCTGCACCCTCGTGCGCGGCGATCACCTCGGCCCACCCGACCGTCGCCGCGGGCGGGGGCTGCAGCGTCAGCAGCGCCTGCGTCGTCGACACCAGCTGGCGCAGCCGGACCAGGTCGATGCCGGGGTCGCCCGGCCACGCCGCCCAGCACGCGACGACGTCCGCCTCGGCCAGCGCCGGGTCGCCGTTGCCGGCGTGCGCGAGCGCGGAGATCAGCGACAGCGCCGGGCTGCCCGCGACGGTGTTCTGGCCGACCTTCGTCAGCGCGCGGCGCACCTCATGCTCGTCGTCGCCGGTCAGCAGCAGCGTCACCGCATGGGTCCGCACCAGCTCGACGAGGGTGCGCCTGCTGCCGGTGCGCGTGACGTGCTCGAACGCCTTGGCCGGCTGTTCCTGGACGGCGAACCACGAGGCCGCGGTCTCGTGCAGCTCGTCGACGTCGCCCGGGTACTGCCGCGCCAGGTCGGCCAGCAGGTAGGAGCGCAGCAGCGGGTGCATGCGGTACCACTGCCGGTCCGGTCCGACGCCGAGCACGAGGGAGTTGTCGCGCTCCAGGCCGGCCAGGATCACGCCCGCGTCCGCCCGGCCGGACAGCGCCGCCGCGAGCGCCGGGGTCACCTCGTCGCACACGCTGATCCGGCTGAGCACCTCGGTCGTCTCCGCGGGCAGCCGCGCGAGCACCTCGCTGACCAGGAAGTCCGCGATTGCCCGGTCGTTGCCGCCGAACTCGGCGAGGAACGCCTCCGGGTCGGCCACCTCCCGCAGCGACCGCGCGGCCAGCCGCAGCCCGGCGGGCCAGCCCTCGGTCTTCGCGACGAGTCGGTGCACCTGGCCGGGGTCGAGCCCGGCGTCCGCGCGGCGCAGCAGCTCGGCCGCGTGACTCTCGGAGAAGCGCAGCCGCGCGGCCCGCAGCTCGGCCAGCTCACCCTCCATGCGCAGCCGGGCCAGCGGCAGCGGCGGGTCCGCACGGGTGGACAGCACGAGCCGGGTGTTGCGCGGCTGGTGGCGCACCAGCAGGGCGATCCCGTGCCAGGTCTGCTCGCTCACCAGCTCCTGCAGGTCGTCGAGCACCAGGTAGAAGGGTGCCGGCAACGCCGCGAGCCCGTCGATGACCTCGGCGTAGAAGCCCGCGGCGTCCGGCACCCCCGGCGGGTGCAGGTCGTGCAGCCGGCTGGAGGACGGCACCGACTCGCACGCGCACACTGCACCCAGCACCGCGGTCCAGAACCGGTTCGCGTCGTTGTCGCCCCCGTCGAGCGACACCCACGCCTTGTCCGCGGTGCTCGTATTCTCGACCCAGTCGGCCAGCAGCAATGTCTTGCCGTAGCCGGCGGGCGCGCACACCAGGGTGACGGGGAATTCCGCGCTACGGACATCGAGATCGTCGCGCAGTTCGTTCCGGGAAACGAAGTTCGCCGGCACCCGGGGTACGGCCGTCTTGGCCCGTGGGATTGGCGCCCACAAGCTGTTGTTGCGACCTGCCCGGCTGTGTCGCATGTCAGCGAGCGTAAGTCCACTACCTCGTGGTTTCTAGGGACGAAGGTCCCTTTCTCGAATGTCGATCAGTCCGCGAATACCTCGCGCAGGGCTTTTTCCTGGTCAGTGGACAAGTTGGTGAACAGTAGTTCGCCAGATGTTCCCTCGAACGCGTCGCGGACCTTGTCGATAACCGCGTCCGACGTCATCGCGAACAACGCGGATCTTCCCGGGGTAATTTCGTCACGGACGCGCTTGATAAAGTCGTCGTCGATCCCGACGTCGCCGAGCGAGCCGGCGAGGGCACCGCTCGCCGCGCCCACCGCGAGGCCGAGCAGCGGGACGAAGAAGATCAGACCGAACAGCAATCCCCAGAACGCGCCGCCGAGCGCGCCCGCGCCGGCGAGGTTGTGCATCTGCCGCGTCTTAGGCCGTTTCGCGCCTTCCGGCCACGACACGGTCGCCGCGTCGTGCACCTTGATGAGCTCCTGCTTTGCCAGCCTGCGCAGGGTTTCCTCGGCCTGCTCGGCGCCGGTCGGTGTGTCGAAACGCCACACGGTCAGGGTGGCCATCCGGGTCTCCTCTCGCTCACGGTTCCCGGATGACACCTTCGGCGACCGGCGCGGAAACGGCTTCGCCCACAACGGGTGAGACCGGCTCACGGTGCGTGTCAGGGCGTGTCGTCCTGCTCGCCCTCGAGCAGCCCGCGCTCCTGCGCGACGGCCACCGCGTCGCGGCGCTTCGTCACGCCGAGTTTGGTGTAGATGGCCCGGACGTGGGTCTTCACGGTGTTGGCCGACACGGTCAGGTCGTCGGCGATCTCCTCGAACGACCGCAGCGTCGGCAGCAGCCGCAGCACGGCCCGCTCCCGCGCGGTCAGCGGCACCATCGGCGGCACGTGCAGGGCCCGGCGTTTGGCGAACACCCGCTCGGCGAACTTCTCCGCGGGCCCGCCCAGCTTGCCGAGCTGGCTGGTCAGCAGGTCGGTGATCTCGGGCGCGGCGAACACCACCGGGTAGGGCACGTCGAGCTGCTGGCCGACGGTCAGCGCGCGTTTGAGCGAGCGGCGGGCCCGCACGCCGTCCCCGGCGCTCAGCGCGATCTCCGTGGCCAGCAGCCACGCGTCGATCTCCGACCAGCGCAGCACCGGCCGCGCCGAACCGTCGAGCGCGGGCCGCACCAGCTTGGTGGCCGCGTCGCGCCTGCCGAGCACGAGCTGCGCCCTGGCCCGCATCAGCGCCACCTCGGCCGAGTCCGGCAACGCCTCCTGCGCCCAGGCCAGCACCTCTGCGGCGGCCGGGCCCCAGCCCAGCAGCAGCGCCATGCGGTGCTCGAGCGTGGCGCACAGCGCGACCTGCTCGCCGGAGAAATGGCCGGTGCCGCTCGCCACCCTGGCGGCGGCGACCCGCTGGGCGCCGGTGGTGCGCTCGCCCAGCTCGAACTCGGCCGCGCCGCGCATGGTCTGCACCGACAGGTGCAGCCCGCGCATGGTCGGCGGGTCGCCCCCGTCGACCACCAGGCCCGCGCGCAGCGCCTGGCGCAGGCACTCGGCCGGGTCCGCGCGCAGCAGGGCGCCGTAGGCGAGCAGCATGGCCGTGGTGGCCGCCTCGACCGTGTGCTGCCACCCGCGGCGGGTGTTCTCCTCGTCGGCGGCCGTGGCGAGCGTGACCATCAGGCCGTAGTCGCCCTCGGCGGCGGCGAGCCCGGAGAGCTGGGTCAGGCTCTGCATGGCGACGTAGTCGTGCTCGCCCGCGCGGGCCGCCCGCAGAGCCGCGCCCAGCTGCTCGCGGGCGCCTGCCCAGTCCCCGGTGGCGAGCAGCGCGCTGCCGCGTTGCAGCAGTGCCGGTGCGTCGAGCGTGCCGGAGCGCACCGCCAGGTCCTCGGTGACCCGCGCCAGGTCGTCGACGTCGCCGGTGAACTGGGCCCGCCGCGAGCGGACGAGCGTGCGCAGCTCGGCCAGGTCCGGGTCCGGCTCGTCGGGCCACGCGGCGTCGGCGTGCCCGAGGTCGCGGTCTGCGCCCGCCGGGTCGCCCTGCTCGAGGTGCAGCAGCGCGGAGACCAGCGCCAGCAGGCCGTCGCCGACGACCGCGCGGGCGCCGAGCGCGTCGAGCGCGCCGCGGACCAGCTCGTGGCGGCCGTCGAGGGCGAGCGGCAGGGCGGAGCGGTGCAGCAGTGCGGTGGTGCGGGCCGGGTCGCCGGCGAGGGTGGCGTGCGTGAGTGCCCGGCCCGCGTCGTCGCGGGCGGCGTACCAGTCGGCGGCCGTGCCCTGCAGGCGAGCCGCGCGCTCGGGGTCCAGGCGGGCGAGGTCGGCGAGCAGGTGGGAGCGCAGCAGGGTGTGCACGTGGAAGCGCGGCGGGGCGGTGTCCACCCGGAAGACCAGCGAGGTCCGCTCGGCGATCGTGTCCAGCAGCGCGCCCGCGTCGGCCCGCCCGGACAGCTCGGCCGCCAGCTCGGTGCCGACCCGCTCGAGGACGCTGACCGTGCGGAGGAACTCGTGCATGTCGGGCGGCAGCCGGGAGAGCACCTCGTCGACGAGGTACGCGGCAACAGCGCGGTCGTTGGTGGCGAAGTCGTCGAGGAACCGCTCGGGCTCGCCGGTGCCCGCCAGCGACAGGATCGCCAGGCGCAGCGCCGCCGCCCAGCCCTCGGTCTGCGCGAGCAGCCGGTGCAGCTGGTCGTGGCTCAGCTCGATCCCCGCGGTCGCCAGCAGGGCCCGGGTCTCGACGGCGGAGAACCGCAGGTCGTCGCCGCGGACCTCGACGAGCTGGTCGGCCAGGCGCAGCCGGGCCAGCGGTAGCTGCGGGTCGGTCCGGGCCGACAGCACCAGCCGCAGGCCGGCGGGGTGGTGCTGCAGCAGGGCCTCCAGCCCGCGCAGCGACGCTTCGGTGGTGAGCTCGTGCAGGTCGTCGAGGACCAGCACCACCGGCTCGGGCAGGTCCTCCAGGGCGTTGACGACCTGGGCGAGGAAACCGGGGTCGTCGCTGGGGAACGGCGGCACCGGCAGCGTGGCCAGCGGGTTGTCCGCGGGCACCAGGGTGGTGCCGGCCAGCGCGTCGAGCACGGCCGACCAGAGGCGGCGCTCGTCGTTGTCGTCGGCGTCCAGCGACACCCAGGCCGTCTCGCCCGCGCCCCGCGTGCCCACCCACTCGGCGAGCAGCAGCGTCTTGCCCGCTCCGGCCGGTGCGCTGACGAGGGCGACCAGCGACTCACGGACCTGGTCGAGAGACGCCAGCAGCCGCGGACGGGACACGAGACGCGCGGGCGGCTGTGGTGCCGCCAGCTTCGTCGTCGCGACCCGTCGCCGTCCGTCCCCGGTGGTTTCGAGCATCGACCGCCTCCCAGCAGGACGCGAGACGTCCCACCGTTGCACCAACCCGATGGTGTCCGCAACGTGCGGTTTTGCATCTCACCAAGAGTGGGTGATGGATTGGGCGCGCGTGACGACGAACGTGCGATCGGTGCAACGGCAGTACGAATTCCGGGTCAGTGGGCGGTTGTCGGAACGTACGCGTGACGCGGTCGGTGACTTCAGCGAGATGCGGATCGTGGCCGCACCGCCGGAGACGATTCTCTATGGCGCCGTGACCGACCAGGCGCACCTGCACGGCATCCTGACGTTCCTGGAGAGCCTCGGGCTGCAGATCGTGTCGGTTCACCAGCTTCCGGACGAGGGCGTCGTCGAGCGGCGTTAGCTCACCGCGTGCCCGCGCCGGCGCCGGGCGAGGGCGGCGTAGACGGCGCGGCGGTACCGTCCCCGCTCCTTCTTCTCACCGCGCGGGACGCTGCCGATCATCGCGTCCACCCAGGCCGCCCGCGGGTCGGTGTCGACCAGCACCGCCTTCACCAGCAGGGTCAGCGGCACGGCCAGGATCGCCCCGATCGGGCCAAGGATCCAGCTCCAGAGGATCAGCGACAGGAACGTCACCGTCGAGGACAACCCGACCGCGTCGCCGACGAACCGCGGCTGGACCACCGACTGCAGCACGAAGTTCAGCACCCCGTACACCGCGATGACCGCGATCATCAGCCCCCAGCCGCCTTCCAGCAGCCCGAGCACCGCGGGCGGCACCAGGCCGATGATGAAGCCGACGCTCGGGATGTAGTTGGTGAGGAAGGCGAGCAGCCCCCACAGCCCGGCGAGCGGGATGCCGAGGATCCAGAGCCCGATGACGTCGAGCACGGCCACGATGAACCCGAAGACGGTGCTGACCACGAGGTAGCGGCGGGTGTTGTGGACGAACCCCTCGAGCGCGTCGTCCATCGAGGGCCGGTCGGCGTGGATGCGGGCCCGGCGCACGCCGACCGTGCGGGTCTCGAAACTCAGGAACAGCAGCAGCGACAGCAGGAAGACGAGGTTGGTCGCGAGCGAGCTGACCGCGCCGAGGACGGACTCGGCGAGCTCCGCGAGCTTGTTCCAGTCCAGGCTGCCGGCGGCCTGCCGGATCTCGTCCGGCCCGACGCCGAACCGGGCGAGCGTGTCGGCGACGTTCTCGATGATGTCGTTGGCGCGGTCGGCGTAGGTCGGCAGCAGCGAGGCGAGGCTCGCGATCGATATCACCATCACCAGCACGAGCACGGCGATCGTCGCGTAGACGAGGATGACCAGCACCGTCGTGGCGAGCCACTCCGGCCAGCCCTTGCGCCGCAGCCAGTGCGGAATCGGACTGACCGCGATGACCACCACCATCGCGAGGAAGACGGGTGCGAGCAGCCAGGAGGCGAACTGCATGCCGGCAACGACCACGACCACCGCGGCGGCGGAACCGAGAAGCACGACCGCGCGAGGCAGGCCCGGCACCTGCTCGGGCTCGGTAGGCGTCACCGGCCGGACACTAGGCATCGTGCGGGCTACGCGCCTCGCCCGCACGGCATGAGATCAACCTTTCGGGGGTCGCTTCGGGTGGCGCGGGCCCGCCGAGCCGCTGCCCGTCGATGGGTGTTGTCGCGGACCAGGCCAACTGCGAGTCGCGGCGGTCGCTCATTCGGTGGTGAGACATGCCGCCTGCGGCGCATGGCCTGCGGCGCCACCACCCAGGCCGTCATGACGAGCCGTCGCGGTCCGGAGTGGCCGGCGCGGGCGGGAAGCGGCGGTCCGCGTTCGCCGTGCGGGCGCGGCTGTGTTGCACCGCCACGAGGATCACGCGCAGCGCGATGCCCAGCAGGAGCAGGTTGCCGATCATCTGGGCTGTCACCAAAATCCTCGCCGCCTGCGTGACCGGGGCGATGTCGCCGAAGCCGACCGTCGCGAAGACCGTCACCACGAAGTACAGGGCGTCGGTTCGGGTCAGCGGGACCGTGAAGCTCGTGGGCACGTTGTGGGCCAGCACGAAGTAGACGTTCGCGTAGATCAGCAGGAACAGGGGCACGATCAACGCCAGCGCCTGCACGCCCTGCAGCGTCGGGAACGGCGACTGCAGGATGCGCCGGATCTCCCAGACGACCAGCGCGACGACGAAGGCCATCCCGCCCACCAGCAGCAGCAGCGTCCACCCATCGAGGTCGCGGTCGACCGGCAGCACGTAGTAGCCGGTCACCAGCAACACAGCCGTGGCCACCGGGCGCAGCACCGCCAGCACCAGGAACCGCCGCCGCTGCTTTCGGGGGAGACGGGGGCTGTTCACCGGGTCGTGTCGGCCTCGACGGCGCCCGAGCCGATCGCCGCCGTCAGCGCCCCGTAGTCGCGTTCGTTCTGGTCGGCGTAGGCCGACGCGAACTCGCCGATCGCTCGGTCGAACGTGTCGCCACGGCCGAGGTACGCGGCGATCGCGATGTCGTCGCCGGTCCTCGCGTGGGCGCGGGCCAGCGTCCACGCGCACAAGCGGCCGTAGGTCCGCATGTCGCGCGGGTCGAACGACGCCACGTCCGCCGAGCCCTTCCAGTCGCGCAGCTGGCGCACGTAGAAGTCCCGCGAACGATCGTCGAAACCGGTCACCCGCAGCCAGCCCAGGAAGATGTCGCTCACGGTCTGCATGAGCCGCTGCCCGACGACCACCCGCCTGCCCGCGTTGCCGTAGCGGCTGCGCCCGGCGTAGCGCTCGAGCACCGACGGGTTCGCCTCCTTCGCCTGCAGGAACAGCGGATCCGATGAGTCGCGGCCGAGCATCAGCATGATCCAGCAGCGGGTGCCGACACTGCCGACGCCGACGACCTTGTGCGCCATGTCGACGATCCGGTACCGGTCCAGCAGCGCCCGCCGCTCCGGCTCCAGCGATGCCCGGTACAGCTCCACCAGGTCGTGCAGCTGGTCCCGCACGCGGTTCGCGTCCTCCTCGGTGCCGGCCAGATTGGCCAGCGGCAGCACGATCGGCGGGTCCGGCACGATCCGCACCCCGGTGTCGGTGACCTCCGCGAACCTGCGCAGCGACCGCAGGTTGTCCCGCGACTGCGCCTTCGCCACGTTCTTCGCCATCGTGCGCCGCCGCTGCGCCCCGATCTTGTCCCCGTACAGCGCCTGCACGGTCTCCGCGTCGGCATGGGCGTACCAGACCTGCAATGCCGGCAGCCCGGCGAACTCCCGCATGGCGCGGCGGTACTCCGCGGCCGCCCCGACCACGATCCCGCGGCACTCCTGGGTGGTGAACTCGTTGTCCCGGCTGGCGATCTCCAGGCTGGCGGCCAGCCGCTTGACGTCCCACTCCCAGGGGCCGGGCAGCGTCTCGTCGAAGTCGTTGATGTCGAACACGAGCCGCCGCTCGGGGGAGGCGAACACGCCGAAGTTCATCAGGTGCGCGTCGCCGCAGGCCTGCACGGTGATGCCGGTTTGCGGGGTGGCGGCGAGGTCGCTCGCCATCGGCAGGGCCGCGCCGCGGAAGTAGGTGAAGGGGCTCACCGACATCCGCCCGTAGCGGATCGGCAGCAGCTGCGCCACCCGCGTCGGGTCCTGCTCCGCCAGCAGCGCCAACGGTTCGGGCGCCGCCGGGTCCCGGGCGAACTCGGCGTGGCTCGACCGCGAGGCCACGGAGCGGGCCGCCCTCCCCAAGGCGGCCCGCTCCTCGCGGGTGAACGTCTCCGGCCCGGCCCCAGTGCGTTCGGTCGTGAGCACCATCGAGGCATCGTGGATGGCCGGGCCGCGCCGGTCCTCGCCCGACGGGGGTGAACCACGCATCATCCGCACCGGGTGACGACACCGGCCCGGTCGCGCGGCGATGGTGCCCACATGCCGTCGCTAGCTCGCCGGGCCTGGGCCGTGCTTGCCATCGCCGCACCGTTGACCGCGGTCGTCGTCGTGGTCACCGCGCTGCTGCAGGATCCGCTGCAACTGGTGATCGCCCTGGTACTGCTGGGCGTCGCGGTGGCCTCGGGCTGGGCCGCGCTGGTGCGCCGGGGCACGGTCCGGGTGCTCTGGGTGATCCTGGCGGTGGTGGCGCTCGGCAGCATCGTGGCGCTGCCGGACCTGCGGACGTTCGCGGTGCTGGCGATCGTGATCGCGCTGCTGCTGGTGGCCGCGATCGCGTCGCGGGCCGCACTCGGGCACGACCTCGCCCCGGCCGTGCACAGCGCGCGGGTCGGCCCCGCCGAGCGCGGCGTGCTGCTGATGAACCCGCGCTCCGGCGGCGGCAAGGTGGCCCGGTTCGAGCTGGAGCGCCTGGCCCGCGAGCAGGGCATCACGCCGGTCGTGCTCCAGCCCGGCGACGACCTGCGGGCGCTGGCCGAGGAAGCGGCCACGCGGGCGGACGTGCTCGGCATGGCCGGCGGCGACGGCTCGCAGGCCCTGGTGGCCGACGTGGCGCGCCAGCACGACCTCCCGTTCGTGTGCGTGCCGGCCGGCACCCGCAACCACTTCGCGCTCGACCTCGGGCTGGACCGGGAGAACGTGGCCGCCGCGCTCGCCGCGTACGGCGAGGCCGCCGAGCGGCGGGTCGACCTGGCGCTGCTCGGCGACCGGGTCTTCGTCAACAACGCCTCGCTCGGCGTGTACGCCACGGTCGTGCAGTCGCCGAAGTACCGGGACGCGAAGGTGGCCACGGTCGCCGAGCAGCTGCCCGAGCTGCTCGGCCCGGGCGCGGACCGGTTCGACCTGCACTACGCCCGCCCGGACGGCGCCGCCGAGCCGCCCGCCGACATCGTGCTGGTGTCGAACGGGGCCTACCGGCTGGACCGGCTGACGGGCTTCGGCACCCGGGAGCGGATGGACACGGGCGCGCTCGGCATCGTCACGGTGACCGTGGACCGGGCGCGCGACCTGCCGACGCTCATCACCGCGGAGCTGACCGGGAAGCTGGCCCGCTTCCGCGGCTACCGCAACTGGGCGGCGCGGGAGTTCGTGGTGCGGTCGGGCAAGGCGCTGGTGGAGGTCGGTGTGGACGGTGAGGCCCTGCGGCTGGCGCCCCCGCTGCGGTTCCGGTCGCTGCCGGGCGCGCTGCGGGTCCGCGTCCCGCTCGACTCGCCGGGAGTGGCGCCGGCGGCGATGGCCCCGCGGGACGTCGCCGCGTCGGCCCGCGCGCTGTGGCGTGTGCTCACCGGCCGCCCCGCGAACTGACCCGGCGCGCGGCCGCGGTCCGCGTGCGCGGCTTCGCCGCCTGCTTGCCCAGCGGCCACTTCAGCTCGACCTCCAGCTCGACCTCGTCGTCGCTGATCTCGATCTCGATCTCGCAGCGGACCTTGTCGGGGACCCGCACCGTGAGCCGGGTGGCGCCGAGCGCGACCTCCACCTTCTCGCCGCCCGCGAGGGCCTCGGCGAGCGCGGTGAGCCGCTTCGCCGCCTCCTCGCGGGTGAGCAGTTCCTCTCGCGTGACCTCCATGTCCGACATGGCTGGCACCCCTTTCCGGCGCGGTCGTGCGACAAGCCGACCAGCGTCCGGCGGCAGGCGCATCACCTGTACGGAATGAGCACGTTCATCCGCTGCGGATGAGGAGGAACGGGCCGGCGAGGGGAACTCTGCGGACGGGACCCGGCCGCGCGGGAGGACACCATGACACGCCACACGACCACCGGTACGACAACCGGCACGACAACTGACTCCGACCCCGAGTTGGAGATCGGCCCGTCGAACTGGACGGGCTGGGTCGCCTTCGCCGCGGTGATGCTCATGATCGCCGGCGGCATGAACATCATCCAGGGCGTGGTCTCGCTGACCGACGACAGCTACTACCTGGCCGCGCCGGACGGACTCGCCGTGAACCTGTCGTACACCACGCTCGGGTGGCTCCAGGTCGGACTCGGCATCGTGTTGCTGGCGATCGGGCTCGGGATGCTGCGCGGCGCGCGCGTGGCGCTCGTGCTGGGCGCGATCATCGCCGGCGTCAGCGCGATCGGGAACCTCGCCACGATCGCGGCGTACCCGCTGTGGGGCGTGGTGCTCGTCGCCTTCAACATCATCGTGATCTACGCGATCTTCAGCCACGGCCGGGAGATGAAGCAGCTGCGGTGAATCACCGCGACTCACCCGCTCCGGATGAGGATGCGCGAACCGGACGTGGCCGACGATGGCCGCAACCTCGAAGAGGGGAGAAGACCAATGAGCGAACAAGCCGTGCACGGAGCCGGCGCCGCCACCCCTACGACACACGGGCGTACGCAGTCGCGGTCGATGTGGGTCGGGTGGGTGTACTTCGGCGGCGCGATGATGATCCTGCTCGGGACGTTCAACATCATCGAGGGTCTGGTCGCGCTGTTCAACGACCAGTACTACGTCCCGACGTCGCAGGGCCTGCTGGTGTTCGACATCACCGGGTGGGGCTGGGTGCACCTGATCATCGGCGCCGCCGCGGTCATCGTCGGTGTCGGGTTGTTCACCGGCGCCACGTGGGCGCGCATCTGCGGTGTCATCCTCTGTGCCCTCAACGCGATCGCCCAGCTGGCGTTCCTGTCCGCGTATCCGGTGTGGGCAGTCATCGTGATCGCCCTCGACGTGCTCGTGATCTGGGCGCTGATCGTTCATGGCGACGAGGCCGCGTCCGAAGACTGGTGAGCGTGCCGGCGCGGGCGGCCTCCCGCGCCGGTCGGTGACTCTCTGGGCGTGGGCCCTGGCCGAGCAGCACCTGGCTCGGCCTTTGCCCCGACGTTGGGCCCACGTCCAGGGTGTCGCCCGGCTCGCCTCCCGGGTGGGCCGGGACCTGCTGACCGATCCCGAGCGCGAGCTGCTGGTCGCGGCCGCGCTCCTGCACGACATCGGCTACGCGCCACCGCTGGTCGACTCCGGCTACCACCCGCTCGACGGCGCCCGCTTCCTCACCAGGCAGCGGGCGTCGTCGCGCCTGGCGAACCTCGTCGCCCAGCACTCCGGGGCCGCGCATGTCGCCCGGCTGCGCGGGTTCGCCGCCGAGCTGGCCGCCTTCCCCGACGAGCGCGGCGTGCTGCGCGATGCCCTGTGGTACTGCGACATGCGCACCAGCCCGGCCGGCGAGCCGGTCACGTTCGAGGCGCGGATCGCGGACATCCGGCTGCGCCACGGTCCCGGCTCCTACCTCGTGCGCGCGCTCGACTCGGGCCTGCTGGTCGCCCGCCGCCACGCCGTCCACCGCACCGAGGCGCGCCTGACCCGCGAGCCGGACGCGCCCGACGGTTAGGTGCGGGCGGGTTCGGCGTGAGCCGGGAACCGTGTGCACGACGACCGCGGCCGCGGCGACCGTTTGCTGCGCGTGCGGGTGGTGGCGGCCGTAGAGGACCACCACACGATGCCCACGCATAAAAGGCGCGCCTGGCCGGCGAGCCGAACGCACCGGACGGTTAGGTGCGGGCGGGTTCGGCGTGGGCGGAGCCGGGGACCGTGTGCACGACGGCCGCGGCCGCGGCGGCGGCGTCGACCGCTCGCTGCGGGTGCGGACGGTGGCGGCCGTAGAAGATCGCCAGCGCGATGCCCATCGCCGACACGATCGTCATCAGCAGCGCGGAGCGCGTGACGCCGTTGGCGGCCGCGTCCGCGGCCGGGACGCCGGAAGCGCTCGTCGCCGTGCCGTACAGGGTCGCGGTGGCGGCGACGAACAGCGCGGCGCCCACATAGCGAGCCATGTTCGAGATGCCCGACGCCGCGCCGACCTCGTTCTGCGGCACGCACATGGTCGCCGCCGAGGACGCGCAGCCGTTGGAGAAGCCCATGCCCACCGCGACTACCACCAGCGGCAGCACGAACAGCCCGTAGCCCCACGACGGGGTCAGGAACGTCAGGATCAGGAACCCGCCCGTGGTGATCACGAAACCGAGCACGATGACCGACCGCGAGCCGATGTGCGCGGCCAGGCGGCTGACGAACGGCGCGATGATCACCAGGCCGGCGGCCGCCGGCAGCGTCGCGAGCCCCGCCTGCAGCGGGCTCATGCCCAGCCCGTCGGGACTCTGGAAGAACAGCGACATCACGTACATCAGCCCGTTGATCGCGCCGGCGACGATGAGGATCACCAGCGTGGCGCCGACGAGCACGGCGTTGCGCAGCAGCCGCAGGTCCACGAGCGGGGCGCGCACCCGGCGCTCCACATAGAAGAACCCGAAGCCCGAGAGCACGGCGATCGCGAAGCAGATCAGCGTCGCGGCCGACGCCCAGCCCCAGTCCGGGCCCTTGCTCAGCGCGAGCACCAGCGGCACCAGCATGAGCGCCACCAGCACCATGCCCGCGAAGTCGATGGAGCGGGGCCGGTCCGGGTCACGGGACTCGGGGACCGTGCGCAAGGTCAGCGGGATGACCGCGGCCGCGATCGCCGCGTCGATCCAGAACAGTCCCTGCCAGCCGGTGGAGCCGACGAGCGCGCCGCCGACGAGCGGCCCGATCGCGGCGCCGACCGCGGATGCCGCGCCCCACAAGGAAACCGCGCGCAGCTGCGCCTCCCCGGACGCCGCCACCGACAGCAGGCTCAGCCCGCACGCCAGCAGCGTCGACCCGGCCGCGCCCTGGATCGCGCGGCCGGCGATCACGCCGCCGCCGCTGTCCACGAGCGCGATCAGCACGCACGAGGCGACGAACAGCAGCAGCGCGCCGATGAACACCTTGCGCCGCCCCGCGATGTCGCCGAGGACGCCGCCGGTCACGATCACCGCGGCGCCGACGAGCGAGTAGCCCGTGACCGCCCACTGCAGGGTCGTCACGCCGACGCCGACGTCCTCGCTGATGGCGGGCAGCAGGATGCTGACCGCCGAGGTGTTGGCGTTCACGACGAGCGTCGAGATGCAGGTCGCGGCGAGCACCCCGCCGCCCACCTTGGCTGACGTGGACACGGCGGTCCCATCTGCGGTCATCCGGCGATTGTCAGAGCTGCCGTGACGTGGATGCCTCACCCGCCCGGGGTGACGTCCCGTTGGTCACCACCGAGTTCACCCCCGCAGGGTGAGGCTCTTTGCCGGGCCGCGGCTCCATGGTCATCGGGATTCCGATGGGGAGAGGTGTACCCATGAGCGACATCTCCGCGGATCGACCCGCCGCTCGCGCAGCCTCGCTGGGCGCGGTGTCGGTCCCCAAACAGCAGTGGATCTCCTGGATCGCGCTGGCGTGCCTGACCACCGGCTCGGTCGCCAGCCTGCGTGCCGCGCCGACGATGGCCGTCTACGGGCTGGCATGCGTGTTTCTCTACGTCGTACCCGCCATCCTGTTTCTGCTGCCGCAGTCGCTCGTCGCGGCCGAGCTCGCGTCGGGCTGGTCCGGTGGCGTCTACCGCTGGGTGTCCGAGGGGATGTCCGGCCGGATGGGCCTGCTCGCCGTCTGGTGCCAGTTCGCCATGACGATCTTCTACTATCCGACGCTGCTGGCCTACGTCGCCAGCACGCTCGCCTATGCCATCAACCCCGACCTCGCCTCGAACGGGCTCTACACCGGGGCGATCATCATCATTGTCTACTGGGCGGGGGTTTTCGTCTCGGCGAAAGGCATGAAAGAGGTCGCCAAGCTGGCCTCGAGCGGCCTGGTGATCGGTACGCTGATCCCGGGCGCGCTCCTCGTCGTGATGGGCATCGTCTACCTCATCCAGGGCAACCCGTCGGCCGCGCCGATGGACGCAGGCCACCTGCTGCCCGCGTGGACCGGCATCGCGAGCCTCGTGCTGATCGTCAACAACTTCCTGTCCTACTCGGGCATGGAGATGAACGCGGTGCACGTCTCCGAGCTCAAGGACCCGGCCAAGGAGTTCCCGCGCTCGATGTTCCTCGCGATCGGGCTCGTGCTGCTGATCTTCATCCTGCCGGCCCTCGCGGTCAGCTGGATCGTGCCGGCCGACGGCGTCAGCCTCACGGCCGGGATCATGCAGGCGTTCAGCGAGTTCTTCGCCCACTTCGGACTGTCGTTCCTGGTGCCGCTCGTCGCGATCGCGCTCGTGTGCGCGGCCACCGGCGGCATGCTCGGCTGGCTCGCCGGCCCGTCGAAGGGCCTGCTGCTGATTGGGAAGAAGGAAGGCTACCTGCCGCCGTTCTTCCAGAAGACCAACAAGCAGGGCATCCAGGTCAACATCCTGGTCTCGCAGGGCGCGCTGACGACCGTCATCGCCCTGATGTACGCGTTCATCCCGGACGTGTCGAGCGCGTACTGGATCCTGTCGGTGATGACCACGCAGGTCTACCTCGTGGTGTACGTGCTGATGTTCATCGCCGCGGTCCGCTTGCGGCGCAACCAACCCGACCACCCGCGCGGTTATCGCGCGCCGATGCTGACGACGTTGTGCGTCGTGGGCTTCCTCGCGTCGATCGCGGCGTTCGCGATCGGGTTCATCCCGCCGTCGCAGTTCGGCGAGGGCAACGGGCTCACCTACGCGCTGGTGATCCTCGCGGGCATCGTGATCATCGGGATCCTGCCGGCCTTCCTGTTCTACGGGCTGCGCAAACCCAGCTGGAAGACCGAGGAGACGGCCACCGAGGAGGCGACGTCATGACCGCGCAGCAGACGCCCGCCCCGCAGAAGGAGGGCTGGGCCCAGACCCACCGCTGGGTGATCATCGTGGTGATCGTGGTGCTGGCCGTGATCGGCCTGATCACCTACGGCTTCCACCAGCACAACGAGAACGCCGAGGCGAAGGCCCAGCAGCTCACGAGCGAGCTGCAGAAGGCGGGCCTGCGCGTGCCGGCCAGCCAGGAGACGATCGTCAACGTCCTGGGCACCGACGGCGGACCGATCTGCGAGGACCCCGCCGCCGCGCTGCGCAAGGCGCTGGTGGACCAGCAGATCGTCAACGGTGCCGCGTTCGTCGGCCAGCGCCCGATCATCGGCGAGGTGCGCCTGCTCGACGGGGCGGTGATCGTGCTTCAGGTGTACTGCCCGGACAAGGTCGACGCGTTCCGCGACGCGGTCGACAACTACAAGCTCGACAACGTCGTGAACTACTGAGAGGGCGTGTCATGTCCGTGGACTCGACCGACTCGCTGCGCGGCACGGTCGCGTCGCTCATGAGCCAGGCGCGCGCCGACCTCACCGAGCTCGTCGCGTTCCGCTCGGTCGCCAACCCCGACGTCGAGCCGCCCGAGGAGTGCGCGAAGGCCGCGCAGTGGGTGATCGACAAGTTCACCGAGGTCGGCCTCGACGAGGTCACCGCCTCGCCGACGCCCGACGGCAGCAGTTGCGTGCACGGCGTCGCGCCGGGCCCGCCCGGCTCGCCGACCGTGCTGCTGTACTGCCACTACGACGTGCAACCGCCGCTCGGCGAGGACGTGTGGCGCACGCCGATCTGGCAGCTGACCGAAGTGGACGGTCGGTGGCACGGCCGGGGCGCCGCCGACTGCAAGGGCAACATCGTCATGCACCTCACCGCGCTGCGGGCGTTGCGGGAGCACGACGGCGGCTTCCCGTGCACGATCAAGCTGATCGCCGAAGGATCCGAGGAGCAGGGCACCGGGGGGCTCGAGGCGTTCGTCCCGGGCCACACCGACCTGCTGGCCGCGGACGCGATCCTGGTCTGCGACACGGGGAACTTCGCGGTCGGCGTGCCCACGCTCACCACCACGCTGCGCGGTATGACGAGCGTCGACGTGCGGCTGCACGCGCTGTCCAGCGCCATGCACTCCGGCATGTTCGGCGGCCCGGCGCCGGACCCGGTGCTGGGCCTGATCCAGCTGCTCGCGACCCTGCACGACGAGCACGGCAACACCACTGTGGACGGTCTGGACGCGACGCAGAAATGGCAGGGCGTCGACTACCCGGCCGAGCAGTTCCGGGCCGACGCCAACGTGCTCGACGGCGTCGCGCTCATGGGGGACGGCACGGTCGCGGACCTGTTGTGGGCCCGGCCGTCCGCGACCGTGCTCGGCATCGATATCCCGTCGGTGGCGAACTCGTCGGCGGCCGTGCAGTCCTCGGCGTCCGGGCGGGTCAGCCTGCGCCTGCCGCCCGGCGTGACGGGCCGGCATGCGCAGGACGCGCTCGTCGCGCACCTGGCCAAGCGGGTGCCGTGGGGTCTGCGCTGCGAGATCGAGCGGGTCGCGGTCGGCGACCCGTTCGTCGGAACGCTCTCCGGACCGGCGTTCGAGGCGATGAAGGCGGCCATGGAGGACGCGTTCAAGCACCCGATGACGACCGAGGGCCAGGGCGGCTCGATCCCGCTGTGCAACGTGTTCGCGGAAACCTTCCCGGACGCGGAGATCATGCTGCTCGGCGTCGAGGAGCCGAAGTGCCTCATCCACGCCCCGAACGAGAGCGTCGATCCGAGCGAGATCGAGAACACCGCGCTCGCGGAGGCGCTGTTCCTGACGCGCTACGCCGCGAGCCGGAGCACGTGACGCGACAGCCGGCACCAGGCGACCCCGCGACCGACCCCGCGACCTTCGACCTGCTGGCCGCGCTGACCGAGTTGCTGCTGCGCTGGAGCTACGAGGGCACGGCGGGCGCGGAGCGGATCGTGACGGGGGTGGCCGCGCGCTACGGCGTGCGCGCCGACGTGACGTTCCTGTCCGACGCGGCGGTGCTGACGGTCGGGGAACGCACGATCGCGCGGTCCGCCGAGCCGACCGTGCCGCCGCTGACCCAGGTCAGCGCGCTCAAACGGCTGCTGGCCGCGATCGACTCGGGCACGCTGAGCGCGGGGGAGGCGACCGCCCGGCTCGCGCAGCTGCAGCGCTCGCCGCCCTACTCGCGGGGCGTGCGGGTCGCCGGGCTCGTGCTGTTCGCGGTCGGGTTCGGCGTCTCGGTGCAGGCGACCTGGCAGGAAGTGGTCGCCTCGGCGGTGCTCGGGCTGGGCGTGGGGCTGCTCGTCGTCGCCACCGACGGCCGCCCGCGACTCACGCTCGTGGCGCCGCTGTTCGCGTCGGTGGCGGTGTCCGCGCTGGTGCTGACCGCCTACGACCGGGGCTGGATCGACGGCGGGCCCATCCAGCTGATCCTGCCCGCGCTGTTCTACTTCATCCCGGGCGACGCGCTGTCCGCGGCGATGCTCGAGCTCGCGAACAACCGCATCACCGCGGGCGCCTCCCGGCTCGTGTACAGCCTGGCCGTGCTGCTGATGCTGGCGTTCGGCGCGCTCGTCGCGACCGTGCTCACCGGCATCCCGCAGAGCGCACTGTTCGATGTGGACATACCAGGAAACCTCGGCCCGATCGCAGTGGCCGGTGGCTGGGTCGTGTTCGCCGTCGGGGTGATGCTGACGTTCTCGATGGCGCCCGCCGACTTCCCGTGGGCACTCGCGCTGGTGCTGGCCACGGCCGCCGTTGTGACGCTCGGCAGCGCGATCGCGGGCGAGGCGTTCGGCACCTTCGTCGCGGCCGCCGGCATGGCCGCCGCGGCGCTGCTGCTCGGCCGCAGGCCCGGCCTGCCGCCGCCGTACGTGCTCTACCTCGGGGCGTTCTACGTGCTCACGCCGGGCTCGCACGGGCTGCGCGGAATCGAGAGCTGGATCGGCGGGCATCCGTTGCAGGGCGCCACGAGCGTGGCCGGCATGGTGGGCCTGCTGACCGCGATCGGGCTCGGCATGCTGCTCGGCGCCGTGGTCGTGCGCCGGCCGCTCGCGGCGGGAACGTGAGCGGGCACATGAGTGCCCCGGGCGGCGATCCGCTGCTGCGCGCCGTCCTCCTCGAGTTCGGCCGCGCGCTCGCCCTCGCCGGCACGGCCGTCAGCGAGACCCAGGAACGCCTGGTCCGCATCGCCGCCGCGAACGGCGCGCCCGACACCCGGGTCGTGGTTCTGCCGACCGCGCTGATGATCGCCACCGGCCCGGCCGCGCTGTCCACTGTGGAGTCCATCCCGCAGCTGACCGGCACGTTGCGGCTCGACCAGATCTCCGTGCTGTACGAGCTCGTCAAGCAGGCCGAGCGGGGCGAGCTGCCACCCACCGAGGCGCTCGACCGGCTGCGGGCGATCCGCCGGATGCGGCCCCGGCACGGCTACGTGCTCACCGTGCTGGGGCACACGATGATGACCGTCGGGCTGTGTCTGATCCTGCAGCCGACCGCGCTGGACGTGGCGGTCGCCGCGGTGTTCGGCGCGCTCGTCGGCACGCTGATCCTGCTCACGCGCGGGTACCACATCCTGAACGTGCTGATCCCCGTGGTGGCCACGACAATCGTCTCCGCGCTCGCCTTCGCCGCGGTGAAGCAGGGCATCGCCGATCCGGGCATGCGCACGCTGATCGCGCCGCTCATCACGTTCCTGCCCGGCGGCGCGCTCACCACCGCGACCGTGGAGCTGGCGTCGGGGGAGATGGTCGCGGGCGCCTCCCGGCTCGTCTTCGGTGGCATGCAGCTGCTGCTGCTCGCGTTCGGCATCGTCGCGGGCGCGGGGATCGCCGGGCTGCCCGACGTGACGGTGCTCGACGACGGGGGCGTCAACCTGCTCGGCTGGTGGGCGCCCTGGCTCGGCGTGCTCGTCTTCGGGGTCGCCACCTCGATCTACTTCTCCGCGCCGCGCGGCACCCTGCCGTGGCTGCTCGTCGTGCTCGGGGCCGCGTTTCTGGGCCAGCTGGCCGGCGACTGGCTGTTCGGCGCGCACGTCAGCAGCTTCTTCGGCGCGCTGGTGATGGCCCCGGTCGCGCTCGCGATCTCCGACCTCACCCGCGGCCCGCCGTCACAGGTGACGTTCCTGCCCGCGTTCTGGCTCCTGGTGCCCGGCGCCATCGGGCTGATCGGCGTCACCGAGGTCGTCGGCAACCCCGCCGAGGCAGGCATCGAGCAACTCGTCGACCCGGTGGCCTCGATCATCGCGATCGCGCTGGGCGTGCTGTGCGGCGCTTCGGTCTACCGCGGCCTGTGGTGGATCCGGTCTCACCCCGAAAAGGGGAGGCGCCCGCCCGTGGGTCGCCCGAAGGTGGCAACCGCGACTCGACAGGAGGACACGATGACGACGCTGACGGTGTGGAAGTTCGACACCCCGACGGGAGCCGACGAGACAATCTCCACCCTCGAAATCCTGGCCAAGCAGGAGCTCATCCAGCTCCACGACGCGGCGACCGTGTCGTGGGTCCCGGGTGCCAAGAAGCCCAAGACCCGGCAGCTGCGCAACCTCACCGCGGGCGGCGCGATGAGCGGGATGTTCTGGGGCATGCTGTTCGGCCTGATCTTCCTGGTGCCGCTGTTCGGCGCCGCGATCGGCGCCGCGGCGGGCGCGCTCGGCGGCTCGCTCGCCGACGTGGGCATCGACGACAACTTCATCAAGTCCGTGCGCGACAAGATCGCCCCCGGCACCTCCGCGCTGTTCCTGATGTCCAGCGACGCCGTGGTGGACAAGGTGAAGGCCGCGCTGGAGGAGTCCGGGCACAAGCCGGAGCTGCTGCAGTCGAACCTGAGCGCGGAGCAGGAGCAGGCCCTGCGGGAGATGATGGCGGGCTGACCTACGGGGCCGGGACCGGGATGGCGGTTCCCGGCCGGAGGACGAGACCGGAGTCGACCCGCCCGGTCTCCTTCACGCCGCGCGCGGCTCCGGCCGCGCGCGGCGCTCGTCGTCGGTGCGGCGCCGCAACATACGCAGCACGAACGTCAGCGCGATGGTGAGCACCGAGACGCACAGCGCGGCGAGCAATGCCCACCAGAAACCGTCGATGTCCAGCGAGTCGGAGAAGAAGTCGATGAGCGAGAACATGGCCGCGTTGATGACGATCGTGAACAACCCCAGCGTGATGAGCACGATCGGCGCGGTCAGGATGGCGAGGATCGTGCCGAGTGTGACGTTCACGACCGCGTAGAGCGCGGCCACCCACAGCAGGGTCAGCGCGCCGCCGTTGATGTGCACGCCCGGCAGCAGCCCGGCCACCAGTCCGATCGCGACGGCGAGCACGACCCAGCTCACCAGCAGGTTTCTGATCATCGCACGGTTCCTATGTGGACTGCCAGGGCGGCGTGCCAGGGGCGCCGCGGCCGCCGTACGGGCCACCGGGCTCGCCGTAGCGGCCCGCCGGACCCGGCGGCGGCTGCGCCGGCCGGTAGGCGCTGTGCGCCACGCCGTTGAGGATCCCCGTGATCGCGATGCCGATCACCAGGTTGATCACCGCGGTCGCCAGCTTGGGCTCCCAGTCGACCGGCAGGGACAGGGGCACCACGACCGCGATCGCGGTCAGCAGCACCATGATCCAGCTGAAGAACGTCTGGAACCGCGGTGTGGTCACCGAAAGCAGCTGCATCAGGCCGGTCGCCGCGAGCGCGACGCCGGCCGCGACCAGCGCGTAGGTGACGGTGTTCGCGTTGCCCCACACGCCCTCGCCCTTCGGCGAGAGCACGGCCACGTCCAGCACCCCGCGCGAGAGCAGGATGCCGACGACGGCGATGAGCGCGGCGACGACCGCGGTCGCGATGCCGCCCGACCAGAGCCTGGTGGCGTCGAGTTTGCCGTGCGAGGGCGCCGGTTGCTCGATCATCGCCTGCCGCCGATCTTGATCCGGCGCTCGAGCAGCTCGAGCAGCAGCGGACCGATCATCACCACGCCGAGCACGATCACCACCACCAAGACGTCCAACATGAAACCCCCTACGCGGGCTGGTTACGCGTGCGCACGGCCTCGACCATGACCACGATCCCGAGGATGATCAGCGCGATGCCGAGCGTGAACTGCAGTGCCACCAACGAGATCCCGGGCTGCAGCAGCACCACGAACCCGGCGATGACGCTCAGCACGCCGAGCACCGCGGCCCAGGCGCGGCTGCCCTCGGTCGACCCGCTCACGGCGCCGATCAGCGTCAGCACACCGCTGACGATCCACCAGGAACCGATCAGGAGCGCGATCGCCGCGAGCGTCTGCAGCGGCGAGCGCAGACACAGCACCCCGGCCAGCAGCGACAGCGCACCGAGCAGGCCGTAGAGCACCCGCCGGCCGCCGCTCGCGTCGCTGTCCGCGATGGATCGCAGGATCGACACGATGCCGTTCACCAGCAGGGTGATCGCGAACAGCCAGGAAACGACGAGCAGCGAGGCACCCGGCCACACGAGGACCCCGATGCCGATCAGCAGCATCACGGCGCCGTTGAACAGGTGCAGGCCCCAGTGCCTGCCCGCGGTCGTCGCGGCCTGTTCCCAGGCTGGGCTGACCCGGGCTTCCGCCAACGGCGCGGCGGCCATGCCGGCCGCCTGTTGCTCGGTCACCTGATCTCGACCTCCTCGATCACCCCCGCGCGCCGTCAGCCTGCGTGTCCGGTGACCGGGCCGCATCACCCGCAACAGGTGGGTAGTGCGACCCACGCTCGGCCAGCACGGCGTTGAGTACCTGGCCGAACACCATGAGCCGGGCGATGAGCGCGAGCCACACCAGGACCGACGCGGCCACCCCGAGCACGCCGTACAGCTGCGAGGCGCGGGCCAGCTTGCCGGGCAGGTACAGCACGGCCACCAGGTGCAGACCCTCCATGCCGACCGCGATCAGCAGTGCCCCCGGCCATGCCGTGCGCCAGGCCGGTGGCCACCGGGGGCTGAGCAGCAGGATCCCGATCAGCAGGTAGAACAGCAGCGACGGCAGCGAGATCAGCGTGGGCGTCCGGCCGGTCGCCGCGACGAGCACGGGCCCGGCCAGGTTGCCCACGACCACCAGCAGCAGCGCCGCGTTGTACCGGGCCACCCTGGCCAGCGCCGACTTCGGACCGCGCTCGGCCCGCACCTGCCACACCCGTTGGTAGATGCGGTCGAGGACCCGGCCGAGCGCGAGGCCCGCCCACACGAGCAGCAGTACGCCCAGGATCGCGGTGACGTAGCGGCCGTGCTCGGCCTGCGCGCCGACCTGGCCGAGCATGTTCGCGGTCAGCGGGCTCATGCCGAGCTCGCTCGTGAGCTCCTCGGGTGTGCGCGAGGTCGCCTCGCTGAACCCGACCAGCGCGGTCAGCAGCAGGCAGCACGGGAGCAGCCAGATGAACACCCGGAACGCGAGCGCGCCGGCGAGCAGCGTGCCGGCGACCTCGAGGTCCCGGCGCACCACCGCGACCGCCACGCCGAGCACCGGGCGGCGCTCGGCGGCGTCCTGCAGCCACTCGTACGCCTTTCTTGCCCGCGCGCCGGTGCGGGCGGCGAATCCGGTCATGGCAGCTCATCCCCGGTGGGCGAGGTGCCCGCGCGCGGACCGCTCGATGCTGGGCCGCCGGGGACGGAGGGAGGCCGACCGTGTCCGAACAGAGCACCGAACAAGCACCCGCCGGTGTGCTGAGTGCCGACGAACGCGCCGAGCTGGAACGGTTGCGCAGCGAGGTCGAGACACTGCGCACCGCCCGCACCCGCAGGCGGTTCGCCTGGAAGCCGGTGCTGTCCGCGATCCTCATCGTGCTCGGCTGCCTGCTCGCGCCCGTCGCGCTGGCCACGGTGTGGGTGCACAACCAGGTCGCCGACACCGACCGGTTCACCACCACGGTGGACCCGCTGATCCGCGACCCGTCCGTGCAGGCCGCGCTGACCAACCGGGTCACCGACACCGTGTTCACCTACGTCGACGTGCAGGGGCTGGCCAACGAGGCGGTCGACGCGCTGGCGGCGCAGGGCGTGCCGCCCCGGGTGGCCGACCGGCTGCACGACCTGACCGGCCCGCTCGCGAACGGCGTGCGCAGCTTCGTGCACGACCGGGTCGCCCAGCTGTTCGCGAGCGACCAGTTCGCCAGGGCGTGGGACCAGGCGATCCGGATCGCGCACGAGCAGGCCAACGCCGTGCTGTCGGGGTCGTCGTCGGCCATCGCCATCCAGGGCGACAAGGTGACCCTCGACCTGGCGCCGTTCATCGACGCCGCCAAGGACAGCCTGGCGCAGGCGGGACTGACCGCGGTGGAACGGATTCCCGACGTGCACCCGACCATCGAGATCGCCGACGCCGCCGGGTTGGTGAAGGCCCGCACCTGGTACTCCACTTTGGACAAGATGGCGACGTGGTTGCCGTGGGTGGCGATCGCCTTGCTGGCGCTGGGCGTCTACCTGGCCCGCAGGCACCGCCGCGCGCTGGTGGCCACCGGGCTCGGGTTCGCGGCGAGCATGCTGGTGCTCGGGGCCGGCCTGCTGATCGCGCGGGCGATCCTGGTGAACAGCGTGCCCAGCCGCTCGGCCGCGCCCGCGTCCGCCGCCTACGACATCATCGTGCGCTTCCTGCGTGACGGGCTGCGCACGCTGCTCGTGGTCGGTCTGGTCGTCGCGCTCGGCGCGTTCCTGGCCGGGCCGTCGACGACCGCGGTGCGGATCCGCCGTGGGGTGGTCAATGGGCTGGGCTGGCTGCGCGGGCGGACCGGCCTGCGGTCGGGCCGGGTCGGCGGCTGGGTGCACACCTACCGCGGCGTGCTGCGCGGCGCGGCCGTCGGGCTCGCCGTGCTGATCTTCGTGTTCCTCGACCGGCCGAGCGGGCTCACGGTGCTGATGATCGCGCTGCTGCTGGTGATCGTCCTCGCGGTGATCCAGTTCTTCGACCAGCCGGTGACCGCCGAGCCGACCGCTCGGCCGACGGACACCGGCTGACCGTCTCACGGAGTCGTCGTCTCGGTCGTCGCGGTGTCGGTGGTCGCGGTGTCAGTCGTGGTGTCGGTGGTCGGCTCACCGGTCGTGGCCGAGCTGGGGGAGCAGAGCGTCGCGGCGTCACCCGCCGCGGCCACCAGGCTGCTCGCGGCCAGGCGCAGGGCGGCGGTGTCGACCGGTTGTGCCGCAAGCGCGTCTGTCACCCCGCGCAGCGCCTGCTCGGCCTGGTCCAGCTTGCCCTGGGCCTCGGGCCCGAGCACGGCCTTGGCGTCGTCGAACGCGTCGGACAGCTCCGCGGCCGCGGCCTGCACGTCGGCGACGGTCGCGTCCCGCGTGGTGAGCTTGCCGACCTCGGCGAGCAGCACGCGGCCCTTGTCCGCCACGGCTTCGCACTCCGGGCGCAACGCCGGGGAGCTGGCGGTCTCTGTGGTGGTCGTCGTGGTCGTGGTCTCCTGGCTCGGCTGGTCGTTCGTCGCCGACGAGCAGCCGGCGAGCGCGAGCGCGGCGAAGGCCACGATGGCGAGTTGTCGAGCGGTCACACGGTTCATGCTCGCCGGGTACCCGGTGCGGCGGCTTCGCATGTTTCGGGTGAGTTCGCAGCCTTGTGGACACCTCGTGGACACGGAAGTGCCCGGGCGGCTGCTGGTGGGTCCGCCCGGGCACGAGTTCGCGGTGGTGCCCACAACGTCGGTCACCGGTGGCGGGAGCGGCATCACCCGATTCGGGTGAACTCACCCGCGGCGGGGGATGACCATCCGGGGCGACCGGAGGACCGTGCGAGGCAAACGTCCGTCCCTGTGGAGGTGTTCGATGAGTTCGACCGAACCCGCACCCCGGTCCGCCGCGATGATGGCAGTGCTAGGCGAGTCGCGCGGCCTGCGGATCGCGTTCGGCGTGGTGACCGCCGTGGCCGGGGTGCTGATCCTGGCCTGGCCGGGCGGCACGCTGGTGGCCGTGGCGGTGCTGCTGGGCATCCAGCTCATCGTCGGCGGCGTTTTCCGCGCCATCACGGCGTTCACGTTCCCGGCCGACGGTGTGGCCGCGCGCATCCTGTTCCTGCTGCTCGGGATTCTGCTGGTGGTACTGGGGATCCTGTGCCTGCGCTCGCCGCTGCAGACGATCGCGGTGCTGGTGATGCTGTTCGGGTTGTCGTGCATCGTGAGCGGTGCGCTGGAGCTGTTCCACGGCTTCACCGGTGGTGGTGGCTGGGCGATCGCGTCCGGCATCGTCGGCATCCTGGTGGGCATTGTGGTGCTGTCCTACCCGGTGTCGAGCGTGTCCACGCTGATCTGGCTGTTCGGCATCGCGCTGGTGGTGATCGGCCTGACCGCGGTCATCGGCGCGTTCACCCCGAGCCGCGCCTCGGTTCGCGCCCCGGCGACGACGCCACCGACGACCCCGCCCGTCGCCACCGCGTAGGGGTTAGGTCAGTACCTTGTCCTGCTCGGCCATCTGCCGCGCGATGTCGATGCGCGAGCGCACGCCGAGCTTGGCCAGGATGTGCGACACGTGCGTGCCGACCGTTCGTGGTGAAAGCACGAGGTGCTCGGCGATCTGCGGGTTGGACATGCCCTCGGCGACCATCCCGGCGATCCGCGACTCGGTGGGCGTGAGGCTGCCCCACCCGACCCGGGCCTGGCGATGCTTGGCCCGGGGCCCGCGGCGGATGTTGTACTGGCGCAACTGTGCGCGCAGGTGCGCGAGATCCCAGTGCGCGCCGAGCTCGTCGTACACGTCGTCGGCGCGCGTGAAGGCGACCCGCGCGGCCCGCCGGTCACCGCGGTCGGCGAGTTTGACGGCGGCGGCCTCGAGTGCCTTGGCGCGCAGGAAGGGCCGGCCGGCGTCGCCGTAGCGGTCGGCGGCGTGCTGCAGCAGTGCCGGGTCGTCGTCGACGAGTCCGCGGCAGTAGGCGGCCGTCGCGAGCCGGTGCGGCACCTGCGAGCGCCGCGCGAGCCCGGCGGCCTGCTCGGCGATGTCCGCGGCCGCGGAGGCGGTCCCGGTGGTCGTCGCGAGCCGGGCGGCCACGGGCAGGAGGTCCTCCATCTCCTCGAGCTCCTCGGCGTGCCCACCGACCTCGGCGGTCAGCACGGCGAGCGCCTCGTCCGGATCGTCGTCCATCTCCCGGTCCAGACTCCGCGCCAGCGTCAGCGAGGCGACAACCCGGTTCCCGATCCGGTCCGCACTGTCGGCGGCAAGACTGAGATGCTGCCGCGCGGTGGCCGGGTCCCCGCGATGGAACGCGATGACAGCGGCGATGCCGCGGTCGCAACACGTCACGCCGGGATCCTTGAACTCGTCGGAAAGCGTCTCGATCTCCGCTTGCGCGTCGTCCCAGCGCCCGACCTCGAACAGCAGCTCGCTCAGCGCGGTTTGCGCCTGCGCCAACCGCACCAGGCTGCCGGTGTTGTCCGCGAGCTCACGCACGTGCTCGGCCGTCTTCAGCGCCTCGTCGTAGCGGTCCAGGTCGCCGAGCGCCACCGCCTGGTTGATCTGCAGCAGCAGCCCCAGATCGGTGAGCGCGGTGTCGTCGCCGACGACGTTGAGCGCGCGCTCGAACAGCGGCAGTGCCTTCGACACCTCGCCCTTCATGATCGCGACGATGATCAGGACGTGGAGCGACCAGCCGGTCGCCCAGCGGTCGTTCGCCTCCTCGGCCGTCGCCAGCGCCTCGCTCGCGACCTCGCCGGCGATGCTGACCTCGCCGAGGTCGCGGTGCGCCCGCGCGGTCGACACGAGCAGCCGCGCGCGCTGTCGCCCGGAGATACCCGGCAGTTCGAGCGCCTCGGACAACGACTGCAACGACTCGTCCGCGCGGCCCAGCATGCCGCGGCACTGCGCGACGGTGGCGTGCAGGTCTACGAGCACGTCGGGATCGTTGACCACGACCATGGCGTGCGTGGCGACCCGTTCCGCGGCCGCGCCGTCACCGGCACGGAACAATGCGTCCGCCAACCGGTAGGCGAGCACGGCGCCGCGCTTGGTGGTGGCCGGGTACCGGGAAGCCGCCTGCTCCAGGAGGTCGATCGCGGGCCGCGGCGCCTGCGCCACGAGGGTCGGTGCCGCGTCGACGAGCCACGTCATCAGCGTGTCGTCCAGCGGGGCGCCGGGCACGTTCATGCCCTTCAACAGTTGCCGCGCAACGCGGTTGATCGGCGCTCCCGCCTCGACGAGTGCGCGGGCGGCGTCGCGGTGCCATGCGGGGCGGACCGCTTCGGCGATGTCGTCGTAGAGGGCGTCGCGGATGAGCGGGTGACGGAACGCCAGGCGTTCCTTCCCGTCTCGTAGCACTCCGGCCGTGCGTGCCTCGTCGATGGCCGGCCACAGTTCGGCGATGCGGCAGCCCATCACGATCGCGAGATCGGAGACGAGGAACTCCACGCCCAGCAACGCCGCCGCCTGCAACACGGTGCGGACTTCCTTGGGCAGGAAGTCGAGCCGGTCGGTGATCGCCGCCAGCAGTGAGTCGGGGACCGGGCCGCCGGCCACCTCCACGAGACCTGCCTCGCCCAGGGTCAGCCGTCCCGACCGCGCCAGCGACTCGACGAGTTCGGTCAGGTACAGCGGGTTTCCCCCCGCTTCCCCGGCCAGGCGTTGCAGGTCCTTGCCCGGCTTACCCGCGGAGATGGTGGTGAGGAACTTCGTGACGGCCTTGCCCGGCAGGCCGTTCAGTACGATCGTGCCCTCGTCGCCGACCACGCGGCGGATCGCCGCCAGCTCGTCGCGCACCGGGATCGGCCGGACGACACCGATGAGCAGCAGCGGCGAGCGCTCGATGGAGCGGGCAAGCCATTCCCAGACCGCGATCGTCGCGAGATCGGCCCACTGCAGGTCGTCGACGACCAGGACCGCCGGACGCTCGCTGCACATCTCACCTATCAACGTCAGCATCTGTTCGGACGCCGCCGTCGTGGGATCCGCGCT
>Ga0164241_10001461_pt1 | contig 29071 bp, 26 predicted proteins | sample OricomyardsoilBY_FD_108780 | JGI IMG/M metagenome (GOLD analysis project Ga0164241, IMG submission 108780) | Backyard soil microbial communities from Emeryville, California, USA - Original compost - Back yard soil (BY) | ecosystem: Environmental > Terrestrial > Soil > Unclassified | place: USA... | reverse complement strand
GGGCCGGTCCATCACCTCCCTGCAGGCCATCTACGTGCCCGCCGACGACTACACCGACCCGGCGCCGGCCACCACCTTCGCGCACCTGGACGCCACCACGGAGCTCGACCGGGCGATCACCGAGAAGGGCATCTACCCGGCGGTGAACCCGCTGTCCTCGACGTCCCGGATCCTGGACCCGCAGTTCGTCGGCGACGAGCACTACCGGGTCGCGCAGGAGGTCATCCGGATCCTGCAGAAGTACAAGGAGCTGCAGGACATCATCGCCATCCTCGGCATGGACGAGCTGGGCGAGGAGGACAAGCTTCTCGTCGGTCGGGCCCGCCGGATGGAGCGGTACCTCGGCCAGAACTTCTTCGTGGCCAAGCAGTTCACCGGCATGGACGGCTCGTACGTGGAGATGGACCACACCATCGAATCGTTCGACGCGATCGCCAAGGGCGAGTACGACAACATCCCCGAGCAGGCGTTCCTCAACGTCGGTGGCATGGACGACGTGCTGGCCAAGGCCAAGACGCTGTAGTTCCCTGCGCACGCGGCGGCGACCGCACCGGCCCGGGTTGTCCGGGTCCGTGCGGTCGCCGTTTCGCTTGACGGGCCACGGGTGTCGGCGATCACATCCGGCTCCACTCACCTCAGCCGGTCGCCGGGATCGAGGCGATGACCGAGGCGATGTCGGGGATTCGCCACGCCTGCCCGAGGTTCGTCGACCCGGACAGCACGATCAGATCAGCCCCGTCGACGGCGGCGGACAGCGAGGAATACGGCTGAGCGGTCGGCATCGGGACCCAGGTCCAGCGGGCGCCGTCGGCGGACAGCCAGAGGACGGGGCCGATGTATTCGGCGGTGTCGAGCCGTCCGGTCGCGACGTGACCACCCGGGACACTTTGCGCGGCCGACAGGTCGAACGGTTCGCCCGTGCCCGACGCGGCCGGGATTTCGGCATTGACGACGGGTTTCGCGACCGGCTGGAAGGTCCCGCCCGCGTCGATGGTCCAGCGCTGCTCGTCGCCGTCCGATGAGCCGTCGATGACGAGCTGATCGTCGTTCGTGGTGCAGGTCGAGAACCAGGACCGGATATCTGGACCGGTGGGCAGGATCGAACGCTGCCAGCGACCGTTCTGCTCGGTCCAGGCCGTTGCGGTCGATGTGCCCGCGGTGAGGTAGATCCAGCCGACGGCGATCGGGTGCCCGCCCGGGTCGGCGCAGATCTGGTCGATGCCGGATGACCGGTCGCCGTCGGCGAAGTCGCCGTCGGCCCGAGCCCAGGTGATCCCGTCGGTCGACGTCCAGAGCATGGCCTGATCGTGCGCCGCGCCGACCCTGTCGTTGGTGGCGCCCCGGAGCATCCAGCGGTCGCCGATGCGGGTGACCTCGCCGAGCGTCTCGTCCGGCTGGGCGCCGAAGCCGGCGACCGGCTGCCACGGCTGACCAGGGGCGGGTCGGAACCACCCGCCGATCTGCCGCGCCTTCTCGTTCTCGGTGAGCCGGCCGGCCAGTACCACCTCGGCGGTTCCGTCCGTGGCGATCTCGACGTCCTCCCAGTCGCCGGCCTCGGGCGGGTCCCAGGGAAGCACCGTCAACGCGTCGCCGCCCAGGCCGATCAGGGTGGGCTCGTTCACCGTTCGGAACCCGCCGTCGCCGAAGGGCAGGAACCGGCTTTGCCGGATGACGGCCCGCCAGGGCGAACCGGCACCGACGAACTCGGAGAAGTACGGCGGGTTGCGGTACAGGGCCGGCTCGATCGTGGTGGTCCACACCCCGGACTGCAGCCGGCCGACGACCATTCCATGCGCCCCGGCGACGGTGACGAAGGTCCCGCCCGGCGCGTCGGAGCCGGCCGGTGCGGCGATCGGTGCGACGTACCCGAGGCGGCCGACGCCGTCGGCGACCTCGTCGGTCTCGCCGACCGACATCCATTCCCCCGACGGCTGTCGCTGGTAGAGCCGGGACGTTCGGCTGTTGCTGCTCCCGGCCAGGGCGAGCACGTAGTCGCCGGCGGCCGTGGGCGCGCCGAGCGCGGCGTTGTGGGTGTCCCAGCGGAAGCCGTCGGGTTCGGGAACCGATTCCGCGTTCCAGGCGGCACCATCCGGTGAGAACCAGGCGGTCATCTGCTTGTTCTTGTCCGGATCGTCGGAAACGAGATCGTTGCCGGTCGCCAGGAACCCGGTCGGCAGGGCGACGACGCCCCAGACGCCGGCCTCCCGGTGGGGGCTGATGGCCACCGGCTCTGCCCATGTCCGGCCGAGATCCGGGGACCGGAAGGCCAGCACCGGACCGTCGCCGGTGGGACCCTGGGTGCCGGTCAGCAGCAGCGTGTCGCCGGACACCGCGAGCGATCCCAGTGATCGTCGTTGACCCTGCGGCACGGCCGGCAGGGCAGTCACGGTGGCTGCGGCACCCGCCTCGTCGACGATGATCGTGGCGGCGTCACCGGCGTCGTTCGAGGCCACCGCGACTACCCGTCCGCCCGTGGTGGCGACCGAGTCGATCCGGTGGCCGTCCACGGTCGAGGGCAGCGGCACCGACGCCCAGGTCCGCCGGTCGGTCGAGGTCAGCAGGTACGGCCAGACGGTGCCGGCCTCCCAGGTCCATCCGCCGACCGCGCTGACCGAGCCGCTCCCGGCCAGAGCGGCCCTCTGCGGGTCCCCGGGCACGCCTGGACCGACGTCGGTCGGCCGCCAGCCCGTGCCGTCCGACGCCGACACCTCCAGGTGCCGCCGCCCGTCGGGCGATGTGCGGATCGCCCCGACCAGGGCAGGCAGGTCCGCGGTGCCGGCGACCAGTTCACCGCCGTCCAGCCGGTCGGCGGTAGCGACCATCTCGGCCGGGACGGTCACCGACCGCATGGGTATCGAGCGGCGCCATTGGTCGGGGCTCCGCGGCCCGGTCTCGGCGCTGGTCGGCCCGGCGGTCGAACCGGCGCCCGGCGCCGTCGAGCCCTCGTCGGCAACCGGCGAGCCGGTGCAGGCGGTGAGAACGACCGTCAGTGTTGCCAGCAGCGCCAACCCGGCCCGGGTTCGGCGCGCGGCCGACGGCCGCCATGGCGCCCGATTCGCAGAAGTCATGGGCCCAGACGGTACGGCTTCGGCCGGACTGCACCTCAGAGTTGTCCACAATGCGCAGGTCAGGAGCCTGGTTCGAATTCGAGTGGGTGGTGTGAAGTGGTCGAAGGCACACCGCCGCCGGACGCGACGGGCAGCCTCGGACCGGGGTGGCGGTCCGTTGTCGGCTAGACTCCTCGGGTCCGGACCCGCCACCGGCCCGAGGTTCGTGCACGTCGCGCCGCGAGCCGGTTTCCCGTCGCACATTCTCTGAACCGCGGCGGTGCATCGGCGGGTGCGGCTGCGGTCCAACAGTGACATCGAGGACAGTGACATCGAGCGGAAGGCCGGGCGTTCGTGGCAGAGATACAGGTCCATCTGGTCGCCGTCGAGCGCGAGTTGTGGTCGGGCAAGGCGCAACTCGTGGTGGCCCGGACGGTCGACGGCGACATCGGAGTGATGGCCGGGCATTCCCCGCTACTCGCCCAGTTGCGCGAGGGTTACGCGGCCCGGATCGTCGAGCCCAGCGGCAACGTCCTCGGCGTGGCGGTGCACGGCGGGTTCCTGTCCGTCACCAAGGAGGGCGTGTCGATCCTGGCCGAGGACGCCCAGTTGTCGGACGAGATCGACGTGACCAAGGCCCGGGCGGCCTATGAGCGGGCGAGGTCCAGCGGCGGCGACTCCGCCGACGCCGAGGCGGAGTTGCGGCGGGCCCGGGCCCAACTGCTCGCCACCGGCAACGAGATCTAGCGGCACCGGATCGGCCCCTCCACTCGACATGGACTTCGCGTCGCTGGCCCAGGTGCTCGGTCTGGTGATGCTGGTTGTCGTCGTCCTGTCCATCTCCGTGATCGCGCTGCGACGCTCGGTGCTCGTCCGGTCGGGCGCGGTCGACGTCAGCTGGCGCCGGAATCTGCGGCCGGACGGCAGTGGCTGGGTACTCGGCCAGGGTCGCTATCGCGGCAACGAACTCCTGCTCTATCGGGCGTTCTCTCCGCTGCCCGGCGCATCCCGGCGGTTGCACCGCGAATCGCTCACGCTCGGCGCCCGGCGAGCGGGCGTCGGGACCGAACCCGACCTGCTGCCGGTCAACGCCGTCATCGTCCGATGTACCCACGGCGGCACCGAACTCGAGCTGGCGCTGGCCGAGGATGCCCTCACCGGACTGAGGTCATGGCTCGAATCGATGCCGCCGGCCAGTCGATCGGTCCGCCTGTTCCATCGCGGCGCCCGCAAGCACTAGGTGGACGCTGGCTCCGGTGCCGCCGCGCGAGATCATTCAGCCTTCGCGTTCCCCGCCGGGAACCCACAACACGTCCCCGCCCGGATTCGCCGCCCGAGCCAGGATGAACAACAGATCCGACAGTCGGTTCAGGTAGGTCGCCGTCAGCGCATTGCTGCCGTCCGGATCGACCTCCAGCAAGGCCCAGGCATTGCGCTCGGCCCGTCGCGCCACCGTCCGGGCCGCGTGCAGCAGCGCCCCGGCCCGCGTGCCGCCGGGCAGGATGAAGGAGTTCAGCGGCGCGAGCCCGGCATTGAGCTCATCGCAGTCGGCCTCCAGCCGGTCGACATAGGCCTGGGTGATGCGTAGCTCGTGCGGCCGGCCCGGTCCGTCGGCCCGGATCGGCGTGGCCAGGTCGGCCCCCAGATCGAACAGCTCGTTCTGGATCCGTCGGATCACCGTCGCGATCGACCCCGTCGGTTCACCGAGGGCGATGACCAGGCCCAATGCGGCATTGGTCTCGTCGCAGTCGGCATAGGCGACCAGCCGCGGATCGGTCTTGCGCACCCGGCTGAAATCGGCAAGACCGGTCGTGCCGTCGTCACCCGTGCGGGTGTAGATGCGGGTCAGGTGCACGGCCATTCGCCCACCCTACGGCGGCGGGGCGGGTCGGCCCGCCGCGCGCCCCTGGTCGGAGTTCGTGGCGCGTCGGCCCCGACGGCTACAGTGCCTGGCGTGGAACGCTTCCTGGTCACCGGTGGATCGCGCCTGTCGGGCACGGTCCAGGTGGCCGGGGCCAAGAACAGCGTGCTCAAGCTGATGGCCGCCGCGCTGCTGGCCGAGGGGACCACCGAGATCTCCAACTGTCCGCAGATCCTGGACGTGCCGCTGATGGCCGACGTGCTCCGGGGCCTGGGCGCCCAGGTCACCCTCGACGGGGACACCGTCGCCATCACCACCCCCGCCGACCTGTCGTTCCACGCCGACTTCCCGGCCGTCGGCCGGTTGCGCGCGTCGGTGTGCGTGCTCGGGCCGCTGATGGGGCGTTGCCGACAGGCGCAGGTGGCCCTGCCCGGTGGGGATGCGATCGGGTCCCGCCCGCTGGACATGCACCAGTCTGGGCTGCGGGCCATGGGGGCCACCATGAGCATCGAGCACGGCAAGGTGGTCGGCTCGGCGTCCGCCCTGCACGGGGCCGTCATCGGCCTGGACTTTCCCAGTGTCGGCGCGACCGAGAACATCCTGATGGCCGCGGTGCTGGCCAGGGGCACCACGGTGATCGACAACGCCGCGCGCGAGCCGGAGATCATCGATCTGGCGCAACTGCTGGTGCAGATGGGAGCCCGGATCGACGGCGCCGGCACGGCGACCGTCACCATCGAGGGGGTGGACGGGCTGCACCCGACCAGCCACCGGACCGTCGGCGATCGGGTGGTCGGCGGAACCTGGGCCTACGCGGCCGCCATCACCCGCGGCTCGGTCCGGGTCGAGGGTGTCGACCCGGCGTTCCTGACCGCCCCGCTCGAGCGGCTGAGCAGCGCAGGCGGCCAGATCGAGACCGAATCGGACGCGGTCACCGTCACCATGCCCGAGCGGGCCAAGGCGGTCGACTTCATCACCATGCCCTACCCGGGCTTCCCGACCGATCTCCAGCCGATGGCGCTGGCCCTGGCGGCCGTTGCCGACGGTCACTCGCTGATCACCGAGAACGTCTTCGAAGCACGGTTCCGGTTCGTCGACGAGCTGATCAGGATGGGTGCGGACGCACGCACCGACGGGCACCACGCCTCGCTGCGTGGCCGCGACCAGCTGTCCAGCGCCCCGGTCTGGGCCACCGACATCCGCGCGGGAGCGGGCCTGGTGCTGGCCGGGCTGGCCGCCGACGGGGTCACCGAGGTGCATGAGGTGTTCCACATCGACCGGGGTTACCCGCATTTCGTGGAGGACATGCAGAAGCTGGGCGGTCGGATCGAGCGAGTGGGCCCCGACCCGGAGGTGTGAGCCCGGGCTGACGGTGAGCGGAGTCCAACTCCGGACACGTCAACTATGGTGGCCGGGTGCGCGTGGTGGTGGCTCGGTGCTCGGTGGACTATGTCGGTCGGTTGACGGCCCATCTGGACCCGGCCGTCCGGTTGCTGATGGTCAAGGCGGACGGGTCGGTGCTGGTGCATGCCGACGGCGGCTCGTACAAGCCCCTGAACTGGATGTCGCCGCCCTGCCGCCTCACCGAATCGGACGGCCGATGGACGGTGGAGAACAAGGCCGGGGAACGGTTGCTGATCACCCTGGATGAGGTCCTGCACGACTCGACGCATGACCTGGGGGCCGATCCGGGGCTGGTCAAGGACGGCGTCGAGGCCCATTTGCAGGCTCTGCTCGCCGACCATGTGGGCACGTTGGGGGCGGGGTGGACACTGGTGCGCCGGGAGTTCCCGACGCCGATCGGTCCGGTCGACCTGATGTGCCGGGACGGCGGCCCGGTGATCGAGACGGTCGGCGCCGCCGAGTTCGGCGTCGCGGCCCGCGGGGACGGGTCGCCGGCCGGCGGGACCCGGGCCGGGTACGTCGCGGTGGAGATCAAGCGCCGGGCCACGATCGACGCGGTCGAGCAGCTCACCCGGTACCTGGACTACCTGAATCTGGATCCGCTGCTGGCTCCGGTCAGCGGGGTGCTCGCCGCGCAGAGCATCGCGCCCCAGGCCAGGACGTTGGCGCAGACCCGTGGCATCCGCTGCGTCGTCCTGGACTACGACTCACTCCGCGGGATCGAGGTCGACGGAACCCTCTTCTGAATCACCAGCACGACGCTGTTCGCGGTCGGCGGACAGGTGTGGGCGGGACGGGCCCGGCCGCTGCACTAGCCTGAACGGCGACCCGCCCGGTACTCGGACGGTGATCGAGCATGGTGACAGGACGATGGAGGTCTGGCGTGGACGTCAAGATCGGTGTGACGGACACCGGGCGTGAGCTGGTGGTCAGTTCGGCATCCGAGCCCGACGAGATCGAAGCGCTGGTTGCCGAGTCGCTCAAGGATCCCAGCGGGACGCTGGTGCTGGTGGACGAGAAGGGTCGTCGGGTGATCGTCCCGTCGTCGCGCATCGGGTACGTGGAGATCGCCCCGGCCGACAGCCGACGGGTCGGGTTCAGCTACTCGCCGTGAGTGGCGGGCGGCCGGCCCGGGTCGGCCGCCGCGGAATTGTCCTGCCTCGGGAATCTGGAGATCCCCCGCCACATCAGTGCCGACAGCAACTCGATCGCCTCGGCCCTTGACACGTTGGGCGACTGCTGGATCCAGTAGCGGGCGCTGACCTGGGACAGCCCGACCATGCCGGAGGCAAGCAGCCGGGCCCGCTCGACATCGACCCCGGTGTCGGTGGTGATGGTGTCGGTGATCGCCGAGATGCACTTGTCCCACGCGTGTTCGACGATGTACTCGACTTCCGGTTGGCCGCGCAGGTCCGATTCGAAGATCAGTCGGTAGGCCTCGCCGTTGTCCGCGACGAACGTGAAGTACGCGGCAACGGCGTTGTCGACCCGGACGTGGTTGTCCGTGGACGCCCGGAGCGCCTCGCGCACGAGTCGGACCAGCTCGTCCGCGGACGCGCCGAGCAGCGCCAGGTACAGCTCGAGCTTGGACGGGAAGTGCTGGTAGAGCACGGGCTTGCTGACGCCGGCCTGGACCGCGATGTCGTCCATGGCGGCCGCGTGGTAGCCCTGGGCGACGAACACGGCCTTCGCCGCTGCCAGCAGCTGCTCCCGACGGGCGGACTTGCTCAGCCGCGGCGTCACCCTGGTCGCGTCGGTCATTGCCTGCCCAGCGTCCCTTCTCGTCCACCCGCGCTCACCCTACGCGGCCGGCGGGGACCGTCCGGTCCTCAGCGGCCCGGTCGAAGCGGCACCTCCTCGTAGTCGCCGGTCACGATCGACGCCACCGCGTCCAGCGAGCGCCCGGACAGGTAGTTGGACTCCTGGTGGTGCAGCCGCAGGTCGATGACATCGTTGGTGATGCCGTCGACCAGCCAGCCGAACGGGCCGCCGAACTCCACCGAGACGTCGGGAGCGTTGGACGGCACGTCGAGCACCTGCGCACCGAAGTCGGCGTCGGCCGGGTCCGGACCGAACGGCGTCCGTTGGAGCGGGTTGAGCCCGACACCGTTCAGCATTCCGGCCAGCTCGTCGGTCACGCCCGTGGTGATCGGGTCCTTTTCGTGGGCGACCACCCACACATGTTCCGGCCCGAGGTCGGGGTAGTCCGCGACGGAGGCGACCTCGATACTCGCCCCTGGCGAACCGAGCAGGACCAGGTCGTCGAAGCCGGCGCCGCGCGCCGCGGCGGCGGAGACCGTGGTCGAACCCATCGAAAAGCCCATCCCGACGAATCTGGCGTCTGCCGGCGCCCAGCGGCGGAACAAGGTCAGATCCTGCACCAACTGCTGTCCGCCGACCCTGGCTGAGCCGTCGTTGACCGCCGTGGCGATGTCGACCAGGGTGGCCGCCGGAGTCATGGGCGAGCCACCGACGCCGCCGAGCGGGACGTCATAGCCGTACCAGGCGATGACCGCGGTGTGGTTCGAGGGGTCGAGTTGCTCGGACCGGTCGCGCAGGGCGACGGCGCTGCCGATCCCGTCGCTCATGGTGGTCGGTGAGCTGGACACGCCAGGGGCGAGGGTGACAACGTTGTCCGCTCGGGTGATGTCGCCGACGCTGATGGCCGCCCGGCCCTGGCCGGTCGCGCTCGCCGGCTCGTAGACCAGCAACTGGGCCTGCCCGCCTTCGGCGCGGGCCTTGTCCAGGGCGGCCTGCACACCCCGGGCGGCCGTGAGCACGGCGATGTCGCTGGACTGCAGGTCGGCCGCCAGCCGGTCCAGGTTGTCCCGGTCGATCGCTTCGGGCGTGTTCGGCGGTCCGTCCGCGGCGAGCCCGGGGAAGGCGGCCGGCATGCTCGCCCGCAGGGTGTCTACGGCGGCCGCCGGGTCATCCCGCAACGCGGAGGCCAATGTGTGCAGCGCCGCGTCGTTGCGGGACCGCAGCTGCCGGACGGCGTCGGCCAGCCCGGCGATCGCCGCGGTGACCGCCGGCAGGCGACCGTTGCCGGCCGCCCACCCGAGCAGGTCCTCGCCCGGCGGCCACCCGGTGCCCAGGATGCTGTCCTCGGTGCGCGCCAGCACGGCCGGGCCGGAGGTTCTGGTCGAATCCAGCGTGCTGATGACGTCGAGCGCGGCGTCGATCTGCCGGCCGATCACGTCCCGGGCCGCCAATCCCGCCTCCCGGTGGCGCCGGACCGCCTCGCGCGGGGCGGGACTGGACCACGCTTCGGCCAGGCCCGGCAGCGCGTGGGCCAGGCGTTCGGTGCCATCGGCCAGGCTCTGCCGGGCGGCCGCGGTGAGCTCGTGCCAGGCCCGCAGGCTCTCGACGTCGACCGCGACGAATTCGTCGACGGCCGCGACCGGGTCGTCGTGGCCCAGCCGGCCGGCCGCGTCGGCGATCGCAGCGCGGGTGAGGGACCCGCCGGACGACGTCACCGGAGGGCACCGATCGCCGAGTCGACGACATCGAAGAACACGGCGGTGGTCTGCATGGCGCCGGCCATGGCCCGGCTGCGTTCGGCGAGCCCGAAGGTCGCGTCCTGGCACCGGGAGAGCTGGTGGCCGGCCGCGGCCACGACCACCCGGGCGATCTCCGACCGGCCCAGGCTCCCGTCGGTCAGCGGGGACGAGTCGCGGTGGCCCGAGCCTGCGGGCGCGAACGCCGTCGCCGCCTGGTCGACGACGTCGGCGACCATGCGGATTGCCGCGCTGTCCACGGACAAGGTGGGTTCTGTCATGACCGGTCCCTCCCGATGAAGTGCCTCGTACCGGATGAAGCGTGACCTGGTCGCGGTCGGGCGTCATCGGGTTCGCCCCGGATGTGGACGAAATTCGGACATGTGGACAACGGAGCGGCATGGTGGCCGAGCGGCGCCGGGCCCCGGCGGACGAGCCGCGCCACACGGACGCCGTACCGGTGCCGGGGCACCATTGGGCCATGACCTCGACCCAGCCCTGGCACGTCGCCGGGCCACCGGTGCGCGACGAACTCGCGGACTGGACCACCGCGACCCTGGACGAGAGCGAGCTGGGTCCGATCCCCGCCTTGTCGGATCCGGCGCCGTCGGGGCGAACCGAATTGATCCTGGGCGGCGGCGTCCATGTCCGGTGCGCACCCGGACCGGACGGGTCGACGCCCGCCTGGTACGTGCACGGGCTCGGCGGTTCGTCGACCGACTGGACCAGGCTGGCCGCCACGCTCGCGCCGCGGGCGACCGGATACAGCCTCGATCTGCCGGGCAGCGGCCGCTCGGATCCACCACCGGGCGGCCGGTATTCACCTGAGGTGGACGCCCGGATCGTGGCCACCACGATCGATCGGGTCGGCGGCGGTCCCGTCCATCTGGTCGGCAATTCCTACGGCGGTGTGGTGGCCACCCTGGTCGCCGCCAACTGGCCGCGGCTGGTCCGCACGTTGACGGTGCTCGCTCCGGCGGTGCCCGATCTGCGGCTGACGACCGATCGTGGCGCGGATCCTCGGCTGGGCGTGCTGCTGGTGCCCGGCACAGCCGCCCTGGCCTACCAGCGACTGGGCTCGATCGCGCCGATGGCGCGGGCCCGTGGGATGGGCGAACTCTGCTTCGGCCGGCCCGAACTGGTCACCGATCGCGATTACGCACTGGCGGCCCGCGAGCATGCCTGGCGAGCGCGGCTGCCCTGGGTGTTCGAGGCGACGATCGCCACCCTTCGTGGCCTGATGAGCTGGTATCTGCGGGCCGGCGACCGATCGTTCGCTGCGGCCGCGGGCCGGGTCCGCGTGCCGACCCTGGTCATCTGGGGGACCCGGGATCGCCTGGTGGACGTGCGGCTGTCCAAGCGGGCCGCGGCTGCCTACCCCGGTTCCAGGCTGCTGGTGCTCGCGGGCTGTGGGCATGTGCCGCAGATGGAGGACCCCGAGTCGACGGCGCGCGCGATGATCGCGCACTGGCGGGATGCGCGCGCCGCGGACGTGGACACGCCTGGCTCGATCATCGAGCGCGCGCCGGGCGCGCCGTCCCGGCGGTTGTCGCCGCCTGTGGGAACCTCGTAGCGTGACCTGGGATTCCGGCGCTCCGCGCCGGCCTGATGCCGGCGGCGGGCCACCGGACGGCGGCTCCGCGCCCGACGGATCTCGGCGACCCGGCGAGCGACGTCCGGTGATCGGGCAGCCCGGCGTCTCGTCGACAGGTGTCGGCCGGGGCCGTTGGTCGGGTGACGGATCGCCCTCCGCCGCCCGCCCGGGAGCCTCCGCCCCTGCGTCGCCCCCCTACCGGTCATCCCCGACCCCATCGTCATCCCCGACCACATCGTCGTCGCTGTCGTCGTCGTCGCTGTGGGACGAGCGGGATTCGCCCTGGATCCATGCCGAGGCGCCGAGGCGACCACGTGCCCAAGCCGGCTCTGCACGGTCGACCGGAGTTCCGCATTCCCGACCGGCGGGTGGTCGGCCGCGGCCGGGTCCGATTTCGGCGATCGACCGGTCCGTCGAGGACGGCAACGCGCCTGCCAGCGGCGTTGGGTCGTCGTCGGCGACCGCCCCCCGGGGTGCCGGCCGCGCCGGTGACCTCGGCGTGGGGAGTGCTCCGCGGCCGCGTCAGGGCGACCCGGCGGGGCGCCCCGGCAGCGGTCGAACGAAATCGGGGCGGGCACCTGCGGACTCCGGTTCCCGGCATCCACTCGATCCGCCACGCGGGCCCTCCGGGTGGGGGGGCGGCAGCCGGTGGCGGCTGGTGTCCATCGGCGTGCTGGCGGTGCTGACCCTGCTCGTCCTCATCCAGACCGCCGGCCGGTCCGAACCGTCGGCACCGGTCGCCGCCGGGGAGCCCACCGGTCAGAGCACCGGCTCGACCGGAGGCTCGGGAACCACGACGTCCGGGGTCGCCGAAGCCGCCACGGTTCCCGAAACCGCCACGGTCCCCGATGACGCCCTCACTTCCGGACCGGTGCCCGACCCGAACAATCGCGACGCCGACGGCCATCCGGCCGGGTCCGTCGCCGCCGGCGCGCTCCCGGCGGGAGCCGACTTCACGGCCACCGGGAGCGGTACCTGGCACGTCGTGTCGGGGACGTCTGCAACCGTCGGCACGGGCGCCCGTGCACTGACCTATACCGTCGAGGTCGAGGACGGTCTGCCGGCGGACCTGGACACCCAGTTCGCTCAGGTGGTGGGAGCGACGCTGGCCGACCCACGGTCGTGGATCGGGGACGGTCAGGTGAGCTTCACCAGGATCGACAGCGGCGATCCGGACATCCGCATCTCGTTGACCAGCCAGTTGAGCATCCGATCCCCGGCCAACTGCGGCTGGGATATCCCACTCGAGGCGTCCTGTTTCAACGGATGGATGAATCGGGTGATGATCAACGATGCCCGCTGGGTCCGCGGGGCCATGTCCTACAACGGTGACATCGACTCCTACCGGGCGTACGCGATCAACCACGAGGTGGGACATGCGCTGGGTAACCGGCACCAACCGTGCCCGGCGAACGGTGATCCGGCGCCTATCATGATGCAGCAGTCCTGGAGCACCTCGGACAACGACCTGGCGGTGTTGGATCCGCAGACGATTCCGGCCGACGGGAACGTGTGCGTGGCCAACCCGTACCCCTTCCCGAACGCGACGCCCAGCCCCACCCAGTCGCCGTCGCCGGCCGGCTGACCGGGCGGCCATGGCCGGCCCGGAATCCGTGGCCACGCCGTCCGTGAGGGTCCGGGAAGATCTGCCGGCCGTTCGCGGTTGCTTCCAGGGCAGATGTGATCCGTGCGCAAGGAGAAGAACGTGACATTGCCACCGCTGGTGGAGCCCGCCGAGTCGCTGACCAAGGCCGAGGTCGAGCGCTATTCGCGCCACCTGATCATTCCGGACGTGGGCATGGTCGGTCAGAAGCGGCTGAAGAACGCGAAGATTCTCGTGGTCGGTGCGGGTGGTCTCGGCTCCCCGGCCCTGTTGTACCTGGCCGCGGCGGGCGTCGGCACGCTGGGCATTCTGGACTTCGACACTGTCGACGAGTCCAACCTGCAGCGCCAGGTGATTCACGGGCAGTCCGACATCGGCAAGTCCAAGGCGCTGTCGGCGGCCGAATCGATCGCCGAGGTCAACCCCTACGTGACGGTCAACCTGCACACCGAGCGGCTCGACTCGGGCAACGCCCTGGAGATCTTCGAGCCGTACGACCTGATCCTGGACGGCACCGACAACTTCGCGACCCGGTACCTGGTCAACGACGCCTGCGTGCTGCTTGGCAAGCCGTACGTGTGGGGCTCGATCTTCCGGTTCGAGGGCCAGGTCAGCGTGTTCTGGGCCGAGTACGGCCCGCAGTATCGCGACCTGTACCCCGAGCCGCCTCCGCCGGGAATGGTGCCCTCGTGCGCAGAGGGCGGCGTGCTGGGTGTGCTGTGCGCCTCGATCGGATCGGTCATGGTCACCGAGGCGATCAAGCTGATCACGGGCATCGGCGAGCCGCTGCTGGGCAGGCTGATGGTCTACGACGCGCTGGAGATGACCTACCGGACCGTCAAGGTCCGCAAGGATCCGGCCGGCGAGCCGATCACCGGGCTGATCGACTACGACGCGTTCTGCGGCACGTTGACCGATGAGGCGGCCGAGGCCGCAGCGAACCACACCATCTCGGCTCGCGACCTGAAGGCCAAGATCGACGCGGGGGAGGACTTCCTGCTTGTCGACGTTCGCGAACAGAACGAGTACGAGATCGTCTCGATTCCCGGATCGGTGCTGATCCCCAAGGGCGACATCATCTCCGGCGAGGCGCTGTCCTCGCTGCCGATCGACAGGCCGCTCGTGCTGCACTGCAAGTCCGGAGCGCGGTCGGCCGAGGCCCTGGCGGTGCTGCACAAGGCGGGCTTCGGCGATGCGGTGCATGTCGGTGGCGGGGTACTCGCCTGGATCAAGCAGGTCGACCCGAGCCTGCCCACCTACTGACCCGATCGACGGGTCTGCGGATCGGCGAACCGGCGCGCGGTGCGCCGTTCCGCGGGACCGGCCCGGTACGGTCGGTTGGTGATCGCGCGACCGGATGAGCTGCGCTCCGGTGGCGTCCCGCCGACTGTCGACGATCGGCTGGATGCCGTGCTGCCGGTCGGGTCCGCCCGACCGCCGGAGCACGTGATGACCGCATTCAGCGCGACCGCGGCCGGCCTTGAGCCGATGCCCGGCGGCCGGGGCCGGTCCTGGCGGGCCGGGAACACGGTCATCAGGCCGGTCGACGATCCGGCCGAGGCCAGTTGGCTCGCGTCCGTGTTCGAGCAACGACCGGTACCGGGGGTACGGATCGCTCGACCGATCCGGTCCACCGACGGCCGGTGGGTGGTGTCCGGATGGACCGCGCACCGATTCGTGTCGGGCCAGGCCGAGCCACGATTCGACGAGGCGAGACAGGCGGGCCAAGCCCTGCACCAGGCGATCGCCGACGTGCCGGAGCCTCGCTTCCTGCGGGAACGTGACGACCTGTACAGCTGGGCCGACCGCCTGGCCTGGGGCGAGGTGCTGGACTCCGAGGGCCGGCTCGGCCATGGTCACGGGGCGACCGTCTACCGCCAATTCGCCGCCTCCCGCCGGCCCGTGACGGCGCCGAGCCAGATCGTGCATGGTGATCTGCACGGCAACGTGCTCTTCGCCGGGAACGCAGCGCCCGCGGTGATCGATCTGACCCCGTACTGGCGGCCGGGCGGATGGGCGATCGGCGTGCTGGCTGTCGACGCGGTCACCCGGGGCGGCGCACCGATCGAAATTCTCGGCGAATGGTCGGACGGTCCGGATTGGTCCCAACTGGTGCGACGTGCGGTGCTCTTCCGGCTGGCGGTGAGCCTGGCCCACCCACGCACGCCGCCGAACACCGTCGTCGCGATGCTGTCGACGGCCGAACGCTTCGACCGATTCCTGCGGTGATCCCGACGGATCGTGGTCAGGCGACCGCATTGCCGTCCTGACCGTCGAGCTCGTCGGGTGGCATCAGCAGGCCGTCCAGGACATCTGGCGGCAGTCCCGCCGACATGGTCGCGATCAGGAGGTGGATCAGGTTGTTCTCCGGTTCGACCAGCAGGCATCGATCGGCGCTGACCTGGGCCAGCGCGCCTTCGCCATGCCGATACGCGATCGCGCTCAGCACCGCACAGATGCCGGCGGCCTGGTCGTCCGGCGTCCAGGTTGCGCAGGAGATCAGCATCGCCAGCCAGGTCCGGTCCAGTGCGAAGATGCCCCGGACGAGCACCCCGTCACGGATCGGTACGTGCCGGCAGGCCACCACCAATTCGGCGGCCAGCTGGACCTGCACCGTGCCCGCGTCGTTCACCTCGGCGAGTGCGCAGTCGATCACCCGGCTGATCCGTTCGGGCAGCGACTTGATCCGCGAGGGTCCATCGAGACCGTAGGCGCCCTGTCCGAGACTGCGGTCCGGCGGGTCCGCGAGGTCGGGCAGCCCGGCACGTTGCCCCTGCGTCACTGTGGCGATCGCCCGCTCGGCCGCCCGACGGCGATCTCCTCGGGGCCCGGCGATCGAGGCGCGAAGCTGCTCCCGGTCGGCCAGGACCGCCCGGCCGGCCAGTGCGTTCTCCACGGCCAGCGCCCGGACGGTGGGATCGTCGAGACCGGGCGCCGGGAAGCTGTCGGCCAGTCGCAACGGGCGGGCCGACGGCGCCTCCCACACCCGCCCGGCGTGCACGATCAGCACGGACATCACCCCGATCCCGGCATGGATCAGCTCGGCCACCAGGTCGTCGACCACGGCCGGGCGCCGACGTCGACGCGGGTAACAGAGCACGGCCACCCGGTCGGCATGGGTCAGTGCGGTGCCGGTGAGATAACGCACGAGTCCCGGGTCCCGCCCGCGGGGCAGGTCGACCCGGGCGACCGGGCCGAGCACGCACCGATCGCCGGTGAAGCACGCCAGCACGAGGCTGTCGGTCGGGTGGAAGCCCAGCGTGTTCGCTGCGACCGCGAGCAGTCCACCGGAGTCGCTGATTCTGATGCGGGGGCCCCCGCCATGGTCGTCCATGACCACACGCTGGCGTGCGCTCGCGCCAACGGCGAGGGGTTCTTCCCGGTTGTGGATGAAATTCGGACATGTGGACAAACGCGGCGTCAGTCGTCCCGGCCCGGCACGGACCGCCAGCGGTAGCGGCGCAGGTCCACCCGCCCGCCGGTGGCCGGCACGCCCTCCGCCCGCAGCCGGGCCAGCTGCTCCTCGACCAGGTGCGGAGCGGGCGTGCCGTCGCTGCGCAACACCCGGTGCCATGGCGTGTCTTCGTCAGCCAGATTGGCCAGCACGAAACCGGCGAACCGCGGCGACCGGCCGCCGGCGCGAGCGGCCACATCACCGTAGGTGGCGACGCGCCCGGACGGGATCGAGGCGACCACGTCCAGCATCCGTTTGGCCAGTGCCATGTCCACCCCGACAGTGTGGGCGTATCCCTGCTCCCGGGCGATCGGATGTCGCGCAACGGCACTGTCGGTGGCTCATGATGGGATCGCTGTATGACCTCCAGCCAGATGCTCGCCCCGGCCCACGCGGCCGCCGGGGCCGCGGCGGATCTACGCCTGCGCCGGCCGGTTCCGTCCGCGCCGGTACGGCCGACACCCGAGCAGCGGGCGGTCATCGAGCACGCCGGCCGCCGGCTGCGGGTCCTCGCCGGGCCCGGCACCGGCAAGACGGCGACGCTGGTCGAGTCCGTCGTGCAGCGGATCACCGATCGCGGGGTGTCGCCCGAACGGATCCTGGTGCTGACGTTCTCGCGCCGCGCGGCCGCCGAGCTGACCTCGCGGATCACCCAACGACTCGGGGTCACCACCCGCGAACCGCTGGTCCGGACATTGCACGGGTACGCGTTCGGCCTGCTGCGCCGGCAGGCGGCACGGTCCGGCGACATGCTCCCGCGGTTGCTCGCGGCCGGTGAGTCCGACCATGTCGTCCGTGAGCTGCTGGCCGGCCATCGGGACAGCGGCGGCGGTGGGTGGCCGACGGCCTTGCGGCCGGCCCTGGGTTCGCCGACCTTCGCGGCCGAACTCCGGGACCTGTTGCTGCGCACGGCCGAGAGGGGAATCGGCCCGGCCCGACTGGCCGAGCTCGGTCGGCGGCGCCGGCGCCCGGAGTGGCAGGCAGCGGCGCGGTTCACCCGCGAGTACCAGGATGTCGCCGATCTGCGGCAGGGAACGGCAGGGCTGGGCCCGGCGCTCGACCAGGCCGAGCTGACCCGGGCGGCCCTGGTCCTGCTCACCGACGACGAGGTGCTGGCCGACGAGCAGGCGCGACTGCGCCGGCTGTTCGTCGACGAATACCAGGATGTGGACCCTGCCCAGGCCAGGCTCATCGAGCGGCTGGCGTCCGGAGCCGACGAGTTCGTCGTCGTCGGCGATCCCGACCAGTCGATCTACGCCTTCCGTGGCTCCCAGCCGGGAGCGATGCGCGCGGTGCGCGTCGATGCCACGGTCGCCCTCACCGTGTCACACCGGCTTGCGCCCGCGTTGCTGACCGCCACCCGACGCGTCGCCGGGACCTTGCCCGGCGGCTGGCCGCATCGGCAGCTCGTCACCGCCGGCCCTGAGGCCGACCCTGCGGTCGCGGCTCGACCGGTGGGCGACCTGCTGGTGCGGAGCTTCCCGACGGCCGCCAGTGAGGCCGCGTTCATTGCCGACGAGCTGCGGCGTGCCCACCTGCGGGACGGTGTGCCGTGGTCGCGGATGGCGGTCCTGGTCCGCTCGCCCGCCGCCGACCTGCCGATGGTCCGGCGGGGCCTGGCAGCGGCCGGCGTGCCGTGTGCCGGCGGGCCCGTGGAACCGGGCGCCGACGATCCCGTCGTCCGCGCGATCCTCACGGTCCTGCGGTGCGGTCTGGATCCCGCGAGGCTGACCGGGGAACAGGCGGTCGAACTGATGGCCGCGCCCGGGATCGGCATGGATTGCGACGCGCTGCGGCGATTGCGGCGTCGGCTGCGGGCCGCGCATCCGGTGACCGCCGGTCCGACCGCCGATCTGGTGGCCGCCGCCCTGCTCGGTGCACCTTTGCCCGGCGACCTGCCGGCCGACCTGCGGGATCCGGTGCTGGCGGTGCGGTCGCTGCTGGCGACGGTGTCGGCGGCGGCCGACGACCCCGATCCGCGGGTGCCGCTGTGGCGGGTCTGGCAGCGTCTGGGCCTCGGCGAGGACCTGCTGGCAGCCAGCCTCCGCGGCGGGCGGGCCGGTCAGCGGGCAGATCGCAGCCTGGACGCCGTCCTCGGTCTGTTCGATGCAGCCGGTGAGCTGGCCGAACGACTCCCATATGCGGGGGTTCGGGCCTTCCTCGAGGAGGCGATGGACCGACGGATCGCGGCCGCCGACCGCGGCCACGGCGGTCAGGGGGTGGCGTTGCTGTCCGCCCACGCCGCCAAGGGTTTGGAGTGGGACCTGGTCTGCCTGCCCGGGGTCAGCGAGGGGCGCTGGCCCGTGCTGCGCCGGACGCAGAGCCTGCTCGGCCTGGACGAGCTGCTGGATGCGGAGGACGGGATCGCGGCCGGCGGCGGCGCAGCCCGCGGGACCGAGGCGTTGAACGAGGAGCGTCGCCTGTTCTACGTGGCCGCCACCCGGGCTCGCCGTCGGTTGGTCGCCACGTCGGTGTCCGATCAGGACACGTTGCCGAGCCGGTTCCTGGCCGAACTGGCCGGGTCGACGGAGGTGCCGCACGGTTGGCCCGAGCAGGGCGATGGTTCGCCCCGTCGCAGCCTGCTGCTGGCTCACCTCGTCGCCGACCTCCGCCGGGCGGTCAGCGACCCCGCAGTGCCGGAGCGGACCGCGGCCGCCGCCGCCCGTCAGCTGGCCCGGCTCGCCGCCGCCGGGGTGGACGGTGCGCACCCGCGCGACTGGTACGGCCTGTCCGGCCTGTCGAGCTCCGCGCCCCCCGTCGAGGCGGGCGCCGCGGTCACTCTGTCCCCGTCTGCGTTGGAGTCACTCACCCGATGCCCGCTCCGAGCGGTTCTGGAGCGGCGCGGGGCCCGGTCCGGAAGCAGCCAGCAGCAGATCGAGGGCATCGTGATGCACGCGCTGGTCGATGGGCTGGCTCGGGGCGTGTCCCGGGCGGATCTGGTCGCCGAGATGGAGCGGTTCCTGGCCGGGCAGAAGACCCTTCCGCCGTGGCTCGTCGCACGCACCCGGCGGGCCCTGGAGGCGATGCTCGGCGCAGCCCAGGCCTGGATGGCCGAACTTCCCGACGGGCGTCGTCCGGTGGCCACCGAGGCGCAGCTCTCGGCCTGGTTGCCCCGCACCGACTTAGGGTCGGCCGGTGCGTCCTTTGCGCCGGATGATCCGTCGTCGGGGGCGGGCTCGTCCACCGATGACGAGGCGGGCGCGGGAGATGCCGGGCCGCCGGACGCGCTCGACCGCCGGGACGGCTCGTCCCGGCCGGTGAAGGTGAGCGGCCGGGCCGATCGGGTCGACCGGGCACCGGACGGCAGCCTGATCATCGTCGATTTCAAGACCGGTGCCACCGTGCCGTCCCGGGCCGCCGTCGAGCAGAACGCCCAACTGGCCGTATACCAGCTGGCGCTCCGGTTGGGTGCCGGTCGGTCCCTGATCGCGGATGGTGACGCCGACCAGGATGCGGATGCCTACTCGGACACCCCGGGCGGCGCCGAACTGGTGTACCTGCGGCCCGGCATCCCGACGGTCCGCCACCAGCAGCCGCTGGACGACGCGGACGCGCAGGGCTGGATCCAGGAGCTGCGGGCAGCCGCCGAATGGCTCGCCGCGCCGACCAGCGTTGCCCTGGAGAACCGCTCCTGCGAGCGGTGTCCGGTTCGATCGAGCTGTCCGCTGCAACCCTCGGGTCGGCAGGTGACCCGATGATCACCGCGACCGGTCTGGCCGCCGAACTCGGCCTGCCGGTGCCGACCGCCGAGCAGGCCGCCGTGATCGAGGCCCCGCTCGGACCGGGCCTGGTGGTCGCCGGGGCCGGGTCAGGCAAGACCGAGACCATGGCTGCCCGGGTGGTCTACCTGGTCGCCACGGGCCGGGTCCGGCCCGAACAGGTGCTCGGCCTGACCTTCACCCGAAAGGCCGCCGCGGCGCTCGCGCAGCGGATCCGCCAGCGACTTGCGATGCTCGCGACGCTCGATCCCCGGCTCGGTGCGCCCGACATCCCGGCCGGCGACCCGGATGTCGGCACCTACCACGCGTTCGGGGGCCGGCTCATCGCTGATTTCGGCCCACTGGCCGGGATCGAGCCGGCCGCGCGGGTGCTCACGCCGACCGGTGCCTGGCAGCTCGCCCGGCGGGTGGTCGGGCGTTGGGACGGCGATCTGCTCACCGATCTGGGTCCGGATCAGGTGACGGAGCGGTTGCTCGCGATCTCGTCCGCCCTGGCCGATCACCTGATCGACGTCGATCTGCTTTCCGACGAGCTCGCCACGGTGCTGGATCGACTGCGCTGCGCCCCACCCGGGCCGCGGCAACGGGCCGCGCTGCACAGCGGGCTGGCCGGTCACGTCAAGCGGCTGCAGGACCGGCAATGGATCCTGCCGCTGGTCCAGGCCTACGTGCGGGCAAAACGCGAGCAGGGGGTGGTCGACTTCGCCGACCAGATGCAGATCGCCGCCACCCTGGTCCGCGACCACCCGCGGATCGGCACCCATCTGCGGGACCGCCACCGGGTGGTGCTGCTCGACGAATACCAGGACACCGGACACGCCCAGCGGGTCATCCTGCGCACGCTGTTCGGCGACGCCGGCCCCGCCGATGGCCAGATCGACACGGATGCTCGCGGCACCGGTGGACGCGCGGCCGGTCGTCGGGGGCATCCGGTGACTGCGGTCGGCGACCCGGTTCAGTCCATCTACTCCTGGCGCGGCGCGTCCGCCTCGAACCTGCCACGGTTCGTCACCGATTTTCCGTTGGCCTCGGGGCGGCCGTCGGGGGTCAAGCCACTGCTGACCAGCTTCCGCAATCCGGCCGCGGTCCTGGCGCTGGCGAACGAGGTCTCCCGGCCCGTCCGTCAAGGTGGACGCGCCGTCGCGGTGGGGGAGTTGCGGCCGACGCCCACCGCCGGGCCGGGCCGGGTCAGGTACGGATTGTTTCCCACCGCGGCGGAGGAGAACGCGTGGCTGGCCCATACCATCGCCGGATACTGGCGGGAGTCGATGGACGGGTCCGGTTCGACCGGCGATTCGGCGCCGCCGACCACCGCGGTGCTCGTCCGGCGCCGCAGCGACATGGCCGACACCGCCGACGCGCTGCGGGCCGCCGGTCTCCCGGTGGAGGTGGTCGGACTCGGTGGGCTGCTTGACGAACCGGAGGTCGCCGATCTGGTGGCCACGTTGCGGGTGCTGGTCGATCCGACCGCAGGTCCGGCGGCGATGCGCCTGCTGACCGGAGCGCGTTGGCAACTGGGCGCGGCGGACCTGGAGGCGCTGGCCCGGCGCGCCCGGGAGTTGGCCGGTCCGGCGCGTCCGTCGACCGGTGTCGCCTCGACAGGTGTCGCCTCGACCGGTGTCGACGCGTCGGGCACCCAGACGGTCGCCGCCGCCGCGGTCCGATCGGCGGTCGCTGCGGCCCTGCCGGTCGAGGACATCGACGCCTGGTCGCTGGTCGACGCCGCCGCCGATCTCGGGCCGGCGCAGGCCTACTCGGCCGAGGGCCATCGGCGACTCGGCCGGTTCGCCGCCCAGCTCACCCGGCTGCGGGGGCGGCTGAACCAGCCGCTCCCGGATCTGGTCGGAGACCTGGAACGCGCCTGTCTGCTCGACGTGGAGTCGCTGGTCGCCGGCGCCGTCGGGCGTACGCACCTGGACGCGTTCGCGGCCGTGGTCGCCGAGGTCGCGGCGACCGGTGCGGGACCGAATGAGCTGCTGGAGTACCTGGATGCCGCCGCCGAACGCGAGGACGGCCTCACCCCGGGGGAGGTGCCCCAATCCTCCGGGCGGGTCCAGGTCCTGACGGTGCACGCCGCCAAGGGGCTGGAATGGGAGATCGTCGCGGTGCCTCACCTGACCGACGGGGTCTTCCCGATCAACCGCGGAAGCACCTGGCTGGGAGATCCCGCTCAGCTGCCCCCACAGATCCGGGGCGACCGGGACGACCTGCCACAATTGGCACTGCCCGCCGATGGCACCCAGAAGGATCTCGCCGATGCCCTGGCCGCGCACGCCGCCCAGTTCGCCGAGCTTCGGCTGACCGAGGAGAGGCGGCTGCTCTACGTCGCGCTGACCAGAGCCGAACGCACCCTGCTGTTCTCCGGACATCATTGGGGTCCGGGGACCGCCAAACCCGCCGGGCCGAGCGATTTCCTGCTCGAGTGTGCCGCGCTGGCCCGGCCGTTCGCCGAGCCCGATGGGTGGGCGCCCCCGCCGGATCCGGCGGACGGCGCGGTCGTGGTTCCTCGGACGGCCCGGTGGCCGATCGACCCGCTCGGCGGGCGGCGGCCGGCGGTCGCTGCCGGTGCCGACCGGGTCCTGGCCGCGCTGGCCGACCTGGCCCACCCGACCGGCCCGGACGGCGCCGGCCCCGTCGACGGCGCCGGCCCGGTCGACCAGGTCGGCTCCGGGCAGGTCCGGGCGCAGGCCGAGGATCTGTTCGGCTGGGCGGCGGACGTTACCACCCTGCTGGCCGAACGATCCGCGCGCGCCAGGGGGGTCCAGGAGGTCGAGCTGCCGGGAACGATCACCGTGACCTCACTGGTGGAACTGGCCGACGACCCGGCCGAACTCGCCCGGCGGCTCAGCCGTCCGGTCCCGACTGAGTCGTCGGGCCGGTTGCGCCGGGGCAGCGACTTCCACGCCTGGCTCGAGCGCCGATACCGGGGGGACGCATTGCTGGATGTGTCCGACCTGCCGGGTGCCGGTGACGCCTGGGTGGCCCCGGATGAGGAGCTGGAAGAACTCAAGCGGCGGTTCCTGACTTCCGTGTGGGCCGATCGGATCCCCGTCGACGTCGAGGTTCCGTTTGCCGGCAGGATCGCGGGTCTGGGCGTCCGCGGCCGGGTGGACGCGATCTTCGCCGACGACGACGGCGGGTTCACGGTGGTCGACTGGAAGACGGGGCGGACCCCGGTGCGGGACGGGGCGGCTGCGGTGCAGTTGGCCTGCTACCGGATCGCGATCGCCGACCTTCGTGACGTGCCGCTGGCCCGGGTCCGAGCCGCCTTCCACTACGTTCGTTCCGGCGTCACTGTGTCGCCGGCGAATCTGCTGGACGCCGACGGGATCGCCGTCCTGATCGCGCGGAACACGCTCGAACCAGCCCCCCAGCCGTGACCGGGACCCCCCACCCCGCCGTCGTCCTGCGGGGGCGGCCGCTGCCCGCCGACCGGGCGGCGGTGATGGCCATCGTGAACCGGACACCGGATTCCTTCTTCGACGCCGGAGCCACGTTTACCGATTCGGCCGCGATGGACGCGGTGAGTCGCGCGGTCGACGAAGGCGCGGACTTGGTCGACATCGGTGGGGTGAAGGCCGGGGTCGGCCCCGCCGTGACCGAGGCGGCGGAGATCGAGCGGGTCGTCCCATTCGTCGCCCGCGTACGCGATCGGTTTCCGGACCTGCCGATCAGCGTCGACACCTGGCGTGCCGGTGTCGCTGCGGCCGCGTGCGAGGCCGGCGCGGACTTGATCAACGACACCTGGGCCGGCGCCGACCCGAATCTTGCCGAGGTTGCCGCCCGGTTCGGCGCCGGCATCGTCTGCTCGCACACAGGCGGGGCGGCCCCGCGGACGAACCCCTATCGGGTGAGCTATCCGGACGTGGTGGCGGCGGTGATCGAGCAGACCACGGCGGCCGCCGGGCGGATGGTGGCCCTCGGCGTGCCCCGGGCGGGTGTGCTCATCGATCCAACCCACGACTTCGGCAAGAACACCTGGCACAGCCTGGAACTGGTGCACCGCACCGGGGAACTCGTGGCCACCGGTTGGCCGGTCCTGATGGCCCTGTCGAACAAGGACTTCGTCGGGGAGACCCTGGACCTACCGGTCGACCAGCGGCTCGAAGGAACGCTGGCCGCGACCGCGATCGCCGCATGGCTGGGCGCCGCCGTCATCCGCGCCCACCAGGTGCGGCCGACCCGTCGAGTCGTGGACATGGCCGCCGCCGTCGCCGGAACCCGGGCGCCGCTAGCCCCCCGCCGTGGCCTGGTCTGACGGGCCGGCCGATCAGGACCCTTCCCGACCGGCTCCACGGCAGTGTCAGTGCGCCGTGGCACGATCGTCGGGTGACCACGGTTCTGCAGTACCTGGTGATCGCGGCGGTGATCGGCGGCGTTGTCTTCTGGCTCGCCGTGTTCGTGTTCGGCCGGGGCGAGCAGTTGTCCGCACTGCCGCCCCGCACGTCTCCCACCGAACTTCCCGACGAGGGGATGACCGGACAGGAGGTGCGGTCGGTCCGGTTCGCGATGGCCTGGCGGGGTTATCGGATGAGCGACGTCGACTGGGCGCTGGAACGCTTGGCCACTGAACTCGATTCGATTCGCGCCGAGCTCGCACAGCGGTCGCCGGTGACCGTCGGGGCCATCCAGGACGACCTGGCCGAACGGCGGATCGGCTCCGACCAGGCGGATGCGCCGGCCGCCGATGGACCCGAAGTCGACTGGGTGCCCGGCGCTTCGAAGGATCGGGAATGACCGTCAGCGTGCGGGCCGGCGTGGATCTGCCGGGGATTTCGCAGGAGCGGGCCTTCGCGGCGATGGTCGACCTCGCCGCGCAGGAACGCTGGATGATCGCGACGAGGCTCTATCCGGTCGAGTCGACGGCGACGGTGCCGCAGGTCGGCTCGCGGGTGGCGGCCTTCTCGGGAGTGTGCGGTGTCGGGTTCCTGGACACGATGACGGTGACGGCCTACGACCCGCCGCACCGTTGGATTGTCGCCAAGGACGGCCGGCTGCTGCGGGGCGTCGGCACGATGCAGGTCGATCCGCTGCCCGGCGGCAGCCGCGCGACGTGGATCAACGAGCTGAGACCGCCGTTCGGCGTGCTGGGCCGGATGGTCGCCCGGCTCGGCGGCCCGGTCGCCGCAGCGGCCTTGCGGGCCTGTCTGCGCCGGCTTGCCCGGCAGCTGCGGTCGGCTGAGTCGCCGACCGACGCGGCCGAGTGCCGGCCCGGTGACGCCGCCCGGGACGAGGTGGATCGGTGACGACCCAGCCCTTGACGCCGACGGGGTTGGCGGTCGACGACGACGGCCGGGCGCGCTGTGGGTGGGGTGCCAGCGCCGCGGAGTACATCGAATACCACGACCACGAGTGGGGGGTGCCGTTGCACGGTGACGACGCGTTGTTCGAGCGTCTGTGCCTGGAGGCCTTCCAATCGGGCCTGAGCTGGCTGACCATCCTGCGTAAGCGACCGGCGTTCCGGCGGGCGTTCGACGACTTCCGGATCGAGCGGGTCGCCGAGTTCGGCGAGTCCGACGTGGCCCGCCTGTTGGCCGATGCATCGATCGTCCGCAACCGCGCCAAGATCGCCGCCTCGATCCAGAACGCGCGCGCGGCCATGGCTCTCGACGGCAGCCTGGACGAGTTGCTGTGGTCCTTCGCGCCGTCGTCGCGCGATCGGCCGGCGTCGATGGCGGACATTGTCGCGGTCACGCCGGAATCGACGGCGATGGCCAAGGAACTCAAGCGCCGCGCGTTCACCTTCATCGGGCCCACCACCGCCTACGCGCTCATGCAGGCGACCGGGATGGTCGACGATCACCTGGCCGGGTGTTGGCGGGCCGGGGCCGACTAGCGCTTCCCGGCGGCCATCGCCCGCTTGCCCCGGGGGCGCAAAGGCGCCGGTCGGCTGGGCACGGCGACCTCGTCGGGGGCATCGTCATCGGCGACCGCGGGCGCTTCGGCAGCCGGATCTGCGTCGGTCCCAACCGCCAAGTTCCCGGCCTCGTCGGCGTCGGAGTCGGACCCGTCGGCGAAGTCGGAATCGTCGGCGAAGTCGGAATCGTCGGCGAAGTCGGAATCGTCGTCCGAGGGGGTGTTGATCACGGCGACCCCCGAGTCGAGGTCGATGCGCAGGTCGCCGTCGCGGGCGTTGCCCTCCTCCTCGCGACGGGCCGCCTTCGCCCGGCGTTCCTCCAGTTCGTGGCGCATGCCGGGGTTGAACAACGCGCCCAGTTCACCCATCGGTCCCACCCGACAAGGCTACGGCACTCGGGGGCGACCGGGAGTGGGCGAATCGGCCTGATCCGCGTGGATAGGTCAGCGCCCGGTGAAGCGCGGCGGTCGCTTCTCGACGAAGGCGGTCACCGCCTCGTGGTGATCGGCCGAGGCGAAGCAGCCGGTCTGGGCCCGGTCCTCGAAGTCCAGCGTCGACTCCAGGTCGGACTGCGCTCCGTGCTGCAACGACGCCTTGATCCAGGCGAATGCCGTGGTCGGACCTGCCGCCAGCCGCGCCGCGAGGCCGCCGACCGCACCTACCAGGTCCGCGTCGGCGACGACCTGGTCGACCATGCCGATGCGCAGGGCCTCCGTCGCGTCCACTTTCTCGCCGAGCAACATCATGCGCGACGCCCGGCCGTGCCCGACCAGCCGCGGCAGCAGGAAGGAAGCCCCGGTGTCGGCCGACAACGCCACGCCGGCGAACGCCATGGAGAAGGTGGCTGACGCCGCCGCCACCCGCAGGTCACAGGCGAAGGCCAGGCCCGCGCCGGCTCCCGCGGCCGGGCCGTTCACCGCCGCGATCACCGGCTTGGGCATACCGGTCACGGACCGGACCAGGGGGTTGTAGAAACCGCTGACCGTCTCGGCGACCCGCTCGTCGCCCGCCGTCACCAGGGCGAGGTGCTCCTTGAGGTCCTGTCCGGCGCAGAACGCCCGGCCCGCTCCGGTGATCACCACCACCCGCACCGCCGGGTCTGTCGACGCACGGTCGAGCGCGGCCAGCAGCGCGACCTTGAGGGCGAGGTCGAACGAGTTGAAAACGGCGGGCCGGTTCAGAGTCAGGGTGCGGACCGCCCCGTCGTCGGCCACCGTGACCGGGTCATCCGGCGGATCGGTCGGCCCCGACGTGACCGGCAACGACGGTGTCATCTTCAAATCCTTCCACCCCGGCCGCGTACGGCCCGATGTCGATGTCCGATCGGCCGCCCGAGCAGCAGACACGGTGTCCGAGCGGCCGACCTGGTTTCGGCCCAGCGCCCATCATGGGGGAGAATGGACCGTCCGCGAATGACGCGGAAGGTCGGCGGGTCGTTTGCAGGCCCGACCCGGCCGCAGAATTCTGGTGAGTGTTGGAGGGAGTCGCACATGGCGGCCATGAAGCCCCGGACCGGGGATGGTCCTCTCGAAGTGACCAAGGAGGGCCGCGGGATCGTCATGCGCGTGCCGTTGGAGGGCGGCGGACGTCTGGTCGTCGAGATCTCGGCGGACGAGGCCTCCGCGTTGGGCGACGCGCTCAAAGCCGTCGTCGTCAAGTAGCCCCGATCCGATAGTCGACCCGCCCGGGTCCCGTGTCCGTCAGGACGGGCCCGGGCGGTCGCATGTTCGGGCTCAGCCGGCGGCCAGTACCCGCCGGTACAGGTCCACCGTCTGCTCCGCGATGGCGGTCCAGGAGAATTCGTTGACGGCCCGATCGCGTCCTGCCTGTCCGTAGGCGGCGGCCCGGGCCGGGTCGCGGACAAGGTCGTTCACCGCGGTCGCCAGGTCGTGCTCGAAGGCCTGGCCCTGCGCCGCGTCGTAGTGCACCAGCAGGCCGGTCTCGCCGTTGTTGACCACCTCGGGAATGCCGCCCACGTCGCTGGCCACCACCGCCGCGCCGCAGGCCATGGCCTCCAGGTTGACGATGCCCAGCGGTTCGTACACCGACGGGCAGACGAACACCGTCGAGGCGGAAAGCACCTGCTTGACCTCGGGCAGGGTCAGCATCCCGTCGAACCAGAACACTCCCGGCCGCTGCGCCTGCAGCTTGCCGATGGCCTCGGCCGTCTCGGCGGCGATCTCCGGGGTGTCCGGGGCGCCGGCGCACAGCACGAGTTGCACCCCCGGATCGAAGTGGTGGGTGGCCGCGACCAGGTGCCCGACCCCCTTCTGCCGGGTGATCCGGCCGACGAACGAGGCGATCGGCGCATCTAGGTCGACGCCCTTGTCCACCAGCAGCGATCGCTCCGCCGAGTGCTGATAGATGTCGGTGTCGATGCCGTTGCGGATGACGTGCACCTTGGCCGGGTCCAGCGCCGGGTAGCTCTCCAGGATCCCGCCGCGCATCCCGCTGGACACCGAGATGATCGCGTCGGCCGCCTCGTAGGCGGTCTTCTCCGCCCACGACGACAGCCGGTAGCCGCCACCGAGCTGCTCGGCCTTCCACGGCCGGTGCGGCTCCAACGAGTGGGCGGTGACCACATGCGGCACGCCGTGCAGCAGCTTGCCGATGTGCCCGGCCATGTTGGCGTACCAGGTGTGCGAGTGCAGCAACTCCACCCCGCCGGTCGCGGCGACCATGGACAGGTCGACCGACAACGTGGTGAGGGCCGCGTTGGCCCCGGCCAGGTCGGGCGCCGGCCGGTGGCCGGTCGCGCCCGGCCGGTCGTCGCCGAAGCAGTGCACGTCGACGTCGATGAGTTTGCGCAGTTCGCGGACCAGGTACTCGACGTGGACGCCGGCACCGCCGTAGACGTCAGGGGGGAACTCTCGGGTCAGAATCGCGGTATGCACGCCCGGGAATCTACTCAGCCCGCCCGGCCACCGCCCGCCGAGACAACGCCAGCGGCCGGCCGACCGCCCGAGCGAGAGTGCCCGGGCGGCGCCGTGCGCCGGCCGAATGGCTCTCGCGCGCGAAAGCGGCCGGGCGCGGCT